>Ga0209724_1000220_pt1 | contig 60910 bp, 54 predicted proteins | sample grotaG_FD_184143 | JGI IMG/M metagenome (GOLD analysis project Ga0209724, IMG submission 184143) | Glacier valley bacterial and archeal communities from Borup Fiord, Nunavut, Canada, to study Microbial Dark Matter (Phase II) -... | ecosystem: Environmental > Aquatic > Freshwater > Ice > Glacier ...
GGAGATCGTACTCTTTCTTGACCTAAAAGATACCCAGAGCACTCTGAATTTTGAATTTATTTTCACTCAAAATTCATCACTCATCGTTTCATTTTTTATGACAGCCCAACTTCTCGACGGCAAAGCTCTGGCTCAACGGATGCAGGCAGAGTTAGCCCAGCAGGTTCAAACGCTGCAAGTCCGCTATCAGCGCCCTCCAGGTTTAGCCGTTTTGATGGTAGGCGACAACCCCGCCAGCGCTGCCTATGTGCGAAATAAAGAACGCGCTTGTACGACTGTTGGAATCGCGTCCTATGGCAAGCATTTTCCCGCAGATGTGACGCAGGCTGAGTTAGAGCAGACGATTCAAGAACTCAATCGCGACGATCGGGTAGACGGCATTTTAGTTCAGTTACCTCTACCCGATCATTTAGACTCCATAGCGCTGCTCAACCAAATCGATCCCGATAAAGATGCAGACGGGCTACATCCTCTTAACCTCGGGCGATTGGTGCGCGGTGAGCCAGGGCTGAGAAGCTGTACCCCGGCTGGAGTGATGCGGCTTTTAGAAGCTTATCAAATTGACCTCAAAGGTAAACAAGCGGTCGTCATTGGTCGTAGTATTTTAGTAGGAAAACCCATTGCGCTCCTGCTGTTAGAAGCCGATGCCACCGTGACGATCGCTCACTCTCGATCGCATGATTTGAGGGCGATCGCTCGCAGTGCTGACATTCTGATCGCCGCCGTGGGTCGCCCAGGGCTGATCACACCTGAGATGGTCAAACCTGGCGCAGTGGTGGTCGATGTTGGCATCAATCGCATCACCGACGAAGCTGGCAAAAGTCGCTTGGTCGGCGATGTTGATTTCGAGGCAGTCTTGCCCATTGCCGGATATTTAACGCCTGTTCCGGGTGGAGTTGGCGCAATGACTGTGACCATGCTGTTGCACAATACAGTATGGAGCTATCGCCAAAAATTTGAATGATCAGTTGAGTTAACAGTCACAATAGTCTCTGTTTAGAGGTGACTGCGAGACGATGTTAGGAGGGAACCTATGGTAGTGACGGACGAAACACAATTTTCAAGACGAGCCTCTCAGTTTGACTTGCGCGCTTATCTATCGACCAGGCAAGAACAGGTAGAAGCTGCCCTCGATCGCTCCCTCCCGGTGATCTACCCCGAACAGATTTATGAGGCGATGCGCTATTCGCTGCTGGCAGGTGGCAAGCGGTTGCGTCCGATTCTCTGTTTGGCGACCTGTGAACTGATGGGCGGCACGATCGAGATGGCGATGCCGACCGCCTGCGCGCTAGAGATGATTCACACCATGTCGCTGATTCATGATGACTTGCCTGCGATGGATAACGACGATTATCGTCGAGGCAAGCTGACCAATCACAAAGTTTTTAACGAAGCGGTCGCAATTCTGGCTGGAGACGGACTGCTGGCATACGCCTTTGAGCACATTGTTGAAGAGACAAAAGACGTTCCTGCCGATCGCTTGATGAAGGTGATTGCCCGTCTCGGTCGCGCTGTAGGTGCGGCGGGGCTGGTCGGTGGTCAAGTCGTCGATCTGCACTGTGAAGGCGCGTGCGATGTGAAAATTGAAACGCTCAACTTCATTCATGCCCACAAAACGGCTGCCTTGCTAGAAGCCTCAGTCGTCAGTGGTGGCATCATTGCCGGAGCCTCCCAGACTGATGTGCAGCGATTATCTCGATATTCTCAAGCGATCGGGCTTGCCTTTCAAATCGTCGATGACGTGTTAGACATCACCTCGACTCAAGAAGAGTTGGGCAAATCGGTCGGCAAAGATTTACGCGCTCAAAAGGCGACCTATCCCAGCTTTTGGGGAATCGAGGAGTCGAAGCGCCAAGCTCAACAGCTCATCGAGCAAGCCAAATCAGAAGTCACGGGGTTTGGCGATCGTGCCGTGCCCCTGATGGCGATCGCCGACTTCATCACAGCCCGTACCCACTAATATTTCATCCCTCATCCTTTAAAAAATGCAGGACTTTGGCGAATTACTGAATAACAGAGTGCTGCTCGTTGCAATCTTTGCCTGTCTGCTCACTCAAGCAACTAAGCTGATTGTTGAACTGGTTAAAAATCACAAATTAAACTTTCGGGTGGTGATTGAAAGCGGCGGAATGCCCAGTTCTCACTCTGCTTTGGTGACGGCTCTTGCGGCTGGAGTCGGGCAGACTTCAGGATGGGCAAGCAGTGAGTTTGCGATCGCGACGATCGTCGCGATCGTCGTTATGTATGATGCGGCAGGAGTCCGTCAGGCGGCTGGGAAGCAAGCCCGAATTCTTAACCAAATCATCGATGAGTTCTTTCAGGGAGAACATCAGTTCACCGAAGATCGCCTCAAAGAATTGTTAGGACATACCCCCGTTCAAGTCATCGTCGGCTCGGTTTTAGGCATTGCGATTTCATTCGGCGCAGAATTTGCGTTTGGTCGATAACCCCGGTAGAGACGTTCCACCGGAACGTCTCTCTTCCCGTCGCCCCGAAAGAATGGGTCGATCGGGTTTGCAATTTAATGCGTGAAGAGATCGATCGTCGGGAGGAGGAGACGTTCCACCGAAACGTCTCTATGGTGCGGATGGTTGGCTACCGTTCTCCGACGGCGGGTGGGGAAATTTGGACGCTGGATTTTAATAACGTGACGCGACGACTGTCTACCACCATGACAAAAAAGCCCCGATCGCTTAGACTCTGTAGCGTATAATTTGCTGCACGTTGATCCGTAGTATAAATCGCCAGTAGATAAGGACGTTGCCCATAAGATACTAATCCCACGTCTTTTTTAAGTGCCTGCTGTAGCTGAGTTGCCAACTCTGGTTTATTGAAGTAGCTCACCAAAACCGCGTAGCCTGCACCAAGAGGCTGAGGATCGTACTTCGAGGTATTGGAAGGATTTAGGATTGCTGATAGGGGATTTGTGATAGCAGGACTCTGAGGGACATTTCCGGCGATCGGAGGTCGTGCCACAAATGCCTGAAGCCCGACTGTCTCAGTCAAATATTGCGCCCAAGAACTCGCGGTTTCTGCCGTGTTGAAACCACCAACACGAGTCACTACATCATTTAAATAACGACAAACTGTAGTGCTGGCATTGTTCGGCAGCACTTTGCGTAACTTAGTTTGAACGTCTGGCGTGGTGCTTGCTACCAACAGCAAATATTCACCCGCATTTGGGGGCTGACATTGAGGATTATTTGATTGCGCGATCGCGCTATGGGGAGTTGCTGCCAATAACCCAACGATCGCGGGAAGTGCTTTGAAGCCAGTCCAATAAGAGCGCACGATCGTCGGGTTCATAAGTCTTTTTTGGCTGCAAATAGCTGAGTCGGGTCAGTAAATTCGCAGATTATCACGAAACGACAGCTAGAGAAGCCAACGGCTGGGGAATCGTTTCTGAAACCTGGAATTCACCTGTGATTACATATTCTAGCCTCAGCTTTAGCCAGGTAATAAATTGTTTGTTGGTGGAGACGATCGCCGCCGCAGGTTGAGGACATTGAGCTTTGATCGCAGACATTTCAGGCGCTTCGAGAAACGCAGGCTGTTTGACGAGCCAGAAATCGATTTCTTTTTCGTTTTCCTGATAGTTGCGAGTCCGTTCTTTAAAGATTTCATCGATCGGTTCATCTTCGGTCAGAAACTTCTGACTCGCCAAAACATAGTAATAAGTTGTCATTACAGTTTTCCTTGAATCGCTTGTTTCATTTCCCGGACGGCACGTTCTAACCCAACCAGGGCAGCACGGCTAATAATCGTATGTCCAATGTTCAATTCTTCCATGCCTGTGAGACCTGCGATCGGGTAAACATTCCAATAGGTGAGTCCATGTCCGGCGTTGACGCGCAGTTGGGCAGCGATCGCGTGTTCACAGCCGTCTGCTAAGATTTGCAACTCTTTGGCGCGGCTCGCTTCGGTGCGAGCTTCAGAATACTGTCCGGTGTGTAGCTCGATAAATTGGGCACCTGTCGCGGCAGACGCATCGATTTGATGACGATCGGCATCAATAAACAAACTGACGGGAATGTCTGCGTCCTGAAGCTGGCTGACGACGAATTTCATGCGGTCTATCTGTCCGGCGATATCTAAGCCGCCTTCAGTGGTGACTTCTTGGCGCTTTTCGGGCACGAGCGTGACATAATCGGGCTGGATTTTGAGGGCGATCGCTACCATTTCATCGGTCGCTGCCATTTCTAAATTTAAATGCGTTCGCACGGTTTGCCGCAATAGCTGCACATCGCGATCCTGAATATGCCGCCGATCTTCCCGCAAATGCACGGTGATGCCATCGGCTCCGGCGAGTTCTGCTAAGACTGCTGCCGCGACGGGATCGGGTTCTACGGTGCGTCGGGCTTGCCGAATCGTGGCAATGTGGTCGATGTTGACTCCAAGTGTAGGCAAGGCTTTGTTCTCCCAAGTAGAGACTTGATTTTAACGTGTCTTCATTGCGTCTAAAGCGTCTAAGCTAGAAACGTTCTCAGGGCAACCGTCAGACTAGAAATTCACCATGTTTATCAGCTTGATTGCAGACTATGGAACGGGCGATCCTGCCTTTTCAGAAGTGACTCAACGCCTGTTGACGGGCATTCCTCAAGCGCAGATTAATCTGCTCTCGGTTCCGCCGTTTAGCACGTTGGCGACAGGGTTTTGGATCGCCCAACTCGGCTTGAATCCGGGTCCGGCAGAGCGATTGATTTATCACAACTGTGCGCCGCGTCAAGACGACCCCGAAGCCCGACAAAACAACGAAGGTGAAGGATTGACTTATGCGCTCTTAAATAATGGGGTGAAAGTCGTCGGCGTAAACGCGGGATTCACGCTCTCATTTATCAAGCATCACGCTCAGGTTTTGCAAATTGTGAATGTTTCGCGAGGCGGATCACAGTTTCGATCGCGCGATGTCTTTCCTCCGGCTGCGGCGGCGATCGCCCATGGAGATCTTAGTTTGTTGGGCGAGATTCTCAAGCCAGATCAAATTCCCGATGTACCGAGCGATCGAGTTGCCTGGGTCGATGGCTATGGCAACATCAAAACCACGATCTCGGCTGACTCGCTGACGTTAGAGCCAGAATCCAAAGTCGTGATTCGGATTGGCGATGTAGTCAGCGATGCGATTTACTCAGACGGCAGTTTTCGCGTTCCTGAAGGCACGTTGGCGTTTGCTCCAGGCAGTTCTGGCTGGTCGATCGATGGCGCTGAGACTCGCTGGATGGAGCTATTTTTGCGCGGCGGCAGCGCCTGGGAGCGATTTGGTAAACCGCGTGTGAATCAGAAAGTCGCGCAGATTGGTTAGCGATGACAATTCAAGAACGCTAGTGGCAATGAGTGAGAGTGAGGAATCAAAACGCTGTGAAAAAATTTCTGAAACAAGTCCGATATCAATTCAAACCCGCTTGGCAACCTGGATTTTTAGCGGCATTGTTGACGATCGCCTTCCTCATATCCAATTGCAGCAACCCTTCAACTTCTGGTGGAACCGCTCAATCGGGCATTTTGGTTTACGGTTCGAGTGGTCAGCCCATCAATCTAGAATCGGGCAACGTCACAGACGGCAACTCGCTTATTGTTCACAATCAAATCTACAACCGTCTAATCGAGTTCAAGCCGGGAACCACAGAATTACAGCCCGGTTTAGCGACTTCGTGGACGGCTTCACCCGATGGTAAAACCTGGACATTCAAACTGCGTCAGGGCGTTAAATTTCATGATGGAACGGAGTTTAATGCCAACGCGGTGAAGTTTAACGTCGATCGCTGGTGGGACAAAAACAGTCCCAATGGCTATCGCAACGCGGGCAAGACTTATGAGATTTGGGAACAGATTTTTGGCGGCTCTAAAGGCGAACCCAACTCACTGCTTCAGAATGTAGTTGTGACAGATAAATCCACGATTCAGTTTGGGTTGAAGCAGCCGTTTGCGGCATTTCCTAGCACGATCGCGTCGGGTTATTTTGGCATCGCTAGCCCGACTGCGATTCAGAAGGCTGGGGCGAGTTATGGCACACCTGCCGCCGGAGCCGTGGGCACAGGAGCCTTTGTATTTAAAGAATGGCGATCGGGCGATCGCATTGTTCTCGAAAAAAACCCCAATTATTGGAACGCTGGATTTCCGAAAAGCAATCAATTAGTGATGCGATTCATCACCGATCCCGCCGCACGACTGGCACAACTCCGCGCCGGACAGCTTGATTTCACCGTCGATCTGGCACCCGATCAGAAGGCAGAAATCGATCGAGACTCCAATCTCACCGCCGTTGCCCGACCGTCGTTTAATGTTGGCTATCTGGCGCTGAATCCAACTTATAAGCCGCTGGCTGATGTGCGAGTTCGGCAAGCGATCGCTCATGCCCTTAATCGAGCGGCGATCGTCAAAGCCTTTTGGGGTGATTTGGCAGAAAGTACACCTCACTTCGTACCGTCTATTCTCGCGTGGGCGCAGTCTTCAGATTTAAAGGACTACGACTACAGCCCCCAAAAAGCTAAAGAACTGCTGGCTCAAGCAGGCTACCCCAACGGCTTCGAGATGGATTTGTGGTATATGCCCGTCTCTCGTCCCTACTTCCCGACTCCAAAGCCGATCGCTGAGGCATTTGCCGCCGATCTCAACGCGGTAGGAATTCGCGCCTCCCTCAAAACAAAAGACTGGACAGCTTATCTTGCCGATCGCATCAAACCTCCTGGCTATCAGTCTTTTATGATGGGCTGGACGGGTGACTATGGCGATCCAGACACATTTTACTATCCTCACTTTGGGACGGGTGGCACCAAAGATATTGGAAATTGGAAGAACGATCGCATTCTGCAAGCATTAGATCAAGCGAGACTGACTGCCGATCAATCCGCCCGATCGCAGCTCTACGCAGAAGTAGACGAAATTTTGCATCGAGAAGTGGTGCGGCTGCCGATCGTGCACTCTAAACCCCTGCTTGTTTCTCGCAAATCGATCGACGGTTGGCTGCCTAGCCCGCTAGGAACGGAACCCTTTGAAGCGATTTCTAAACAATGACAGCAATTCTCATTAAGTAGCATAGAGCAACTGATCTCATCTACCTGCTGATGAGGTTCAAGATAGTCCTTTCGATGAAACAAATTTAGTCGGTGGAAGGATGTGAAAAATGAGGTAAAACCTATACTCTACGCAGAGTATAGATTAATACACCTCCTTGGAATAACAAATCATGGCTCTTCATAAGATTAAAGATTTTGACCCCGATTATCGCAGCCATTTTGATGGCGATGACGTGGTTGGGCTTGACCTCTATACTGGAAACGATAAGATTGGTTCAGTTGACGATGCGTTAGTTGACGATGAAGGTCAGTTTCGCTATCTCGTCATCAACACAGGCGTTTGGATTTTAGGCAAAAAAGTCTTGCTTCCGATCGGAGGTGCCCGCATTGACTATGTTGCTCGTCGTGTTTACGCCAAAAGCCTCAGCAAAGCCCAAGTAGAAAACCTGCCTGAGTTTACGCAAGATGCCACGATCGACTATGACCACGAAGAGCAAGTCAGAGGGATTTATCGCCCTTCTATGCTGAACACGGCTGCATCAGGCGTTGGCTATGTCGGTGACAGTGCGCCTGCGATTCAAAGTGCGGCACCGATGCTAGATGTAGATGCTGGCTACGATCGCGACACCTACAGCTATGACAAAGAGCCTGCACTCTATGGCGTAAACGAGCAAGACCATCAGACCCTACGTCTTTATCAAGAGCGATTGATCGCCAGCAAGACTCGCCAAAAAACGGGAGAAGTCGCGATCGGGAAGCACATCGAGACCGAAACGGCGCGGGTGTCAGTGCCGATCGACAAAGAGCGCGTGGTCATTCAGCGAACTGCTGGCAACACTGGAGCGGTGATTCCGGCAAGTGAAGCCAACTTTCAAGCGGGAGAAGTGGCGCGGATTGAAGTCTACGAAGAAATTCCTAACATTCAGAAAGAAGCCTTTGTGCGCGAAGAAGTGCGTGTCACAAAAGTTGTCGATCATGATACCGTCACGGCTGAAGAGCAGGTGCGTCGAGAAGAGCTAGATGTCGATACCGAGGGTCGCCCTGTCGTTGAGAAAAAGCTGTAAGTAGACCTTGCCCTATGCAGCTACTTTAGAATCAGGGCTTAGAGCGTGGTTTAAACCTTTCTCGCTGCGATGCTGCCCCGCCCTGAACTGAAGTTCGGGCTAACGTGGGAAAGTCCGCTGACACGGACTGAAGACCTGGCGATAACTCGCGTTTAGTCCGTCTTAACGGACTTGCCATCACTAGCCCGAACTTTAGTTCAGGGCGGGATGGCAACGAAGATTAGAGCTTTAAACCACGTCTAAGCCCCGGTGCTTCGATAGAAACACAGCGTCCTAATGCAGTTTCTTAGTGCCGTCTCATCAAGTGTGCATCTAGATCCCCGGTTAAAGAAATCGGGGATTTTGTTTGGTTGCCTTTCCAAGTTCTTAACTTTTTTCGGGTAGGTTGACACCACATCTAAACTTAGATAGACGATGAACACAACTCTGAAAAAGGCAGCAAGTGACTTCACAATCACCACGCCAAGTCTATTGAATTGACACATCAAGGGTGTAGATAATTCAATATTACTTTGGTGTAGCAGCCAACTTCCTAAAACTCTCATCCAACGGGGTGATTACCCCAGTGTCAGGAGCGCCATCTATGAAAAAGACGTTATTTCTCAGTCCCCCCTCGTTTAATGGATTTGATGGAGGTGCCGGGTCGAGATATCAAGCAAAGCGCGAGATTACCTCGTTTTGGTATCCAACCTGGTTAGCACAGCCTGCCGCACTCGTGCCAGGAAGCAAGCTCGTCGATGCCCCACCGCATGGTCAGACTGTCGAAGATGTGCTGAAGATTGCTAAAGATTATGAATTAGTGATCATGCACACCAGCACGCCCTCGCTGGCAAATGACGTGAAGTGTGCCGAAGCGCTCAAAGCCCAAAATCCGGCAGTAGAAGTAGGTTTGATTGGTGCTCACGTTGCGGTTTTGCCCGAACAAACGCTGCGCGACAACCCAGTCATTGATTTTGTCTGTCGTCACGAATTTGACTATACCTGCAAAGATCTCGCAGCAGGCGACCCGTGGGATCAAATCAAAGGCTTGAGCTATCGAGACCCCGACGGGAATCTGTGCCACACGCCCGATCGAGACTTGATTCACGATTGGGACGTGATGCCCAGCGTTCTCCCCGTTTATGCCCGTGACTTAGACATTGAAAAATATTTCATTGGATATTTGCTGCATCCCTACATCTCGTTCTATACAGGACGCGGTTGTCCGGCAAAGTGCAGCTTTTGTCTGTGGCCCCAAACGATCGGAGGACACCAATATCGGACCAAAAGCCCAGAAGCAGTGGGGCGCGAACTGACAGAAGCGAAAGCGATTTTTGGCGATCGGATTCGTGAATATATGTTTGATGACGACACTTTTACGATCGACAAACCGCGCGCGATCGCTATCAGCGAACACATGAAGCGGCTAAAACTCACCTGGAGCTGCAACGCTCGCGCCAATCTCGACTACGACACGCTGAAGCAACTGCGTGATAATGGGCTGCGGCTGCTGCTCGTCGGCTTTGAGTCGGGCAATCAGCAGATTCTCAACAACATCAACAAGGGCATCAAATTAGAGGCGGCTCGGCAGTTTATGAAACACTGTCGCGACTTGGGGATCACGGTTCACGGGACGTTTATCATCGGGTTGCCGATCGAAACTCGCGAAACCATCGAAGAAACGATTCGATTTGCCTGTGAGATTAGTCCCCACACGATTCAAGTCTCGATCGCGGCTCCTTATCCCGGCACAGAGCTTTATCAGCAGGCAATCGCAAACGGCTGGTTTAGCGATCAGGCACTCGTCGCCAACTCTGGCATTCAGACCTCGACGCTGCACTACCCCGATTTGTCAAGCGCCGAGATCGAGGATGCGGTTGAGCAGATGTATCGTCGGTTTTACTTCCGACCCAAAGCGATTGTGCCGATCGTGCGCGAAATGTTGGGCGATCGGCAAATGCTGATGCGCCGACTGCGAGAAGGGGGAGAATTCTTTTCGTATCTAAAAGATCGTCGCACCCAAGCGGCTACTAGATAACTCTCGCCCAGAGAATTGCTCCCACTCAATAATCACGACTATCAAACGGTAGAATCTCGGTGCGTAAGTATGTTGTTCTTTGTCTGTTGGTGGTTTTTCAGGTCTTGGGTGATGTCTGGTTAAGCCGAGGAATGCGGCAGATTGGGGCAGTGAGTGTTTCAAATCCTGCTGCGCTATTGACGATCGGAGTGCAAGTACTAACGAATCCCTGGATTGTGCTGGGCATCGCTTTTTTGGTGGGCGCACTGCTGCTTTATCTAGCCGCGATTTCGCGACTGGATTTGAGCTATGTGCTGCCAATGACCGCCTTTAAGTATGTGCTATCTGCTTGCTTTGCCGGGTTAATTCTCGGTGAAAGCATTTCGCAACTTCGCTGGGTGGGCACTGCTCTAGTATCAAGTGGAGTGTTGCTAGTGGCGTTGGGCGAAGCCGCCGCTGAGATCAAAAAGCGCAGAAAAGACCGTCAATTTTCTGGCTTGTTGCTTGCGCCGCTCTCGTTTTCTCTGTCTGCCTCCAAGGTGGGAACGACAATTTTGCAAAGCAACGCCCTGACCGGAATCGTGATCATGGCTCTTGCTGCGTCTACGGGCGACATTTTGCTGACGGCTGGCATGAAGCAGGTGGGTGGAGTGACAACGGTGAATGCGCGATCGCTGATGCAGCTTGCCCGTCGAGCGATGACAAATCCTTTTATAGGCTTAGGAGTTGCGTGTATGGCGGCTGACTTTTTCTTGTTCATTGCGCTGTTAAGTGAGGCTGATTTGAGCTTAATCATGCCCATGACTGCCTTGAGCTATCCTTTCAGCGTTGTAGGGAGCCACTATGTTCTCAAAGAGCGGCTGACATCTGGGCGACTCGCTGGCACCGGGTTGATTGGCATTGGGGTTGCGTTCATCTTGGTAAATTCAGCCCCATAGCTAATTCCATTAATTTATCTAAGAGAAAGCTTCATCAATCATGACACGTCTTAATTTACTGTCTGTCACGTTAGAATTTGATTTTGAAGTCTGGTTTGCATCTCATTTTCTGCTGTTGCTCCCATTGTTTTTTTGCATTACTGCCATTGGCTACTACAGCTATGCGATTTACGCAGCGCACACATTTTTTTCTCAGACTGAACGGATTGATCCTAATTTTCATCCCCCGATCAGCATTCTAAAACCCGTGTGCGGCTGCGATCGAGATGCCTATAAAAATCTTTCCTCTTTCTGTTGCCAAGACTATCCCAACTATCAAGTTATCTTTGCAGTGCAAGATTGGGCTGACTCTGGGATTGAGGTGATCAAGCAAATTATTCGCGATTTTCCGACGATCGACCTTCAGCTTGTGGTCAGCGATCGCGCGATCGGGTCAAACGGCAAAGTTAGTAATCTTGGCAATGCCATGACCAACGCCAGTCACGAAATAATCTTGATGGCAGATAGTGATGTGTATGTTGAACCTAACTATTTGCAGCAGGTGATTCAACCCCTAAATAATCCTCAAGTCGGAGTCGTAACCTGTCTCTATCGATCGCTCACAGACCGATGGTTAACTCATTTAGAAGCGTTGAGTTCAGCAACAGAGTTTCATCCGGGGGTTTTGGTCAGCAACCAGTTAGAGGGAATCAAGTTTGCGATGGGTCAAACGATCGTGATTCGTCGCTCAGTGCTAGAAGAAATTGGCGGGTTTGGGGCGATCGCTAACTATCTAGCCGATGACTTTCAGTTGGGTTATCTACCTGCTCAAATTGGCTATGATGTCGTGCTTTCTCATCACATTGTTGACCATGTGATTGCAACCAGCACTCTGATGGGTTCTTGGCAGCGTCAACTGCGCTGGATGGTAGGGATTCGAGTCTCGCGCCCTTGGGGATATTTGGGGTTAATATTTACTTACGGCACGGTGGCGAGTCTATTATTCCTGCTGATCACAGCCGGATCGATTTGGGGTTGGATCGTTTTAGGAATTACGTGGACAACTCGATTAGCAATGGCGTGGTTTATTGGAGTCAAAAGCATTCGCGATCCGATCGCAAAACAATTCCTTTGGTTTGTGCCCTTGCGTGATCTGATCAGTTTTGCTTTATGGTGCTACGGATTTTTGGGCGATACGATTCGATGGCGCGATCGCCAGTTCAAATTGACGCGAACAGGTAAACTGGTTCCCTGTCCACCCGATTTGTCAGAAGAAATAAAGTCAGCTATCAGTTAAAGGACAAACCATTGAAATTCGATCAGACAGCGCCTCGTCGATTAATTATCAACGGCGATGATTTTGGGTTTTCATCTGGCGTTAATCAAGCCATTATTGAGGCGCACGAACGAGGCGTTTTGACCAGCACTAGCCTGATGGTGACGGGCGATGCGTTTGAAGAAGCGGTGACGCTGGCAAAGGCACATCCGACCCTTGCAGTTGGGCTACATCTCGTTTTAGCCTGCGGACGATCGGTGCTGCCGCCCGCTCAAATTCCTCACCTAGTTGACGCTCACGGCAATTTCTCAAATCAGCCAGAAAAAGCGGGTATTTACTACCACTTCAGCGCGGCTGCACGGCGCGAAATTCCGCTTGAGATTCGGGCGCAACTCGAAAAATTTCGTCAAACTGGACTGCCACTATCTCATGTGGATGGGCACGTCCATGTTCACATTCAGCCCGTGGTGCTGAATCATCTAGTCAACTTGTCAGATGAGTTTAACATCCGATCAATGCGGTTGCCCCTTGAAGATCTGTCTGCCACTCTTCGAGCCGATCGCTCTGATCTGCCTATAAAACTGCTGCTGTCGATCGTTTATGCTGGGCTGCGGCGCTATGGAGAATTTGTGCTGCGGTCACGCAATATTCAGTTTGTCGATCGGGTGTATGGCTTGTTCAACAGCGGTCGGATGACTGAAGACTATTTGCTCAAGCTGATTCCTCACATTCAGTCAAATTGGGTAGAAATCTATTTTCACCCCGCCGTTGCGATCGCGGGAGAACCTGCCAACGAATCGTATGGGTTAGGTGAGGCAGAACGCGATGCACTGATCAGCGATCGAGTGCGGGCTATGATTCACGATCAAGGCTTTAAGTTAGCCAATTATTCTCAATTAGGAGCGGTTGTCCGTTAATGCTATCAGTCCTTCATTTAGCAGAATTTGGTGGCTACGCCCGATTCATTCCCTTGTTGTTTTGCCTCGTCGCGATCTTTTATTACTGCCTTGCCGCTTATTCTGCGATCGCATTTTTATCTCAATCTACCCCGATAAATCCTGAGTTTCATCCGCCGATCAGCATTCTCAAACCCCTGTGTGGATTGGACAATCACACCTACGAAAATCTTGCCTCATTTTGTCGCCAAGACTATCCCAACTATCAAATCATCTTTGGAGTGCAAGATCCAAACGATCCCGTCGTGGCAGTGGTGCAACAGATTATGCAAGACTTTTCCGCGATCGAGATGCAGTTAGTGATCAGCGATCAGGCGATTGGAACCAATCTAAAAATTAGCAATTTGGCAAATGCCGCGATCGAAGCTGACCATGCGATTTTGCTGATTTCAGACAGCGATATTCGGGTGGGTTCAGATTATCTGATCAAAGTGGTGCAACCCTTGTGCAATCCCTCAGTCGGGGTAGTGACCTGTATGTATCGTTCACAGGTTCAAGGATGGACGGCTGCGTTTGAAGCATTAGGAATTTCAACCGAGTTAGCTCCCACTACGCTGGTGTCTCGAACTCTGTCAGGCATGAATTTTGGCATCGGTGCCACGATCGCGATTCGCCGCTCTGTGTTAAACGCGATCGGAGGATTTCAAGCAGTCGCTAACTACCTCCATGACGACTTTCACTTGGGACGAATGCCCTTTGATGCAGGCTATCAAGTGGTGCTGTCTCACTACGTCGTCAACCACGGATTAGACACCAACCGCTTTTCTGATCTAATTCAACATCAGACTCGCTGGAATCGAGGCATTCGAGTCTGCCAACCTTGGGGATATGCAGGGCAAATCTTCACTTTTGGAACGGTGACAAGCCTGTTGTTTTTGCTGACCACACAAGCCTCTCAGCTAGGCTGGATCGTGCTGAGCGTCACCTGGCTTTTTAGACTAACAATGGCTTGGATTGTTGGGGTAAACGTCTTAAACGATCCCACGGTCAAAAAACTATTTTGGCTGGTGCCGTTGAGCGATCTGATGCGATTTGCGCTCTGGTGCTATGGGTTTGTCGGCGATCGCATTGAGTGGCGAGGGCGACACCTCAAGCTGACCAAAGAGGGTAAGCTTATCGACCTCAGTTCTAAACCGATGGCTGAAGTGAACCTTGCCTAAGACGGTTATATCAGCAGAATAATTCTCAATGAGATAATCTCAGGTGCTGTTCTGCTGATGATTTAAAACGGAGAGAGAGGGATTCGAACCCTCGTTAAGTTGCCCTAAACAGCATTTCCAGTGCTGCGCCTTCAACCACTCGGCCATCTCTCCAAGGCTGTGCTGTATTCCCAGTCACAGAATTTCTATCCTACCAGAATTGTTCCATACTGGAAAGAGAGCGAACGAACTTTGGCAATTTATGACTCAGTTTCATACCATCCGCGTTTATAACCGTCAAAAAGACACCTATGCCTCGTTTCAGGTGCCCGACGATCGCTACATTCTCCACAGCGCCGAACATCAGGGCGTTGAGCTACCGTTCTCGTGTCGCAACGGGGCGTGTACGACATGTGCGGTTCGGGTCAAAGCGGGGGAACTCTATCAGCCAGAGGCAGTAGGGCTATCGATCGATTTGCAGCGACAAGGCTATGCCCTGCTGTGCGTGAGCTATGCCCGATCGGACTTAGAAGTCGAAACCCAGGATGAAGACGAAGTGTATGAGCTTCAGTTTGGTCGCTATTTTGGCAAAGGCAGAGTCAAACGGGGGTTGCCACTCGACGAAGAGTAGAAAACAAAACGGGGCGGTGAAGTGTGAAAATTTGGAAAAAGCGTGTCCCGTTCTGGATCGTGCCTGTTTTGCTTTGTCTATTAGTTAGCTGCCAACCAGTAAATTCTCCTCAAGGAGACACGATCGCCGTTCAACGCGTTTTGAGCGGTCAAGAATTTGAGCTGCAAGGCATCTCTGGGGAGCCGGACATCACCGAACGAGTTCGACTTGCCGGAATCGCGGTGCCAAACCTGACTCAAAAACCGTGGGGAAGTGCGGCTAAAGTCCGGTTGGAGGCGATGATTCTCAATCAGTCTGTGGTGCTGGAGTCCGATCGCACTCCTCGCACCGCCAAAGGACGGCGATCGGTCTACGCTTGGCTAAATGGAGTTTTGTTAAATGAACGGCTAGTTGCAGAAGGACACGCGATAACGGTTTCCAATCCGCCGAAATCTGCATACGAACTGCGGTTAAGTCGTGCCCAAGATCGCGCTCGAATTTTAGGACTAGGCATTTGGAATCCTCAAGACCCAATGCGGCAGCCTCCGGGAGACGTGAGCGATCAAGCCTAGACCAACGCCTCGATCGAGCCTGAGCAGATGCTAAACTTTCCTCGTTTCCACGGCTTAAATTCATGTCTCACACGCCTCAACAACTCCAAATCTTTTTAGACATCGCGACCGAGGCAGTGTTAGCCGCCGGAGCCGTTCTGCAAACTCACTGGGGCAAGCTCGAAGACATTCAGGAAAAAGGTCGCCCAGGAGATTTAGTCACTGAGGCAGACAAAGCCGCCGAAGCCGCCGTTTTAGAGGTGTTGCGTCGTCATGTGCCCGATCACCCCATTTTGGCAGAAGAGTCAGGACAGTTTGGTCGCTCTGACAGTGAGTATTTGTGGGCGATCGACCCCCTGGATGGTACGACCAATTACGCCCATCAATATCCTTGTTTTGCGGTCTCGGTCGGCTTACTGATTGACGGCATTCCCCAAGTGGGAGCCGTGTTTAACCCGATTCAGCAAGAGCTTTTTAGAGCCGCCAAAGGGCTAGGGGCAACCTGCAATCGGCGATCGATTCGAGTGTCGCAAACCGACGAATTGAGTAAAAGCCTGCTCGTCACGGGGTTTGCCTACGATCGCCACCAAACCCCCGACACTAATTACGCAGAATTTGCTCATCTGACTCATCTAACTCAGGGCGTTCGTCGTGATGGCTCTGCCGCCCTTGACCTTGCCTACGTTGCCTGCGGACGATTTGACGGCTATTGGGAACGAGGCTTATCCATGTGGGATATGGCAGCGGGAATCGTGCTCGTCGAAGAAGCAGGAGGCAGCGTCACCGCCTACGATCGCGCTCCCTTTAACCTCTCATCTGGGCGAATTTTAGCCACAAATTCCAAGATTCATCACTCATTGAGTCACGAGTTGATGCAGGTAAAACGGACAGATCCTATAGAATAAGCGGATACTCTTTGAAAGACGTTTTGAATTGCGGCGATCGTTCTTAAAAACGGGTCGTTAAAGCCCCATCACTTACCCAGATAGATAGAGCACATGAGTTTTCAAATTGAACGAGGTTTGTTCATGTTGGACTTCTCCGACTATCACTCGGTCATCGGGGTGTCGGTCGAAGCAGACATCAAAGAAATTCGCAAGAATTATTTGAAAATTGCCCGTCGCCTGCATCCAGACAGCAGTGTCTTAACGAGCGAGAGCGATCGTCATCTGGCAAGTCAATTTCTCTCAAAAATGGTCAACCCCGCCTGGGAAAAGCTGTCTCAAGAGCGCACTCGCGTTGATCACGCGGTCTTGCTCAAACTCAAAGGGCAAGGAGCCATGCGGCATCAAACCCACACTCAAGTGTTAGGAAGTCTGGCAAAACAGTTGTTGACTGCCAACAATCTTGATTACTTTTATCGAACTGCGCTGCAAGATCTCGCCGATCGCCAATATCAGCAGCTTGACCAAGTTTTAGAATTGACCGCGCAGATTAGTGAACTTAATCTAGTCTACCTGGCGAGAAAAGAAGGCAAGGGCGAGGGCACGATCGGAGAACCCAAAAAACCGCTTTACGCGGCTGCGACTCCAACCTCTACAGAAGCTCCCAGTTCGGCAGCAGCGACTTCTCCCTCCGCCCAAGAACAGCGAGATTCGCTCCTCGAACAATATTATCGTCGAGCAGAAGGATTTATGAAGAAGGGGAATCACGCGCAAGCGACGTTAGAACTGCGAGATGCGTTGCAAATTGATCCCAACCACTGCCGTTGTCATAGCCTGATGGGGATGGTGTATCTGCAACAAAAGCAAGGGACGATGGCAAAAATCCACTTCAATAAGGCGTTGGCGATGAATCCAGACGACCCAACCGCCCTAGAAGGAAAGAAATATCTAGAGCAACAGACCCACAAAGCAGCCTCTCAGGCGACTACAGGCAGCAAGCCCGATCGCAACAAGTCAGAGGGCACTGGCGGGCTGTTTGGCGGTTTATTTAGTGGAAAGAAAAAATAATGGTTTATCAACCTCCAGCAGGTGCCAGAGATTTATTGCCTTTGGATGTCACGCAAAAACGCTGGATTGAAGAGCGGCTACAGCAAGTCTTTCATCGCTGGGGCTATCACCGGATCATCACCTCGACGCTAGAACGGCTCGACACGTTGATGGCAGGGGGTGCAATTCAGCGATCGACGGTCATTCAACTCAACAATTTGGATGATGAAGTTTTGGGGCTGCGTCCCGAACTGACGGCTTCGATCGCTCGCACGGCGGTGACTCGTATGGCTGGCGCAACCTATCCTCAGCGGCTCTACTACAACACAAATGTATTTCGTCGCGCCCAAGAAGGCAGTCACAGTGGTCAGCAGGAGTTTTATCAGGCAGGCGTTGAGCTGCTCGGCGGCGGTGGGCTGTTAGCCGATGCCGAAATTCTCTTATTGCTGATCGATTGTTTGAATAATTTGGGATTGGGACAGCTAAAAAGCTCATCTGATGCGTCTTGGAGCTTGATTTTAGGAGAAGCGGGTTTGACACGATCGCTCCTTTCTCCCTTCCCGGCAAATGTGCGCGATAAAGTCCGCTATGCTATTGCTCAACTCGATCGACTCGTGCTAGAGGCGTTGCCACTCTCGGCGGAATTGCGCGATCGGGCGCTCCTCCTGCTCGATTTGCGAGGTAAACCTGCCGATGTGATTCAGCGAGTCAGCAGTCTTGATCTCGATGACACACAGCGAGAGTCAGTCAATAACCTCAAATCGTTGATCGAACTGCTGCAAGAAAGTCTCGATTTACGGTTGAGAGATTCGACGATCGCGCTGCCGATTATCCTCGACTTAAGCCTGATTCGCACCTTCGACTACTACACCGGAATCGTGTTTGAGGTTGCCAGCAATACGCCATCGGGGCAAAAAGTCTTGGGGCAAGGCGGACGCTATGACCAGCTTTTAGGGCTTTTCCATCCTCAAGGACAGTCAATTCCGAGCATCGGGTTCTCACTGCAAATGGAGCAACTGCACCAGATTCTGCTCCCTACGGGGCAACTGCCTGACCAGACCCCCGCCAGCGATTGGTTAGTCGTGTCAGAGACTCCGCAAACTCACGCGATCGCCTTTGCTCATGCCCAAAAGCTGCGAGAATCTACCCACCCGCTCCAGGTCGAACTCGATCTGAGCGGCACCAGTCGAGAAGCCATTCGAGACTATGCCCGTCGTCGTGGCATTGCCCAAATCGTTTGGATGGATATCAACGGCTCCCCGGTTGATGAAATTCTGACGCGATAATAGAAAGCGTTCTCAGTGAATTCTCTCACTCAATTTTTTAGGAAGCAACTACTGTGTCTCATACGATCGTTACAAACATTTGCGAAGGCGTTGCAGATTGCGTTGATGCCTGCCCCGTTGCGTGCATTCACGAAGGTCCCAGCAAAAACACCAAAGGAACCGATTGGTATTGGATCGATTTCTCCACCTGCATCGACTGTGGAATTTGTCTGCAAGTCTGTCCGGTTGAAGGCGCGATCGTGCCCGAAGAACGACCGGAACTGCAAAGCACTCCCCAATAACTCTGCTTATCATGAATAACACTGCCCCTCTGCTCGAAGTTGAAAATGTCTACGCTGGCTACATCAAAGACCTAAACATCTTGCAGGGGGTCAGCATGAAGGTTTATCCGGGCGAGTTGGTGGCGATTATTGGTCCCAACGGAGCCGGAAAATCGACGCTGGCAAAGGCGGTGTTTGGCTTGCTGACTCCTAATCAGGGCACGATCGTCTTTAAGGGCGAAAGCATTGCAGGGCTAAAATCCGATCAGATTGTCCGACAGGGTATGTGCTATGTGCCGCAGATTTCCAACGTCTTCCCGTCTCTCACCGTCGAAGAAAACCTGGAAATGGGCGCGTTTGTCCGCGATGTTTCGCTCCAGCCACTCAAAGACGAGATTTTTGCTAAGTTTCCTCGCCTCGCCGATCGTCGTCGTCAGCGAGCCGGAACGCTGTCGGGAGGCGAACGGCAAATGCTGGCAATGGGCAAAGCGTTGATGCTGCAACCCAGCTTGCTGTTGCTAGACGAGCCTTCAGCCGCGCTGTCTCCGATTCTTGCCAACAGCGTCTTTGAGCAGATTCAGCAGATTAACCAAAGCGGAACGGCGATCGTCCTAGTCGAGCAAAATGCTCGTAAAGCGCTAGAGATGGCAGACCGAGGCTATGTTTTAGAAGCGGGACGCGATCGTTTTGAGGGTCGCGGGGCTGATCTGCTCGACAATCCCAAAGTGGGAGAACTCTATCTCGGCGCAGGAAAATCGGGCGTTGCTGAATCTGGCTGTGAATCAAAGAATTTGCCCTCACCCTAGCCCTCTCCCGCAGGAGAGGGAACAGGATTTCTAGCTCTCCTCTCCTGCGGGAGAGGGGTTGGGGGTGAGGGTCATTCATAGTTCTATTCAGCAACGCCAAAAATCGCACTAGCATTCAAGCAAGGAGACAACAATCGATGCGGGTAATTGGTCTAATCAGCGGCACTTCTGTCGATGGAATCGATGCGGCTCTGGTTGAAATCTCAGGCACCGTCCACGATCTCACCGTTCAGCTTTTGGCAGGAGAAACCTATCCCTATCCCCCTAACCTGAGAGAAAAAATCCTTTCGGTCTGTAGCGGGGCGGCTCTGTCAATGGCAGACTTTGCGGAGTTGGATGACGCGATCGCCGCTCAATTTTCTCAAGCCGCATTATCGATTCAAACCGGGCACCCGATCGCGGAGTTGATTGGCTCTCACGGGCAGACCGTTTATCACAGACCGAGAGAAAAAGATGAGAACGGAAGGATGGAGGCTCAATTAGGATATAGCCTTCAGTTAGGTCGAGGTGCCACGATCGCCGATAAAACAGATATCACAACCGTCAGCAATTTTCGAGTTGCAGACATCGCGATCGGAGGGCAAGGTGCCCCACTCGTTCCGCCCGTTGATGCCGCCCTACTGAGCCATCCCATCTACAGTCGCTGTGTTCAAAACATTGGCGGCATCGGCAACCTAGCTTATCTGCCCGCAACCTCCGCGCCTCACTCCCAAAAGATTCTCGGCTGGGACACCGGACCTGGAAACGTGCTGCTCGATCTCGCCGTTCAGCAGTTCTCGAATGGGTCAAAAACCTATGACCAAAACGGCGCTTGGGCAGCCACCGGGCAGCCGTGTCAAGCTTTGGTCGATCGCTGGCTTCAGCAAGACTTTTTCCAACAACTGCCTCCCAAATCCACGGGGCGAGAGCATTTTGGATCGGACTATCTGCAAACCTGTCTTGCGGATGCCGTTGCTTATCGGCTCAGTTCTGCCGATATGTTGGCGACTTTAACAGAACTGACGGCTGCGTCGATCGTTCACAGTTACCGATCGTTTCTGCCTCAGATGCCCGACCAAGTTCTGCTCTGCGGTGGCGGCAGTCGCAACCTATACTTAAAACAAAGAATACAGAACCTACTCAGTAATATTCCTGTAATGACCACTGATGAAGTAGGTTTAAATGCAGACTTTAAAGAAGCGATCGCCTTTGCAGTGTTAGCCTACTGGAGACATCGCAAGATTCCTGGTAACTCCCCTGAGGCTACGGGTGCATCAAAAGCGGCACTTTTAGGGGAAATCAACTACGCTCACAAAAACTCCCGCGTGATAGCATAAAGTGCCATTAGAGCCGCTGGCTCGCCTTTGGGCATAATCTCACTAGACCCCAAAATCTGCCAGCCATCTAGTTGGTCTCAATGACGCAAGGAATGGCACTGTGACCCACACCTTTTTAATAGAACCAGGACGGTGGACCCTTCACGGAAGCTGGTTAGAACGTCACGGCTTGCCCATCACCGTCAAAGGCAAAATACTGGTCGCTTGGAGCCGCGATGACTGGTTTACAATGGTGACAAAACTGGTTTTTCCCAACACAGATCGAGAAGAAATTAGCTTTCAATACAAGGGGCGATTAGACTCTGGAGAGCGCCGCTATAGCTTTGTGCTGCAACACAGTCTATTGGGTCGCGTCGAAGGAGAAGGATGGGTCGCCCCTGACTCGATCGTGCAGCGCTATTGGGTGTTAGGCGATCGTCAACGCCGCAGCGGGTTTGAGACGATGGTGCGCCTCGACGACAACAAATACTATCTTTCAAGCGGCATTCTCTCAGGGCACTACTTAACCAGCGCAATGGAAGCAACCCTAGAACGACAGCTAGAGTAGCCGTCTCTCGTTACTTTAGGGTTTAAAGTGTCCATAATTGAAGCTACCAATCGGTATCATTCTTTACGACTAATTTAGTCTGATTGATTGAAAACTTAAACTCTACAATAGAGTAGCAGACTAAGTTTGGCGGGCAAACCTAGCATTCCCCTTCCCCCTGTGCAGAATCGTTCACCTTCAATGGCAGACTCTAAAAGCGAATCTCTATTGACCAATCGCTATCGGCTAATGGAGTTGATAGGTCGCGGCGCAATGGGGCAGGTTTATCGAGCCGAAGATGTGTTGTTGGGCGGAGTCATCGTCGCTGTCAAGTTCCTAGCACAGACTTTGCTGACTCCGAGAATGCGCGAGCGCTTTCGCAGTGAAGCTCGCACCTCTGCGCTGCTCAGCACCAAGAGTATGCACATCATTCGCGTGATGGACTATGGAGTCAACGACGAGGGGGTGCCCTTTTATGTGATGGAATATTTGCAGGGTCACAGCCTTAGCGAAGTGATCACGACTCAAAACCTGCCGCTACCCAGATTTCTCAGCACTGCCCGTCAGATTTGTCAGGGGCTTCAGTGCGCCCACCAGGGCATCGCGATCGATGGCTCGGTTTACCCAATCATTCATCGCGATGTCAAGCCGAGTAATATTCTCGTCAGCCAAGACCCTAGCTGGGGTGAGCTGGTTAAGATTTTAGACTTTGGTATTGCCAAAATTTTGCAAGCCGATGCTAATCAGACCAGTTCATTTATGGGTACACTCGCCTATTCGTCTCCTGAGCAGATGGAGGGAAAAGAGCTAGATTCTCGATCGGACATCTATAGTCTGGGGGTGATGCTGTTTGAGATGCTCACGGGCAAGATGCCGCTGCAAGCGGAAACCCATTCCTTCGGCAGTTGGTACAAAACTCATCACTTCCAGGTGCCGCGCAGTTTTGAAGCAGTCAATCCTGATTTAAAGGTTCCCAAAGTTTTAGAGAGCCTGGTGATGAGCTGTCTGGCAAAATCAGCCAACGATCGTCCGCAAACCGTGGGCGAAGTGTTAAGAGCGCTAGAACCATTAGAGCAACGCTATAACGCGACTCGTCAAATCAGTCACCGCATTGGGGAAGCGTTGCTAAGGCGACCAGTGGCAGCCCCAGCGCGAGATCCTGAAGCGCTTTCACCCGATGAAGCGTGTCAACTGACGACTTGGCCTCAAGATAAGCCGATCGCTCAGATTGTCTTTCCTCATGTGTTGAAAACTAGGCGAGAAGAAATCGCAACTATCTGGGTGATGCTGCACCAGCAGGAGATTGAAAACCTTCAGTTAGGCAAGCTTTATAATAAGCTCTATAAAAACTTTTTGTGCTGCATGTCTCCACACCCAATGCTGCTGTGGATGACTGCCCTTTATAACCAGCTTCACCATAAAGAAGCAGATCCGCGTTGGCTGCGTTGCTATCTAGATTTAAAGTCGGCTCAAGGGCAGCAAATTATCCGCCTGTTGGTCGAGCGTAGGCAATATCACGTTTTGTTTTTCGCCCTCGAAGACCCGCAGCACTGTGCCTATGTGATGCCGATGGCGCTCAATGATTCTCAACTCTCTCAACTTCAAACGTGGACTGTAGACAGCCAGAATTGGAGGTCGATTGGAAACCCCGCTCTCAGCAAAGAGGTTCTCAAAGGGGAGTTTGAAAAGCTCAAACCCAAAATTATCGGAGACTTAGCGGGTCGTTAAGGAACGTGGATTCATTAAGGTGCAATTTTCTGCTCTCGCCAACCCTTCGTGAGGAGGGCAGAAGCTGCCTACAAGTTTTACAGCTTATTTAATTCACGATCCTAAGTGAGATTCTCGCTCGACTCGTTGATCCACTGTGAAAACTGCTCTTGCTCGGATGCAGAAATTCCCTGCATGGTTTCTTGCATGACTTTAAGGGCGATCGGCGGCAGCACTTGGCTGAGTTCTTGTCCTGCATCGGTCAGCCAGATTCGCCAAACGCGGCGATCGTGAGCGTCTCGTTCGCGGCGAATTAGATTTCGTTCTGCCATGCGATCGAGCACTCCCGTTAACGTGCCGCCTACTTGCTGAAGCTGATCGCTAATATTTGAGGTTGCTAGCCCGTCTTCTTGCCAGAGACAGCAGAGCACAATCCAATGAAATGGCGTTAACCCGATCGGCTCTAAATTCTCTTGAAAAGTGCGGGTCAGCAGTTGAGCTAATAGTTTGATGCGATAGCCCAAGCTATAGGGAGCCAAAATCTCTTGCCAGCCTCGCCTCGATTCGGTCACGTCTAATTCGATCGAGCCTAGCGACTTTTCAGAGATGGGAAGCGTAAATCGCTGCCTGTTAATCAGCATTCGATCGAGGAGTTGAGACAGCCGATCTCGATCAGCATAGGAGATGCCTTGCAGAGCGACTTCCCGCAGTTCGATCGCGATCGGGGGCAAGGTATCCTGCAATTTGCGACCCTCATCAGTGAGCCAAATCCGCCAAACCCGCCGATCGTGAGCATCTCGTGTACGGCGAATCAAATTGCGCTCTGCCATGCGATCGAGCACCCCGGTGAGAGTGCCGCCCACTTGCTGTAGTCGATCGCCCAGCACAGACGTTGCCAGTCCGTCTTCTTGCCAGAGACAGCAAAGCACAACCCAGTGAAAGGGCGTTAACCCAAAGGGATCAAGACGTTCTTGAAATTTGCGCCCTGATAGCTGGGAGAGCAGTTTGATCCGATACCCAATTCCGTGCGGAGCCAAGATGCCTTGAACCTCTGATGACAAAGGTGAATGGTGTGAGGGCAAAGAGATCATCTTGGATTTAAGAATTACTTAGAACACTTAATATAAATAATTCTACCGGAGTCTGCTGTGACATCAGTTCTAAATTTCGTGAAGAGTTTTTAAGCGATGAAAAATCGAGGGAGAGTGAGCCAAAATAGCTGGCTGTTTGAGATGGGCGACCCGGATAGAGGAAGAGTTAGCCCGATCGCGCCCGCTTTTTTTAAAGTGAATTTTCCTTGAGATTTACCCCAGATCAAAATCTCAGCCCAAGCACTCAAATCTGGCTCGTGACCCACCAGTGCGAGCGACTTTTCAGATTCTTTCCAGCCTTCTAGCCAATTCACCCAGTCTTGAATGTTGCCACCCGGAGCGAGATAGGCAGCGTCTTCGAGATGTTTGGCTAGCCCAGCGTCTTTGAGAATGGCAGCCGTTTGCTTTGCCCGAACCAAAGGACTCGTCAAGATTAGATCAAACTTCAAGTCCAACTCAGCCAATCGTTGAGCGACTTGCTGAGTTTTGCGCTTGCCCTCATGGGTTAAAGGACGATCGGCATCGTTGTCATAGTCGCCGTGCTGCCCTGCCAAGCCGTGACGGATCAAATACAGATTAAAAGTTGCCATAAAAAAGGGTAGAACGCTCTTCCTTCCGTTCTACCCTTTTCGCGGATGATTTAATTCACGCCTTTGGGATAGTTTTGCTCAGGATTGACCAAGTGCAGCAGTTTTTGCTTGACTTGGGCATCATGAACGCTCCACTTCATCTTGGCGTAATCGCTGTTTTCGGTAAAGCCAGACAAAAAGCCCATCGGAATCTCAAACCCGCCTGCCTGCAGTCGTCCGCCGCCAAAAAAGCGCCCTTGAGCGTCTTGCCCAAAAGCTTCTTTGATAAACTCGTCGGGATCAAGGGTAAGCTTATTCGTTCTGAGCGAACCGACGACTACCTCTAGTTCTTCATCTTCATCGTGAACGATGCCATAAACGACGGCGGTATGGACATTTTCTTCAGTGACTAAGAAATCGGCGGCTTGGGGGATCGCGTCGCGATCGTCATAGCGCAGATAGCCCACACCCGCGATCGAGAAGTTGTTGTGAATCGTGCGATTTTTGAGCGATCGCTCGATCACGTCCATGACTTGCTTCGATCGAGCCGATTGCAGCACCGCGTTAAGCAACTGAGCGTCATAAAATCGACTCAGATAAGCGGCTGCTAAGAAATCTTCTTCTTGAGCCTGCATCAGACGGTTGGTGTCTGATCGCAACCCGTGCATCAGCGAAGTCGCACATTTGACGTGTTCAGTCAGATTATTGTCGAGCTTTAGCAGCCCAGACTGTAGGTATTGCGTCAATATCGTAGCGGTCGCACGAGTGTGAGGACGGATATCGATAAATTCCGCCTTCATGTCCTCTTGCATACTGTGATGGTCGATGACAACCGCGATCGGCACTCCAGCCTGCTGCATCGACGTAAATAGCTGACTCGTGGTTCCCTGATTGTCGATGAACACGCAGCCTTTATAGAGAGACAGATCTTTCGTCTTCAGCGACTGCACCGTCCAGCGTTGAAGCGGCAACCCGGTGAGCTTGACGAGCGCAATATTTTCTTGGTGACTGAGCGTTCCTGCATAGACGATATCGCACTGAATATCATATTTTTGGGCGATGAGTTTATAAGTCCAGGCAGAAGAGAGCGCATCGGGATCGGGAAAATCTTGCAAAATCACAACTTGACGATCGCCGCGATGCCGTTCTAGCGTTTGCCGAAACCCATCGATTTTTTGCTCTTGTTCGGGCGATCGAGCCGCATCGTAGGGAAAGCGACCCCGATACTCACTGGCGTATCCCATTCCATTTGCCGCTTTGACAGCAGGCTCAAGAGTCGGATATCCAACCGTCGAACTCGCACTTAACGCGAGAGAGTCTGGTTCCATTGTGATCAGTAAGGTGTTAAGCGATGAACTCGAATCAGATTGCATAGTTGAGTGTGACACAACGGAGAAGCCCAGGACGCTGACCTGGTAGGGCATTTCTGCCAGTTTGGAATGAATCTTTAACCGCTTGAGGCGATCACTTCCTTGATCTTCGCAAAAAAACTCATAAAACGGTGAAGTCTGATCAGGTTTCTCCCTCAAGGCAGACCAAACTCTGTGCATCTCATAAATTAATCAAAAACCCCAAACCAAAAAGGCAAGGGGTTAGATACCAATGACATATTTGCGCCACTCTTGGTTCACGCCGTTTTTAACGTGTTTGGTGACTTCAAAGTAGAGACTGCTGTAAGGTTTACGGGGCGGATATTGAAGCGGCATATTTGCCTCCTTGGGAGTGCGGCTGCCTTTCTTGACGTTGCAGCGCACACAGGCAGTCACAATATTTTCCCAAGAGTCGCCGCCGCCGCGCGATCGAGGAATCACATGATCTAACGTCAGTTCATCTCCAGAATAGCCACAATATTGGCATGAGTGACTGTCTCGATGCAGCAGGTTCTTCCGAGTTAGAGGAATTTCTTTGTAGGGAACGCGGACATAGTGACGCAGCCGGATCACCGTTGGCAACGGAAACCCTGAATAAACGTATTTACCGTTATGTTCGACCTGCTCTGCTTTGCCCTTAATCAACAAAACGACCGCTCGTCGCCAACTGGTTATGTTGAGCGGTTCGTAGGAGGCATTAAGCACCAGAACCTTGCCCATTGCTCAATCACTTAAGACAATATTTACAGTGATGCTAACACATAACGCTGGGGAGGGGTTTGAGTTCTAAGGATAATGACGACTCGGTAACGGGAAGGGAGTGAATAGTTAAGCTTGATTGTTGAACTTAAAAAGAAGTCGTTGCACCGCTTCGAGAATGACTTCGGGTTGGTCTACCCAGACAAAATGACTGCTCCGATCGGCGGAGATCTGCGAAACGTCAGTGGAGAGCTTGCTCAGTTTAGATTGCATCTGGTCTCTCAGGCGATCGGCAAAGGGAATCGGAAACGAAAACAGTCCCAGTGAAGGTTTGAGAAAGTGTTTGGCTTGAATGCTGACGATCGGGAGATTGCCCAGGTTTTGCGCTTGCTGAAGCTGGCGACTGCTAGTGTTGAGTGAACGCATTTCTCGACTCATCGCTGCCCAGTGATTTGAGCGGTAGAACGATCTCATCACAGGCTTGAGGGCGGCGGTCGAAAAATTTCGCAACGTGGGCTTAAGAAGATAAAAAAGTCCGATCGCTCCACAGAGGCGAATGATTCCTAGAAAGGCTCCGATTTGTGCTAGCCCAAAAGAGAGCGTCAGGAATGCTTTGACGAGTTTGAGAAAGACGGGCATTTTGAGCATCAAATCTTCGTGGAGTCCATCAGTCAGCACTATGCCAACCACTTTTTGGGGAAACTGATGGGCATAGAGACGCATATTATAAGACCCAAAAGAATCGCCAATTAAAAGGTAAGGTGGCTCGATGTTAGCCATTGTCAGCAAGGCATCCAATTCATTCACAATTTGCTGGCTGGTTCGAGGCTTTGGGCTGGGCTGACTCCATCCATAGCCGGGACGATCGTAGATAAAAACTCGTGATATTTTAGAGAGTTCTTCGATTAAGAAATAGCCATCTAGCCCACCTAAACTGTGATCGAGCACAATGGTTATATCGCCCTTCCCTTTCCACCAGCAGTGAAATCTACGCCCATCTAGTTTAATGACTGTTCCGGGAGGATTTATGGTTTTATCTTCAAGGATTCTGGATATCAGTTGATAAGCGATCGCGATCAGCAAAAATATTAGCTGCCTAGAAACTTCTGCCACTTTGGTTGATTAAATCTTGTTTTTGAGTGCTTCAAATCTCTGACTTCCTGCAAAGTCAGTACTATTTAATTTAACTGCATTTCAACTTTGCTGGATTAATTTGAAACTGTACGCTCACAATCTTGTTTTTACCAGGCAATTCTTGTGCGCCTAAAATGTAGCCTTCCTGCTTTAATTCTTCGACAGTGCGCCAAAAAATTTGATTATTTCGAGAAGAATTGCTGCCTAATAAATCTAAGTTCTTAAAGAGATATTGTTTGGAAATAACAACATATTGACCCTCTTGAAGAATGTCCCATTTCATGCGGCTGGCTAAGTAGATCAAGAGCTTAGTTTTATAATCACTTTTGGCATTGCTGCCCAACTTTTGAGTGATGTCAATATTGTTTGCGAATAAGACAGAATCTCCCGTGCGGGATGGACCGTCAAAAAATTCTAAAGAAATCGTGTAAGCGTCGGCTAATTCATAGGTGTAGTCAGCGGCTTTGCTGAGATCAAAATCGCGAGGCACGTTGTCAATCTCGTAGTCTTTGATTCGCAGCACGCTTTTGATCATGACTTTGGCACCCATATTTTGAGTGCCCTTTCTAAACGATTGAGCAAGCACTAATTCGGTGCGATGAAGGGAGACCAAATCGCAGTTGAGCTGCGATCGCAGCTTCGAGGCAAAGCCGCCATCTCTCGTGCGAGTGTAGCCCAAAATTTCTAGCAAATCATTCGATCGGAATGTGACGATCGCGCCATTGTTTTGCTGAGAGGCGAGTTTGTAGAGATAGAGAACGATCGAGACTTGGCGAGGGTTGAGAAACGTCATCAACGCCACAAATAATCGCTGAGTTTTGCGATCCTGGATCTTTTCTAACCCTTTGCTAATGCCCTTGTTGGCACAAACGCTCCAGTCAAGTTTGGCATATTCGACTTTGAGATCTTCCCACTCTTCGGCAGAGAGATTTTCGAGCGGCACCCGTCGAATTAGGGTGAGTTCACTGTTTTCTCGCGGGTCTGCTTCGACGCGCACTTCAAGATAATAACCGTCTGCGTCAGACCGCAAGATCGGCAGTTGCAAATCTGGGTTTTTGAGAGATGCGGCAGCCCTGGGCAACACCATCAAGAGTTGCCCGTCTACAGGGAACGTTGCCTCTAATTTTTTCATCGATCGTGAATAAAAGGACGGTGACTCAGGCTTGTGGTTGCCCACTGCTAGCGTCTTGCCAGCAACCACAAACGGCTAACCGTTCATATCCTGCATTAAGGTTTCGATTTTGTCCAGCAATTGGACGCTACCCATAGCGGTGTCGGATAGAGAGGGTTAGGCAACACCCTGCATCTAGGTAGTACCTTCGATCTGATTCTATAACGCCCGCGTATGTTTTTTGCCCATCAGCCCGTAACTCCCGCGTCTATCCTTCACCTGTAACTTTAGCGTAGAGGGGATTCTCAATCCTGTAACTTTAGCGTCGCGTTTAGTCCATCACTCAGACATCACTTTAGGCAAACAGGAATCTGCTTTAGCAAGCGTTCTACCCTTCGTCCTGTCACTCTAGCGTCCGCCCTTGCCTGTAACTCCTGCGTCAGAACAACCCTTGATCCCGTTACTCCCGCGTCCGGCTTTTGCCTGTAACTTGCGCGTAGAATTTGCCTGTAACTTGCGCGTATGGGTTATGAATGCCTCTTGAGTTGTCAAATCTTCAGTGTTAATGTCTCATTCACACCACGGCGGTTGATCAAACTACTATCTGTGGCGTGACGACAAATTTTGCTTTGCTAGATGTAGTCTGATCTACCACTCAGACTGACTCCGACCTACCACCGGAGGCTATCTAGACAAGCAAAACCCCTCTAGCGTCCCTACCACAGTCTGCTAAAGGGGTCTGAATGCAACCTTGTGATCCCAACAATTTGCTGGGAATCGATTCTTATGCTGACAAATTGTATCAGTTGTGGCGACTCAATACTAGAGTCGTCCTCATTTTGGCAACCTCCAAATTCGGCTCTAACGACCTCTGAGCTTGCCGTTGAGCATGAGCGAGAATGGCTTGAAAGTGGAGTCGATCGAGACCTGATTCGCCTAAATGTGCGGACGTTACACGACACGGCGGTCGACCCCTTTAGCCATGAGGTTTCTTACCCGATCGCCGAGCATCTGCACTGGAGCGTAACGCGCTTTGGGCAAGAAGCGCGGGCAAATGTGCGGGGCTGGTGGGTGAGCGGCATTGACCCGTTTAGCGACTGGCAGCGTATGGAATGGGGGCGGTTTAAGCCGGATGCTGATACACCCGTGTTCGATCGGGCAAAGCGTAAGCCTGCAAAATATCTCAGTCCTAGTCTGGGCAAGGGGTCTAGTCGGCTCGTACTATTAGATGTGCCGGAGTCGATTTGGCGGCGCGTTGCCGATCGTCATCAGGTCGCAATCCCTACAGAACTTGAGAGTAAAAAATCTTTCTGGCGGTGGGTTTGGGAGAATAATCTACCGCTAGTGTTGACCGAGGGCGAGAAAAAAGCGGGATGTCTGCTGAGTTTGGGATATGTGGCGATCGCGCTACCCGGAATTTTTAGCGGCTATCGCAGAGATACTCGGCAACTGATTGCAGAGTTGGCACACTTTGCGACAGAAGGGCGATCGGTGCATATCTGCTTTGACTATGAGACGAAGCCAAAGACGGTTCAAAACATTTTGCTAGCAACGTCTCGGCTGGGTCAATTGCTGACTCGTGCAGGCTGTGAAGTCAAAATAATCGCGCTGCCGGGACCTCAAAAAGGAGTGGATGATTTCGTCGTCGCTTGCGGACAAGAGGCGTTTGCAGAAATCCACGAGTCTGCGATCACGCTGGAATTTTGGCAAGCTTCTCGGCTGTGGTCATTGACTTACACACCGACGATCGCGCTCAATCAGCCCTATTTGGGAGATTTGCCTTATCCAACGTCTGGTTTAGTCGGAGTCAAAAGTCCGAAAGGGACGGGTAAGACAACGGCGCTGCAAAATTTGATCAAATCCGCTCGATCGGACGGGCGAAGAGTCTTAGTGATTACGCATCGGATTCAGTTGGGTAAAGCAATCTGTAACAGCTTAAACCTGGACTGGATCGAAGATGTTCAAGAGTCTGAAACTCAAGGGATGTATGGCTATGGCTTGTGTATTGACTCGCTGCATCCCGGATCAAAAGCGCGATTTAACCCCGAAGATTGGGAGGGCGCGATCGTCATTCTCGATGAGGTCGAACAGGTGCTTTGGCACGCGCTCAACAGCTCAACGTGCTATCACCAGCGAGTCAGAATTTTAGAGACATTGAGAGAATTAGTCCAAATCGTTCTCTCGACACAAGGATTATTAATCGCGCAAGACGCTGATCTATCTGATGTCAGTTTGGACTATCTGAAAGGACTGGCAGAATTTCCGATCGCTCCCTGGCTCGTCACTAACCAATGGAAGCCCGAACTAGGCTGGGATGTGTCACTCTACGACACCAAAAATCCCGCTCCGCTCGTCGCTCGAATGGAAGACGTGATTAAAACCGGAGCCGTGTTTGTTTGTGTCGATTCTCAAAAAGTTAAAGGCAAATGGAGTTCTAAAAACTTAGAGACTTATTTAAAGTCACGCTTTCCAGATAAGCGCATTTTGAGAATCGATAGTGAAAGTGTTGCCGATCCCGAACATCCGGCGTTTCGAGTCGTCGATCGGCTGAATCAAATTATTCCCGACTACGATATTGTGCTGTCAACTCCGACCATTGGAACCGGAGTCTCGATCGACGTTCGCGGACATTTTAAAGCCGTGTTTGGCATCTTTCAGGGAGTCACGCCCGACTCAGAATCGCGTCAGGCGCTGGCACGAGTGCGCGAATCAGTGCCCCGATTCGTGTGGGGCGCACATTTCAGCCCGGTCAAGATTGGCAATGGAAGCTGCAACTATCGAGACGTAGCGCAATCGATGACCAAAGCGGTCAAATACAACATTTCTCTCTTAAAAGAAGTGGACTTTGATTTGGATGAACAGAGCGACCCGATCGCGCTTCGCACTTGGGCAAAAATGGCGGCACGAGTCAACGCCTCACTCTGGAGCTATCGCAAAGAACTTCGCAACGGCTTATTGATGGAAGGTCATCAAGTGACGACGGTTACTGACGATGCCACCAAGATTTTTACCCAAACTGCGGTCACTGAAGAAATGCTGTATCTACTCAAAAATGGCTCGCTACAAGCTCCTGGATTTGAATTTTTAGACTGGCGACACAACTCACAAACCACGGAGCAAGTCGTGCAGGCGATTACAAAAATTAGAACTCAAAATCAAAAAGCAGAAGCGATCGCGATTTCAACTTCTGCTGAATTGAGTCTCTCAGAATACGACCAACTCAACGATCAATCATCACAAACGACACGCAAACGCAACAGTAAACGCAAACACGAACTGCAACGCCGATACTCAGTTGAAATTACGCCAGAAGTCAAACTCAAAGATGACGAAGGTTGGTATTCTCAACTGCGTCTACATTATTATTTGACTCACGATCCCAACTTTGTGCAACTGCATGACATGCAAGAGCTTCAAGGACACTTGGATCGAGGAAATGGCAAAGTCGCCGTTCAAGATTTACGGTTGCTAACCGCCCAAGTCGAAGCGCTGCGATCGCTCAAACTTCTCGACGTGTTTAAACTTGACGAAAAGATCCGCGCTACCGATCCCGAAGTGCAGCACATTGTCTCATTTGCAATGCAATATAAAGACGACATCAAAACTCTATTCAACGTCACCATTACCGAAAAACTGGCACCGATGGCGATCGTGCAGGCGCTGCTCGGCAAAATTGGCATCAAGCTCACCTGCACCGGACGAGATCAGGCTCCTGACGGGCGACGCGGCGGAGTTCGGGTTTATCGCTATCATCCGCCAACCGACGATCGAAAAGCCATCTTTGACGAGTGGGAAAAGCGTGACTTAGCCACTTTGCAAACCTTAATGGACGTGACCGGATGCGGCTCATTCGAGGATATGGATGATTGGATGCAGATGTCTGCTTAGAAATCCAAAAACCTGAAGTCAGACAGAGATAGAGCGCTGATATTCCCGTTACCCTGAAGAGAGTCACTCAAGGATAGGCATCTATGCAGCGCTCCGATCGCTCTCCTCAATCAGTCTCTAGTCACCAAATTGCGACAATCGCGGCGATTTTGGGCGCGATCGCGGTGAATGCCCTCTCTAATTTCTTCCCGCTCAATGGGCTGAGCATCGGCGCAATTTCAAATACGCTTTTTGGTGGGGTTTTGGTGACTCCTGCCAACTATGCGTTTGCGATTTGGGGCGTGATTTATTTAGGGCTGATCGCCTTTGGCATCTATCAAGTCGCCCCGGCTCAGCGAGAGAACGTTCGGCTGCAAAAAGTGCGATCGCCCATCATCGCCGCGTCTCTCCTGCAAATCCTCTGGGTGTTTGCCTTTCAAGGACGGCTATTTTGGCTCTCAGTTGTGATAATGATTGGCATTTTGTTGTCGCTAGTCGCAGCATTTTTGCAGCTTAGAAAGGTGGACGATCGTATTTCTCGCACTGAGAAATGGCTGATTCAAATTCCCATCAGCGTTTATTTTGGGTGGATTACCGTCGCATCTGTGGTGAATATTGCGTCCGCTTTCTATGATTCTGGCTGGACGGGTGGCGGAATTTCTCCAGCGATCTGGACCGTGATCTTGTCAGCAGTCAGCGCCGCGATCGCCGCAGTCATCACGCTTCGATATCGCGATGTTGCGTTCCCGTCGGTGATTATTTGGGCATTGGTGGCGATCGCTATTCGTCAGATAGGTCAGTCTGCCCTTGTGATGACAGCGCTCGGACTCGCGATCGCATTAGGATTGCTGATTCTCTTTGTGAAGTTTAAACCTAGAGCATTAGTGCAATGATTCCGGTTGCTCTGATGTTCATCAAGCTTAAATTTTGCTTTCAAAAACCGAAGGCGCTTGCTTTCACTGGTATGAATTTAAGTACCGTTTAATCAGTTCTATAAAACCCGCTATCTGTTATCTACACCTTAAGATCAGAGCCGTGCAAGTTTATTCTGATTCAGATCCCAATCGTCTTCCTCAACTGACTCATCCTCCCAATCTTCAACGAGTGCTCGATCGGCTCGTTGGCAATATCGAGCGAGATAACTTAGTCCAACAGACTGCCGACCAAGTTCGCGATGCCCTTGAAGTCGATCGAGTGGTTTTATATTATTTCTATCGCCAATGGAAAGGGCAAGTCACCTTTGAGTCATTGAGTTCTGACAGATTTTCTATCTACGGCTCAACCGGACCGGATGAATGCTTTAACGGTGACTACGCCAGAATGTATTTAGAAGGACGAGTTCGAGCGATCGCAGATATTGAGACCGAAGCGATCGCGCCCTGTCACCGTGAGTTTCTTCGCAATCTGCAAGTGCGCGCTAATCTAGTCGTGCCGATTCTGACCGCCAAAGGGTTGTGGGGGTTGCTCGTTGCTCATCATGGCTCGATTCGTTCGTGGTCACACTACGACATTGAGCAGGTGAAATCAGGGGCAGAAACCTTGGCAGCGGCTCCCTCCATTCGAGAAAGCTGATGACGAAAGTTATAGATCGGACTCGTCTTCAACGTCTCGCGTCTCAACCTCTGTCGAGATCATCAGCGGCTCAAACACTGGACAATAGCCATCCAGCGTGACTTTAAAGTTAAACAACGGCGAACTCGGATTCCAGCAGCGTTGCCCTCGACAGTGACGACAACTTGAGCAACAGTCTTTCAGCGTCCCGTCTGCTGAGATGAGTGAACGATCGCTCCCTAGACTCAATAACTCTCGCTGATGTAACCCCCGCAAAACAAGATCTTCTCCTTGCCAACGGGCTTCGATCAGCCCGGTGTCTGCAAGAGTGCGCCAGCGAGGATCAGCCCTAATTGCGTCGGGTAGCGTAATCGTTACCACCGTTCCCAGTTCGGCTAACTCTCCTTCATAGCTGTGGTCTGGGGCGGCAGGTTGCAGAAAGGTTTCTCCGATCGGCAGCTCAACCAAGGCTCCGATCAAGGGTGAATGCAGATGATATCGGTTGTGCAGTTCTTCTAAACCCGTTAAGTCTGCCAAATAAGTTGGCGACCCATGCACAAACACCACATGCTGAGGACGCAAATTGTGAATCAGTTGCGTCGTACTCGGTCCATCGCAGTGCTGTGCCAACAGATAAGATTCAACACTCACCTGCACAGACTCAGCCGAAAGGAACGAAGAAAGCTCTTGAGAGTCGATTTCTAGCTGACTGCTCTGTTGAGGAAACAGCACCAGCCATGAAGAATCGGAGTGACAAAACTCGTTGAGGTCAACGGTCAAATCTGTCAAGACAATGCAGGGAGACTCGATCGAAGATCGTCGATCGGGCTGCAAATGCCGCACACGGGGGCGCACTCGCTCATCCCAAAAGAGCGGCTGGTGACGCGCAAAATTCTGCACAGAACTGGGTAGATGAGGCAGCAAATCTAAGTAGGCATCACAGCCTGTGGCAACTGTGCCATCAACCCAAATCGTCAAATCTCGCCCTGTAAACAAATGATGGCTCCGCAGCAGCATCAGCAGTTCTTGCCCCAAGCCAAGCGTCGGCAGCGGCAGCAAAACAGATTGCCCTTGGGCGATCGCATGACTAATCCGCTCAATCAGTTGGTTTTCTTGCTGCCGCCGATGCGGATATCGAGCCGTGCCATAGCTGCCTTCCACAATCAGCACGTCTGGCTCTAGTCCCCGCAGTTCCTCGATCCGCAATCCTTCGACGAGCCGAGAATTTGATAAGAAGAAATCGCCTGTGTAAATCAGTCGATAAGGGCGATGACCCTCTGATCCAGGAGGTGTATAAGTCAGCAAAATCACAGCCGCTCCGGGCAAGTGACCTGCTGGAAACAATTCAGCCGTTAGCCCATCAAAAAATTCTATGGGCGATCGCCACGGCAGTGCATGGCAAAACTGAGGCACTGACTCCCCAATCCAGTTTAGTGGAAGCAACTGAGTCGTGACTTCACTGGCATAAATCGGCAGTTTAGGAAAGGCTTGATGAAGCGATAGCAATCCTCGTGCATGATCTGAATGAGCGTGACTGCACAACACCAAATCAGCAGGAAACGCCGAATCAGAGCGTTGCTGACTCAGAGGTGAAACGTCTCTTAAGCCACAGTCCAGCAAGATCCGATACGGTCCCATGCGAACTAGGAGAGACACTCCTTCATCGGCATGACCAACGCCATAGGGCAAACATTCCAGTTGAGTCACGTTGGATGGCTACTTTCTGTTGTCTAAAATTATGAAGCCTAAGCTGAGTGAATGGCTAATCGCCGAAGGGGCTTTGCGATTCTTAACACTCGATTCACCCCTCGCACTTTTGAAATCTGGCGTTGCTGAATCAATGTATGAAATGTCTTCCTCACGAAGTGAGGCAAGCCCTCGCCAACCCTTCTCCTTCTGGGAGAAGGAAGTCAGAACTCTTGTCCCCTCTCCTTCTGGGAGAGGGCTAGGGTGAGGGTAAAATCTGTGCTTCACAGGTCAATTCAGCAACGCCGAAATCTCTAGTGTGCTGATCCATTACCGTGATAATCGTCAGAATCATAGAAACCGTTACGGGTGCCAAAGAACAGGCAGGCTACCGTAAAAACTCCAGTGAGAACGAGTAAAACGAGTTTGACATCCATAATGGTTACAGCTTTCTATGATGGTTTTTGTAGAGTTGAGTCGTGCTAGAGGCACATTTTGCTCGGAAGTTCCTAGCTCAACACTACCGCAAAGATCCTCAGATCCTAGCAAACCAAAGATTTTTGACAGATTCTCCCAAAGACTGAAAATGACGATCGATTCATCTTTTATTCAACCTGAGTGGCTATCGCGATCGTCTCTCGAAGTCGCGCCTGATTTATTAGGCTGCACTTTAGTACGCCAATTTGACGATGGGCTAACGCTTCGAGGCATGATTGTTGAAACCGAAGCCTACACCGTGGGCGACCCAGCGTGTCATGCCTATCGACGACAGACTGATCGCAACCGCATCATGTTTGGCGCGGCGGGAATGAGCTATGTCTATCTGATCTATGGGATGTATCACTGTCTAAATGTGGTGACCGATCGAGACGGGGTGCCCAGCGCTGTATTGATTCGGGCGCTGCAACTCGACACTCTGCCGCCTTGGTGTATGGATGAAAAGTTAGCTCGCGTTGCCGCAGGTCCTGGCAAACTCTGTCGGGCGTTCAAAATTGATCTCACGCTGACTGCCCAACCCTTTCAACCAGGACAACCTCTGTGGTTAGAGCCTCGAAGTTCCCGATTTCAGGAGCAGATTGAGCAGGACTCGATCGGGTTCGTTCAAACGACTCGCATCGGGCTAACTCAAGGAGCCGATTCGCCTTGGCGATGGTATGTCAAAAATTGTGCGGCAGTCTCGAAAAAAGGTTAAAGAACCACCTCTTTGCCTCGATCGGTAAACCGGACTGATTTAATTTTCCATTGAGCATTGCTGGTTAAAGTTTTGCGAAGACTGCCAAAAATCGCCATTTGTTCGCAGCTTGAGAGAGACACCAACTTGCGCTTTGAGTCGGGCGCAACTCGCAGATCAACGGTTGCGACACCAGAGGCAACATTCACCCGATATCCAGACAAGCTGAAGTCGGCACTATCCGCGTTTTCTAAGACCTTGCCCACGGCTGCGGCGATCGGTTGATTTGCCGAGACTGCCGTTTTTTCTGCCACAAAGTCTCGACATTGGCTATCCAATTTATAAACGTTTACAGGAACTGTCTTTGCAGAAACTACCGAAGAGGTTTGAACGGGTGAGCTTGTGCGAGATGCCGCAGACGGGCTTTCTTTAGGAGCAGGCGATGAACTGGGACTAGGTGTGCCCGTCGGACTCGTCTCTGGAGACGATGCAACAGGCAGATTAGAGGGAGCCGTACCGCAACTACTCAATACTACTGAAACGGTCAACGGCACGACGTAAAAAAAGAGTTTGTGCATTCTTCCGGTTTTTGGCTTCTTGCTTAAGAGAGGAGAGACATACCTCTGAGCGCTGATTATGAGCTTTATCATCGTTAACAAAAGTGGGATCTTTGATTAAGAAAGCCATCTCCACCGTTGTAGGTTTGTGGCTTCGGGACGAACGAAGGCGTGCATCCTACCTCTGCAACAAGAGAGAACAGAAATAAAACCATATAGATAGAAGTTAGGACTTACGCATTGACAGAAGATCCAAAATAGCAGGTGTGGTTTCCAGCCCTTTGAGCTTGATTTTTCGGTTCCTTTCTGCCTGATCTAAACCCCAAGAGCGGGATATGTAAAAGGCTGAAGCGACGTATTTGCGTTGATTCACAATATGTCCATTTTGTACAGTGCGTAAGTCCTAGAAGTGATCGAATCCCACGGTCTCAGAACCAGTGGACGGCTTGAGTGGAAGTTAGCTCTACCAGAGGCTTTGGCAAACCTAACTGTTCATTCTTTAAAGATGGGTAGATTAGCATGACCAGCTTTGGAAGCGGTAACCCGATAGAGTCGAGCCAGTTGGTAAGCTGTCGTAGATCTCCTTGCGTCTGCATCAGTTTTCAGCTTACTTTGAATTGAATCTACTGAACGCCTTCGCGAAGAGTTTTCTCAATAGAATGATCGATGGAAGCGCCATAAAAACTTTATAACGTTATTTCTATGCTAAAGCGAACGTTTCCCTCTCCTGAAGCTCTACGACGATTCCCCTTTGGGCTGGCAGATATTGCTGTCATTCTGGGAACGCTAGTACTCCTTGCCCTAATCGCCCGGATCGGTGCAGGAACGCTAGTCAGTTTTCAGCCACCCGATGTAATGCCAGGAATTGATCTCGATCCACGCAATCTGCCGTATTATGCAGGGCGATCGACCCTGCGAATGTTCATCGCTTTGCTTTGTTCAACAGTATTCACTCTCGTTTATGGCTATGTCGCTGCCAATAGCCGTCGTGCTGAACGGGTGATGATTCCACTGCTAGATATTTTGCAGTCTGTGCCAGTGCTAGGCTTTTTGTCGATCACGGTGACGGGCTTTATTGCCCTGTTTCCAGGTAGTCTGCTGGGGTTGGAAGCTGCCTCGATTTTTGCAACGTTTACCAGCCAAGTTTGGAACATGACCTTTTCGTTTTACCAATCACTGCGGACAGTGCCCAAGGAACTGGATGAAGCTATGACGCTCTATCGTCTGTCGCGTTGGCAGCGGTTCACCAAGCTTGAAGTGCCTTCTGCCATGATTGGACTGGTCTGGAATGCAATGATGAGCTTCGGTGGAGGCTGGTTTTTTGTGGCGGCGAGTGAAGCCATCAGCGTGTTGAATCAGAACTATACGCTACCGGGGATTGGATCATACGTAGCAGCCGCGATCGCTAAAAAAGACCTTCCCTCGTTGGGCTGGGCACTGCTGACGATCGCCGTGGTCATTTTGCTCGTTGACCAACTGTTTTGGAGACCTTTAATTGCCTGGTCAGACAAGTTTCGCTTAGAGCAAAGCGCCTCTGCCGATACACCGCAATCCTGGGTCTATGACCTGCTGCAAACCGCTCGGATTCCTCGGCTCTTAGGGAAGGCTCTCACTCCGATTCAAGACAGGAGCAATCGGCTGTTGTCTGCCCTCACGCCTCCTTCTCCTCCACGTTCTGATGCACCAGAGCAACCAAACGATCGCCTCTACGGCTTGATTTTGCTGTTTGTCGTAGGGGCGCTGGTCGTGACTGCCATCCATTTCATCTTGACGACTGTGGGCATCAACGAAGTGGTGACGACTTTTGGGCTGGGCTTGCTGACGTTGTTGCGGGTAACGGTGCTATTGATTTTTGCCACGCTAATCTGGACACCGATCGGCGTAGCGATCGGCTTCAATCCAAAACTGGCGCGGCTATTGCAGCCTGTGGTGCAGTTTCTGGCATCTTTCCCAGCAAACTTTATTTTCCCGTTTGCCACGCTCTTCTTCATTCACACCCATATCAGCATCAACTGGGGCAGCATTTTGCTGATGTCTTTGGGTAGTCAGTGGTATATCTTATTTAACTCGATCGCGGGCGCTCAAGGCATTCCAACTGACCTGCGTGAAATGTCGATGGATGTAGGACTGCAAGGCTGGCAGCGCTGGCGTAGACTGATCATTCCCGGTATTTTCTCTGCCTGGGTGACGGGCGGCGTGACTGCCAGTGGCGGAGCCTGGAACGCCAGCATTGTTTCAGAGATTGTCTCTTGGGGGCAAAGCACCCTGATTGCAACAGGGCTAGGAGCCTATATTGCCCAAGCTACAGCCGTTGGCGACTGGCCTCGCATCACCTTGGGCATCGGCATGATGAGCTTGTTTGTCGTAGGGATCAATCGTCTGTTGTGGCGGCGACTCTATCGACTGGCAGAGACCAAATATCATCTCTAGAAAGACGTGCAAGATATCATCGGTAAAGAGACGTGTAACGATGACAACTATGCAAACGCCCCCCGATTCGCTCATTGCAGTTAAACAGGTTCACAAAAGCTTTCCCTTACCAGATGGGAAAGGCGAGTTTAACGTTTTGCGAGACATTAATATGACCGTTCGTGCGGGTGAAGTGGTTGCCCTGTTGGGACGCAGTGGTAGCGGCAAAAGTACCTTGTTACGGATCATGGCAGGCTTGATTCCTCCTAGCCAGGGGCGAGTGTTTAGCAATGGAAAGCCCTTATATGGGGCAAACAAAAATGTGGCGATGGTGTTTCAAAGTTTTGCCCTGCTGCCTTGGCTGACTGTGCAAGAAAACGTTGAGCTAGGTCTAGAAGCTCAGGGGATGCCGCGAGATGAACGCCGACATCGGGCATTAAAGGCGATCGACCTTGTAGGCTTAGATGGTTTTGAGAGTGCCTATCCCAAGGAGCTATCGGGTGGGATGAAGCAGCGAGTAGGCTTTGCGCGAGCCTTTGTGCTGGAACCCCAGGTGCTGCTTATGGATGAACCTTTCAGTGCCCTGGATGTGCTGACCTCCGAGAACCTGCGGGGTGAGATAGATGACCTGTGGAATGCAGGCACGTTTCCGTCAAAAAGCATTTTGATTGTGACCCACAATATTGAAGAAGGCGTGTTTCTTGCCGATCGCGTGATTATTCTCGGTTCTAATCCAGGGCAGGTGCGTGGGGAAGTGGTGATCGATCTGCCGCGCTCCCACGATCGGACTAGCGATCGGTTCAAAGCCCTAGTCGATTACATCTACACCATCATGACCAACCCAGAAGTGGAAGTAACCGCTAGTGCACCCGCGATTGTCTCTAAAACGCCTACAGAAACTCCTGTACCGAGATCGCCTTATGCTAAAGCATTGCCCCATGCTAGAGTCGGCGGAATTAGCGGATTGTTAGAACTGATTATCGATCAACCCGATGGCAAGGATGACATTCCTCGACTAGCAGAGCGCATTCAGCTAGAGGTGGATGACCTATTGCCGATTCTCGATTCGGTTGTGCTGCTAGGCTTTGCGGAAGTGTCTCAAGGCGATGTTCAGTTAACTGAGATTGGGCAGGATTTTGCTACGACGACGATTCTGCGAAGTAAAGATTTGTTCCGTCAGCAGGCGTTGCAGAATGTGCCTATGTTGAGCAGTATTGTGCAGACTTTACAAGAAAAGCGTAGTCGATCGATGCGGGCAGATTTCTTCCTAGATTTACTGGATGAATATTATCCTCACGAAGAAGCCGAACGGCAGTTTGCAACGGTGGTTGATTGGGGGCGCTATGCTGAATTGTTTGAATATGATGCCAGCGAGGATCGGCTGTATCTGCCGGAGCTGGTCGCTGCCGCAGTCACCGAGGAACCGTAATGACACGGTTCCTCGCCAGTTGTCTCGCATCTTTGCAATCATGACTATTACTCATATCAAATTGATCCATGAATACGTCAGATAATTGATTGACCCGATGCCGTAGAGACGTTCCGGTGGAACGTCTTGCCAATTTCGCTACGACACTGGATCTGTCACATTCAAAAATTAAATAGGTATCAGATCTTTATCCTCTGAGTCGAGCGGGCTTTAACATCGCCCTCTTAACTAAAGGCTCAACTGCAACCTGTAGGACTGAAATGTGCCTTTTCACAGTTAATATATAGTTAGCAGCACCCTAAGCGGATGTTGATGTTGCATTTTTTAAAGTTCATGGACCAAAGTCCATTACCCCACAGTATTAAACTTCTTTAGCGTCGGAAGCCTTAGTCTTCCAGCGCGAGGGAGATTGAGGAGGTTTCATGCTAACCCAGGAAAGTCGCACTTCCCTGTCTGAGATTGCTGATCTCAATCAGCTTAAGCACGAGTTAAACGAAATGCCCCCGATCGACGTGGGCGATTATGTTACCGAACTTCCTCCTGAAAACGAGCGATCGCGTTTCGACTGCTCAACAAAACCCAGGCAACCGACGTTTTTGAATATCTGCCCCAAGAGATTCAAGAAGACCTAATTGGGTCGTTGCATAACGTCCAGGTCTGTCAGATTGTCGAATCGATGCGCCCCGACGATCGTGCCGAATTGTTTGACGAGCTTCCCGCCGGGATTGCTAAACGACTTGTTCAACAACTCAGCCCCGAAGAACGACAGGCAACCACCACGATTCTCGGCTATGCAGAGGGCACCGCAGGTCGGGTGATGACCACCGAATATGTCCGGCTGCGACAGGGCTTAACGGTCGGCGAGGCACTCAGCAAGATTCGGCTGGCTGACCGAGATAAGAAAACGGTTTACTACGCCTATGTAACCGACAATAATCGCAAGCTCAAACAGGTCGTTTCTCTGCGGCAATTACTCTTCTCGATTCCCGATGTGCGGATTGAAGATATTGCCAGCGATCGAGTGATTAAAGCCAAAACCGAGATGCCGCAAGAAGAAGTTGCGCAACTGATGAAGCGCTATGACTTGATTGCGGTGCCTGTCGTCGATCGTGAAGAGCGTCTCGTGGGGATTATCACAGTCGATGACGTGGTAGATATTCTCGAACAAGAAGCCACCGAAGATATTCAAAAACTGGCAGGGGTCAGCGGCGGAGATGAATCGTCGCTCTCTCATCCTCTAGAGAAGCTGCGGAATCGGCTGCCCTGGCTCGTGGGTGTCATGGCGCTCTATATTGGAGCATCTAGCGCGATCGCGCCGTTTCAAAAAACGATTTCGATGGTGCCTGTTCTGGCTGTGATCATGCCTCTACTCTCCAACACGGGCGGAACGGTGGGCATTCAAGCTCTAACGGTGACGATTCGATCGCTAGGGGTCGGTGAAGTCACTCCAGCAGACACAATGAAGATCCTTCGTAGGGAATTATTGGCGGGTTTGGGAACTGCTTTGGCACTAGGAACCACAATGGTTTTGCTGTCATTGATTTGGACATCGCCCGAAACTCGCTGGGTCGGATATGTCGCTGGCATAGTCATGGCAGCAAACTCTGTGATCGCAGTGACACTAGGAACCCTACTTCCGATGGCTTTAAAGCGATTAAAGCTTGATCCAGCTTTAATTAGTGGTCCTCTCGTGACAACTCTGCTAGACACGATCGGATTTATCCTGTTCCTAACCCTGATCACGATCAGCTTAAATGTTCTGCATCTGCCGACTTAAATCATGAACATTCACCCAAATTAACCCCGAAACCTTTCTAGCAGTTGTTCTCGCGACAGTTGTAGTAGAAGTGGTGTGTATTCCTCAGCGGGGAATGTCAGGACCGTAGAAATCAAAGCAGCGAGTTGAGCATCTACTTCACCAAACCGAGCTTTCAGTAAGTTCTCGACGACCAAGCGTTGTCCTGCTTGCGTACCTTCTTGTCTGCCTTCTTGTCTACCGCGCTCGACGGTTTCTCGTTCCCACTGTAAATAAGCTTGGTTAATTGCCATAAATGAAATCCGATCGTCCTCATCAAGGTCTTCAACTCTCATAGTAATTCTCCAAGCTGTTAAGAGGTTTAAAGTTTGGAAACGGCGCGGGTCATCTTCAGGCAGTGCAAGAATTTCTTCAACGGCTTGCTGCTGAGTTTTGCCTCTTCCCAAAATCCTGAGCCAGAGGGTGTCTGGAGTTTTAGGAAGCTGATGAATCACCACGATCGAGGTTCTCAAAGCGGCAGGAAACGAGTAGATTCCGGACAGCCAGTCTAGAGATTGAATGGCACCAAAACTGTTGAGAGACATCTCTGAAGCAGTGGGCGACAAAATCCACAGGTGGGGAAGTCTATCCTCTGAGAGCGAGGCATCTTCGCGTCTAGCTTGGCGCTGTTGGTCAGAGTGAACGAGAAATAGCTTGAGTAAGCATGATCGGATCTCTGAAAAGCCAGGTGCGTTACGATAAGGTTCGATCAGGCAGGGCGTTGCGGCGATGCGTGCCAGTAGACCTAGACTGCGATCGGGCGGAGCAGATGGCGAAAACCAAACATCCACAAATCGAGATTCTCCAGCAATTTCTCGATTCAGTTCAACGGTGCCGAAGGGCGAGAGAAATTCTTCTAAAAGCTGTTTAGAGAAGGCATCAAAAGGAGTGCGCGTCATGCAAGCGATCGTCGAATAAGTACAAGCATACTTCTTTCGAGGAAATCTAGACGTGGGTTGTTGGGACGATCGTTTTGCGTTATGAATGGTGAGTTGTTCTCTCACGCACCCCTTCAATGGTTTGGACTCGTCGCCACATTCTCTCCCTCGCTGACTTTTCTCAAGCTGAGTATGATGTCGTTTTGCAGACGGCTAGCAGCTTTCGAGAGGTGCTGTCGCGTCGGACTAAGAAGGTGCCCACGCTACAGGGGCAGGTCGTCGCCAATCTGTTTTTTGAGTCGTCTACTCGCACTCGCAGCAGCTTTGAGCTAGCCGCCAAACGCCTATCTGCCGACACGATTAACTTTGCTGCCGGAACGTCTTCCCTGTCGAAAGGAGAAACGATTCTCGACACGGCAAAAACGTATCTAGCGATGGGCACTGACATGATGGTGATTCGTCATAAAGAAGCGGGAGTGCCGCAAGCGATCGCCGCCGAAATGGACCGTTTGGGGGTTCGAGTTGGGGTTCTCAATGCGGGAGACGGTCAGCACGAGCATCCCTCTCAGGCACTTCTAGACTTATTTACCATCTGTACGCTGTTAGATTCTGAGCAGCCAACGCTGTCGCTGTTAGAGGGAAAAAAAATCGCGATCGTGGGTGATATTCTCCATTCTCGCGTTGCCCGCTCCAACATTTGGAGTCTGACCGCAAGCGGGGCTGAAGTTCATTTAGCGGCTCCGCCGACGCTGTTGCCCAAGTGGTTTGCTGATTACGTCACAGACTCAGATAATCAGTCTGCTGCCAAGCCTCGCCAGCTTTTTCTACACTGGGCGCTTGACCCAGCGCTTGAAGATGCTGATTTTGTGATGACGCTGCGGCTGCAAAAAGAGCGAATGACCAGTCATCTGCTACCGAGTTTGCGAGAATATCATCATCAGTTTGGCATCACGCGCGATCGTCTCAAGCGGTGCAAGCCAGAGGTCAAAGTTCTTCATCCCGGTCCGGTCAACCGGGGGGTAGAAATTAGCTCTGATTTGATGGATGATCCCCAGTTTAGTTTGATTTCGCAGCAGGTGACTAGCGGCGTTGCAGTGCGGATGGCGTTGCTCTACCTGATGGGAGGCGGCAAAGTTGCTTAGAAGTTGCTTTTTAGGAGTTTGGAAAAATCGGTTCTTGCTCGTTTGAGAAAATCTCCTCGTAGTCAAAGTCAAACGAATGAGCATGGCGAATGATTGAAAACCCAAAGCTTGTCGTCACTTCTGTCGTGAAGGTGGCGATCGCTAGCTCTACTAATTTTTTATCTGAAAGCTTGGGTTTTTGGACAAAGTAGTCTCGTCGTGCGAAGAATAATTTTTCGTCTCGCGGCACGATGATTTTATTAACTCGATGGGCGTGTCGAATTGGCTTAATATAGGTTTCGATAAACTCTTCTTGATTTTTTTGCAGCCGATAAAGTTTTTCGTGCTGTAGCCAACTCATTGTGAACATCATTTTGATCAGTTCAAATCCCAAAATGTAGTTCAAGATATTGCTGCGTTCTTCAGTGCTAGCAACGATCCGAAGGGCTGATTCTAAAAACAAATCGGGCGTTCTACGAGCGTCTTGGGCTGAGTGAATATAAAATTGTCGAATGTAGCTTCTCACAAAGCTTTCACTCAACTCGGTGTGAATGTGAAATCGATTGAGATTGTCTCTGACTTTTTGTTTGACTTCTCGATTTTCAACCAGCTTTGCGATTAAACCATTGGCAGTATATTCATCTAAAAACTCTGCCTGGATATCAGGAGTTGCTGCACAGAGCAAGTGGCAGAGTGAAAGCACATATCGTCGCTGATTCCAAGGCAAGCTTTCTGCCCAATTCTTAGCTTCTGAAGGTAGCTTATTGAGAATATTTTTAACTTGAGATTCTTGAGAAGAAGCCGATGGAATGGGCTTGACGATCGGGTCTGATTTTTTGATAGGCTTGTTCATTCGCGTGCATCAGTTATGCAAAGACTAGCGATCGGTTTTAACGGTTCTGCCACTTCCTGATAGACGCTAAATTAGCCTTGAGACTAGACGATGATGTTTAGTGTGCCCTGGCTTCTTAACTTCAAACACTCGACTCAGCAGACTTCTTACTTCTCAGTATAATATGCTACCCTCAGTTTTTGCGTGAGCAACTGGCAACTTTAAACTCGACGAAAGGCAGACTGTATCGCTGATTAATATATGTTATATTTCTTAATAATAAGGATATAAAAGCTTTAAGAGGTCATCAATGATTATTCTAGCTGCACTTTTTGTTACTGCTTGGGTCGCGATCACCGTCTTAGGAAATCAGGACTATTTTCTTGATGACCAATCTGGGTCTCGTCAAGCACAAAGCTGGAACTCGCAAGAACTTCAGATGATCGCAATCCGTGTAAAAGACGACAGACGTTTTTCGAGAAATTAGCTCAACTTGGGGTTTAGATTGGTTCTAGCATCTAAACCCCAATCAGCTAGATTCTGATGAGGCAGGAAATCTGTACATCATCAGCCTGATCTAAACTTTTAATACTTAGTGCCAAGAATCGCAGTTCGAGATTGAATTTCCTCACCCAAAGCACTGAATTTGGGATCGCAACAAGATAGGGAGATCATCTCCTGTCTCACGCGCATTGAAGAGACGTAGAGAGTTGACGATAGCTTGACTGCAGCAGACAGCGCCGGACTTCTTCAGAGCAGATCAATAAAGTCGAACATTCTCTTTAGTAAAAGCTTCCTTGCGTCACGCAGCGTAGACAAATAGGGTTGCCTTCAAAAAAGGGTACTGCTATTTGGCAAAGGGGGAAGGTCACGAATTAAATTAGAGCAGCTACGAAGCGCCCAATGATCTGATTCCAAAGGACATCAACTGTTGAAAGAATAACCCCGCCATCCAGATTATCACTGGAAGCTTTAATCCTGTTGGATTGGCAAAAGCTGACATCCGAGGGGATCAAACCAGCTCTCTAAACTTCAGTGAAAACCTAGAGCGGTCTGACACAACCTAGTGAAGGCTTTGTGCCGGAACCGCAGGGCGATAGTCAGAAGGCTCAATGTGGAACTTGACTAAATTAGCTAGTTCTTGAAGCTGGCTGATAGCTTCGGCACCTTCAAGCTTCATCAACTCTCGATCGTCACGCATCTCCGTCCAGGTGATTCCATAATCCGACACCAAAAAGCGGATTAGGTGGCTGTCTCCCAAACTCACCATGAACGAAGCGCTATTCATCTGACCACCGCACGTATAGCAGGAAGCCAGATAACCTCGATTCTCTAACACGATCGCCATCGCTTGGAGATTCATCACGAGGTCTTGTACAAACTGTCGGTGTTGTTCTGCAAGTCTTAAGAACACAATCGTCCTCCAATCACCACAACCAATTCTAAACCCTTTATTAAAAATTTGACGGTCTACTCTTAAGCAGTGAGCTATCTCTCTAAAAAGACATACCAGCGAATGCTAGCAAAGCATTCAGAGACACTTCACTATACTATGGTAACGAGTCATGTAAAGTCACAACGTATCGTCTATCACAAGTCTGGTCAAATCTCTCAGTCTTCAGGTTTTTTGTAGAATTGCGGATGCAGCATGATTTTATAGAATTAAGAGTGTCTTGACGACTCTATTATTCTAAAGTTCCTGCTCAATCAGTCAACTTGCCACCAGCCAAAAAGAGGACCGACAAAAAGGACTATGACCCAAGCCGCCACAAGACCGACGATGCCGATCCAAGCACCTGTAGAAGACCACTTGACAAATTGTTGTGCCTGAGTCTTGGTGACGGGCAGCCAGGGGGAAATATTGGACTCTTTGCCATAGCTTTCTCCTAGAGATTCTTTACGGCGCTTTGCTTCTCCCATTGTTCTTCGCTTTTAGATAAAGGATTTGTCCTGATAATAGCGCTTCTGGTTTACCGATTTTCAGTCTCGAAAGTCAAGAATCTTAATAAGCGCTAGAAGGTTAATCTTGCCAACCTGTTCCTGGCAGATTTGTAAACAAGCTGGCATCTAGATAATTAATTCGCGCTAGAGGGCTAAGAGCTGCCAAAACTTGATTGCCATAGCTGCGGTGAATCACTCGACTGTCTAGAAGTGCAACGACTCCTTGACATTCGCGAATTGGAGCGATCGCGCGCTGCAACTCACTCAACGCTTCTGGAAATAAGTAGAGCCGAAACCAGTCTTGACGAAGCTTTTTGTAGTGAGCAACCCGCCCAGCAACCAGCGGATTTTCTAGCGAGGGAATGGGCAGAGTCGCGATCGCCAACAGGCGGGGCGCAGGCAGCACACTCTGATGCTCTCGCCAAAATTCCCAGCCCGTCACTAAAATGCCGTTGTCGTCGAGACAGGTGCGCTCAACTTGGACTCTAGAGCCAAACTCAGATGCCAAAACGCTTCCTACCTGGGCTTTGAGCGGCATATCACCAACCAAAATTACCGATAGCCCTTGCACGGCAGTGCTGGCACTCAGAAGCGATCGCAGTTCTTGCAGCAACCCTCCTTGAAATTGAGGCGTATTGGGCATCGGAATGCCGTCAGGCTGATAAAGCTGAATGAGGTCATCTTGACGATCGAGCGAAAATTTCAAACAGGTGAGATCTTGACTCAACCCTAATTTTTGTCGATAAGTCATGGCATCCGATTCAAGATCCAGTGCGCCGCCAATTAAAACAGTTGGCTGCTGCGACCAAATCGACGTTAATCTCGACGCGATTTCAATAGGGGCACAGTGGAGAGAAAACTGCCCTAACGGACGGGCGATCGTTGCCCAAACAAGCTGTTCTTCAGACTGGACGCGATCGAAAAAGTTACCCCAGCGATCGGGCAATGAGGAAGGAAGGATTTGAGCCAGTGAATCGAGAATATCCTGTTCGGATTGCTCAATTAAGTAACACTCGTAGGGATTGGCGGGATGATGAAAAATCGTTTTCGTCAATTGAACCCGTGCATCCCGAATCTCTTCGGTCTGTTCAGGACACGCCAACATCAAATCATTCCAGTCTGAAGGCTGTAGATCGATCGTGAGTTGATTTCGCACCCAGCTTTCGAGATCATCTACGTTGTCAATAATGGTCGGAATATCAGACGGAAATCTGCCTTCATTGTTGAGTCGATCGCTTAACCAGGCTTCCGGAGTCGTGAGCAAAATTCCTTCAAAATCAGGACTCACCCAGCGATCGCCTGTGCGAATGGGCTTGGGTGTATCAATCCACTGCCGCAAACGGGGAATCTCAACCATCAGCAGCCGTTGCTGAATCGATTCGGGAGCTACCACAATCACTGACCCTTGCCACATCAAAATCGGCACCAGATAGCTGAGGCGATAGCGCCCATGATAGCCAGACGGTGCCCCAGTTTGAATCAGAGCACTGCGACCAATCCGTAGGGCACGCGCCACTAATCGAGCCATTGTTAAATGGTGAGACCAATAGGGTTCGCCCTGCTCTCGCAGAAAGGCGCGGAGTTGCTGATGAACTTCTACCTCAATCACAAGCTTGAACTCAAGTCGTACTAGATGACCATTCTGACATACCCATAAAAAACCCTGCGGAGATTAATTTGACCGCAGGGAAAAATAAGGGTGAAGGATAAATGAGGCGTTAGCGTCTGCGGCTGCTGCCTGCTCGCGATCGCCCACTGCCAAACGAGCTAGGACGGTTGACGCGGCTTGGAGTAGAGCCAGTAGAGCGGCGCAGATTGCTAGAGCCGTAGCCAGACCCGGTAGGGCGACCGTTTCCGATCGAGGGACGGCTGACTCCAGGATTGTTGTAGGACGGGGTGTTGATGCGTCCCGTAGAGCGGAAGGTTGTGCGGTTTCGCACGGCGGCAGGAGGAGCCTGATATCGCTGCTGATAGCGATCGACCGCCTGACCATAGCTGCTGCCATAGCCTCCAAACCCAGTCAGTGGGAGACCTGCTTGATAGACGGGCGGAACGTAGTATTGAGGACGAAAGAGAAGACTTCCGATCGCTTGACCTGCGATTCCTCCGGCTACCGCTCCAGCAAACGGACTCCAAAAGCTTGGCTCTTGACGGACAATTCTCGTCTCGGTTTGTCCCGTTTGAGGGTTTGTCACATTTTCAGCGACGTTGTGAACATACTCAATTTTGAAATCTTCAGGAATGTGCAGCGATGCCTGATTGTTCTCAACTTTGAGATAATTTTTTTGCCCCGCTTTGACTTCATCGGGAGTTAACTGAGCGAGCGGCAAGTTTTGGGTGCGGAAGGATGAGGGAACGCCCGGTTGTGTGTTTAGCAGCAAAACCGTGTATTCTCCATCTCCATCGTTGTAGGTCGCTTGCTGAACCGAATATTGCCCATCAGGAAGGCGAGTCTGCTCAGTGCGAGTGTTAGCAGGACGGTTGCCCTGTCCATTAACTTGTGAATCTCCAGGAGAACCACACGCAACCGTCGTTAGACACAAGGCGGCAGTCATAGAAAGGAGTAAAAGTCGGCGGAACATAGACTTTAAACAGGAAGTGAATGGTGGAGAAGACATACTCTAAGAATTAGCTATAGGGGAATCAATTCTGGGAAAAACTCTAGAAGCTGGTCAGGGTCAAGTTCTTCGCCGAGTCTCGCTGGGGAGAAATGAACCTGAACCGCCTGTAAGCGCTCTTGATAGTGCAGATTGATGATTGACTTTAATCCTGTCTCTAAAGCCCGGACGCTGGCAAGATCGGTTTCCAGGTCAGGAACCTCACCTTCTGCGGCGATCGTGATCATCACAATCAAATTCTGAGTCACAGGTAGAGAAAGCGGATCAACAGGTTGCCCAGACGCATCTTCCAGTTCGGGCGCACTCAAATAGCGTTGGGCAGAATCCGTAAACAATTCGTTCACATAGTCTCCAGCTTCACCTTCGCTCCAAAGCACGTCGCCTTCGTTAGCGGCAGATTGCCAGTAGGTTTGATATTGCAGCAGGCTCTGACAAATTTCGACGAGTCCTTCGCCCAAAACCTGCATATCACCGTCTGCCTCGACTGCCTGCCGCGCACCCTGATTTAGCACACCCAGCAAGGGAGCCACTTCTTTGCCCGCAAGGTGGATGAAAAGGCGGCAGACGACAAACCGATTTTTGCCTGTAAATTGATTAAATCGATCGCGCAGTGAACTCATTTTTTGCGTGACCCTTCAGCTATTTTAAGAGGGACTCACTCAATTTAATTATTTTCAGACAAGATTGAATCTACCTGAAGAGTAAATGACTGCGACGATCGCGCATAGAATTAGCCCCTGACCTCTCCATCTGGTTTATGATCGCAACGTCTCAAAGAATGAGTTCACGATCACTTAACGCTGATCAATATATCTCTTCAAAACTGAAGGTGCTTTCTCTCCATGAGCTTCTCTCAAGTCAAGCAGTTTTTATTGGGCAAAACTCTACCGACCAGTGCACACAGCGAACAACGCTTGAGTAATGCAACTGGATTAGCGGTACTCTCCTCTGATGCACTGTCTTCGGTCGCTTACGCAACGCAAGAAATCTTGACGATCCTCATTCTGGCAGGTGGAACAGCCCTTTCCCTGTCCTTGCCGATCGCCGGTGCCATCGTATTGCTGCTTGCCATTGTAGTGCTCTCCTACCAACAGACGATTCGAGCCTATCCGACTGGCGGGGGTGCCTATACCGTTTCAAAAGAAAATCTTGGACTCTATCCCAGTTTAATTGCGGCGGCTGCACTACTCATCGACTATGTGCTCACTGTTGCGGTCAGTATTTCCGCTGGAATCGATGCTTTGACCTCTGCTTTTCCTGGACTACAGGTTGTTTCAGTGCTGCTCTGTCTGTTTGCGACAGGGCTCATCATGCTGGCGAATCTGCGCGGAGTGAAGGAATCAGGACAGCTATTTATGATTCCTACCTACGCTTTTGTGGTCAGTATTTTTCTGCTGGTCGGGTTGGGACTCCTACAACAAGCCACGGGACAAGTGATGCCCATTGCCGCAGGGGTCAAAACAATAGAACCTCTTCACAACCTGACCTTGTTTTTGATTTTGCGCGCTTTTGCAGGTGGTTGTACAGCGATGACTGGGGTTGAAGCCATCTCGAATGGGGTCTTAGCCTTCAAGCCGCCGGAGTGGCAGAACGCACGCACCACCATGCGCTATATGGGCATTCTGTTGGGCGCGATGTTTCTGGGCATTACTTACCTCGCCCGCATTTATCGCATATATCCGTCTCAAGATGAAACCGTGATTTCCCAGTTGGGGCATCAAATTCTTGGGCATGGGTCTTTAGCCTGGTTTTACTATGTAATTCAAGGTGCCACTCTGCTCATTTTGCTATTGGCAGCGAACACGAGCTATGCGGATTTTCCGCGACTCTCATCGCTCCTCGCACGGGATGGCTTTATGCCCCGCCAACTTTCTCATTTGGGCGAACGACTCGTTTTCTCGAATGGCATTGTCGTGCTCAGTGCTCTAGCCGCTTTGCTTCTGGTCGTATTTCGAGGGAAAACCGATGCTTTGATTCCCTTGTATGCAGTAGGTGTTTTTACCTCCTTCACGCTCTCGCAGACCGGGATGGTGGTGCATTGGTTCAAAGAGCGCACGCGGGGCTGGCAAGCCAGTGCCGTCGTCAACGGTATTGGATCAGTCGCTACAACGGTCGTACTGGTCATCCTTGTGCTCACCAAGTTTTTTTTAGGAGCCTGGCTGATTGTGGTCACGATTCCGATCATCGTCGTCTTGTTCCTGTTCATATATCGGCATTATCGTTATGTGGCAGCTCGACTAAGTATTCAAGATCTAGCGCCTCGGACTTATATTGCCAGACCCCAAACGGAGATCGTCACGCATCCCGCAATCGTCGTCGTGGGTCAACTTCACCGCGGCACCATCGAGGCATTAGACTATGCTCGCAGCATTGGCGATGAAGTGGTTGCGGTTCACGTTGACACTGGCTCGACCAATCGCGAGAAACTGCAAACTCGCTGGCAAGAGTTAGAGTCCGACATTGAGCTGCACATTTTGGAGTCGCCTTATCGATCGGTCGTCACGCCCATCTTGAATTTTGTTAGCGAATTTGAGGATCAACATCCTGGAGTGCTGTCCACAATTATTATTCCTGCTTTTGTGCCGCGCCGCTGGTGGGAGAGCGTTTTACACAATCAGACGACTCTATTTCTCAAGGCAGCCCTGCGAACCAACAAGAGAAGTCGGGTGGTTACGACCGTGAGATATTACCTGTGAAGAGAGTTCGTGAAATGCTTCTATAGGCTGGGATGAAACCCCCGCACAAAGTCGATCGCCGCCTGAATTGAAGGCGGCTTGAAAGCCTGAATCTGCTTCAGTGCATTAAGAACTTCGTCAGATTGAGGAGTGGCGATCGCGGGTTTACCAAACTTGGGATTGTGATAGAGCGTCAGCCGTTGATTATTAGAGTTGACCAGGATTGTCTTGGTCGGTGCCTGAAAGAATGTCATCTTTTTGAGGGCGATCGGAATGGATTGCAGCAGTTTGACGGCGTTGACTTGTTGGACTTGTTGACTCAATACGGTTACAAGCTGCTGAAACTGTTGAATCTTTCCAGCATCTTGACTAAGTTTTTGGGTGGGGATCTGGTGCAGCAAGTCCATCAACGTTTGTTGAGTCATTTTGTTATCCTCAAAGGGAAAAATTGCCACATAAGCCGCAATCAATAGCTGCTCATCTCGCTCTAGCCGAAACGTTAACGTGGTTCGGCGTAAATGGACTTCGATCTCAGGGGGGGGAGCCAAAAAGCCGCACTGTCGCGCCACCTGCTGATAGGTGACGGCTAACGCGCAGTTGGCATCCGTGTCGAGCCGAGCGTCGATGACCACTTCCACGATCGGGGGCATCTCATTAAAATATTCCTGGCAACTCTCAGTGGCAAAGGTATAAATCTGACTTTGATCGCCATTTTGACTGAGATCAAGCCAGCGACAGGTTGCCCCAGTCGTTTTGATCCCAAAGGGCGACACACCATGAAGCTTGATGCCCGTCATTGTAGAACCGCTGAGGTCGGCTCCTGACCAGTCGGCGTTTGCTAAGTTAGCACGAGTCAGATCAACGTGCACCAGCGTGGCATTGAGTAAGGTGGCATGGCTCAAATCGGCTCCCGTCAGGTTGGCACCACTGAGTTTCGCGCCACTCAAATCCGCCCATCGGAGGTTGGCACCACTCAAATCCGCCCATCGGAGATTGGCACCTGATAAGTTTGCCCCTTGCAGATTGGCGCGGCTGAGATTGGTTTGTCGAAGTTCGGCATGGTTGAGATCAACGCCCGTGAGATCGGTGCTGCTCAAATCACTGCTGGTTAAGTTGGCTTGCTCTAAATTTGCCTCGGTGAGAATGGCATGACGCAAATCGGCTCGACTCAGGTTAGTTTGACTGAGGTTGGCGTAGCGCAATTTGGCATCTCGCAGATCGGCATTGCTGAGATTGGCTCCCCGCAGGTCAGCCCCGCTCAAGTCCGATCGCGTCAACTCTGCCTTAATCAGCTCTGCTTGCACAAGCTTGGCTTCTCGCAGATCAGCCATCGTGAGATTGGCAGCACTGAGCTTGGCACCGTTGAGTTTTGCATTACTGAGGTTGGCACCATTGAGTTTAGTAACACTGAGGTTTGTCTGGCTCAGGTCAGCGTGGCTGAGGTTCGCTCCTGCAAGATTGGCGACGCTCAGATCTGCACCGCTCAGATCTGCACCGCTCAAATTAGCTCCGCCGAGGTTGATTTCTCTCAAATCAAGGGCAGAAAACTCTCGTGACCCAGCGGCATATTGTTTCAGAACGTCCTCGGCTTTCATCTACAGTTTCTGACTAATATCCCCAAGATTGGGGGGCGGCTTGGTGCTAACGTACCCAGATCTAGATCAAAATTAGCCTGGAGCACTGCACGCAAGTTGGATGGACAAGGCATGAAAATTGGGATCGTGGGTCTGGGGTTGATTGGGGGATCGCTGGGGTTAGATTTACGATCGCTCGGTCATCGAGTCTTAGGAGTTAGTCGTCAAGAACGAACCTGTGACATCGCCGTAGCAAGAGGTGCAGCCGATGAAGCCGTCACAGATTTAGCACTCTTGGCAGACACAGACGCAATTTTCATCTGCACCCCGCTGGCATATGTTCAAACAACGGTTGCTCAACTGATCCCGCATATTTCTCTGACGACAATAGTAACAGATGTCGGGTCGGTGAAAGCTGCGATCGTGCGAGACATCACTCCCCTATGGCGTAACTTTGTAGGAGGGCACCCGATGGCGGGAACTGCCGAAAGCGGCATCGAAGCAGCCCAACACGGTCTGTTTGCGGGAAACCCCTATGTGTTAACGCCGACTGAAGCAACGCCATTGGACGCGATCGCGCTGGTCGAATCGATTATTCGTCCGCTGCAAGTGCGGCTTTATCACTGTCAGCCCGACGAGCACGATCGGGCAGTTGCCTGGATCTCTCACCTGCCTGTAATGGTGAGCGCAAGTCTAATCACTGCCTGTCTAAGCGATGCTGATCCCGCCAGCCTCAAACTCGCTCAATTGCTGGCTAGCTCTGGGTTTCGCGATACCAGTCGAGTGGGCGGCGGCAACCCCGAATTAGGGCTGATGATGGCACGATATAACCGCGAGGAAGTCCTGCGATCGCTCCGAGTCTACCGGGAAACGCTCGATCGGATGATTCACACGATCGACCAGCAGGATTGGACGACTCTTGAAGAAACCCTTCAGCAGACGCAAGCCGCTCGCACCAGATTTGTAGATTAGACTTTGCTAACCGTCAGGCTTTCAGGCTTGGCTGGATTGCCATGCAGCTTCACCCCACGTTGATTGGCTTCAAGGTGACGGACGATTTTATAAACCGCTTCCACCTGGTCAGGAGCACCCGCTTTGAGTGCCAACGTTCCCACCGGAAGAGGCGTGTTTTCGGCTTGCAACACCTGCACGACGTTGCGCTGCAAGTCTAGAATCCCGGCAGCAGCTTTTTTGCCTGCTTCGACTCCGGGCTGGTTATAGGCATTGACGTTGACGAGAAACCCATACAGCCCGACTGCTCGTTCATAGAGAGCGATTAACGCACCGATACTGTGAGCATTGGCTTCAGGAATCGTAACGGTGATGGAATCCCGATGATTTTCATAAAGTGCCTGACGAGTGCCCTGAAGCAGACCCGACAGATAATCGCCAGAGGTGACTCCTGGCTCAACGTCGATCGAGTGCCCCGCCCGATCGTGCAGCACTTCAATAAAGGTCAAGAAGAAATTAGGGATGCCTTCTCGCAGTTGTTGAACGTAAGCGTGTTGATCGGTCGATCCCTTATTGCCGTAAACCGCGATGCCTTGACAGACCGTATTGCCGTCTAGATCTTTTTCTTTGCCCAACGACTCCATCACGAGTTGCTGAAGATAGCGGCTAAACAGCAGCAAACTATCTTTGTAGGGCAACACGACCATATCTTTCTCACCTTTACCGTTACCCGAAAAATACCAGGCTAACGCCAGCATCGCCGCCGGGTTGTTCTTAATTTCGCGCAGACGGGTGGCGGCATCCATTTCTTTTGCACCTGCCAACATTGCCCGGATATCAATGCCTTGTAGAGCAGCAGGCACCAATCCTACGGCTGAAAATTCGGAAGTCCGTCCGCCCACCCAATCGTGCATGGGAAAGGTAGCTAGCCAGCCCTGAGAGTGGGCAATCCGATCTAAGTTGCTGCCTCTGCCCGTGATGGCAACGGCTTGTTTGCTGAAGTCTAAGTTGCGCTCCTGATAGGCGTGTTGAACTTCGATCATGCCGTTGCGGGGTTCTGGGGTGCCGCCCGATTTTGAAATGACCAAAACGAGAGTGCTGTTGAGTCGATCGCCAATTCGAGCCAGCACTCGATCGATACCTGCGGGGTCGGTGTTGTCAATAAAGTGAATCGCCATTGGCGGAAAATCGGGAGACAGTGCCCCTGCGATGAATTCGGGTCCTAGCGCCGAGCCACCAATGCCGATCGACAAAACATCCGTAAATCTCTCAGCTTGTAGAGGGCGAATCTCGCCAGCGTGAATCTTTTGAACAAACGACTCAGTATCTGCGATCGTCTGAATAATGTCCTGCTTAAACTCTTGATTAGGAGCCAAATCGGGGTCGCGGAGCCAGTAGTGACCGACCATGCGGTTTTCGTCAGGGTTGGCGATCGCCCCAGATTCTAGCGCCGCCATTTCCTCAAATGCTTTGTCGAACTTGGGTTTTAGCGGTCGAACAAAGTCATCATCAAACCGCATCCGACTGACATCAAGATAGAAACCCAAGCCTGCATGGTAATAGAGCCAGTCTTGATAGCGTTGCCAGAGTGCAGCCGAGTCCATAAAATTCTTTGCCCTTTTTGAGGTCGCCACAAAACAGTGTATAGGGGCTGGTGACTCTGAGCGAAGAACTTTAAGGAGAAATTTAAGGCAAAGCCAATAATATAGATCTACTAACCTTCTGGCTTACTGTCACGCAGCATCAGCGCTTCGACCGCCGATCGAGGCGTGATTTCGCCTTGAATCAGTTGATAAACCTGGTGAGAAATCGGGACAGAAATAGCTTGTTGATGAGCCAACTTCACCAAAACGTGAGTCGTGTTGACTCCTTCCGCCGTGCCTTCTAGTTGGCTGAGAACGTCCTTTAACAAACTTCCTTGCGCTAACCCGTAGCCCACCTGATAGTTTCGGCTTAGAGGGCTGTTGCAGGTCGCCAATAAGTCACCCAACCCTGACAAACCGTAGAACGTCTCAGCATTTGCACCCCAATAAGCCCCAATCCGAATCATTTCTGCTAATCCGCGAGTCACCAAGGCAGCTTTGGCGTTGGTTCCTAGCTGCAAGCCATCACAAGCACCGACCGCGATCGCGATTACATTCTTTAATGCCCCTCCCAACTCAACCCCCAACGGGTCAGAATTGGTATAGATCCGAAATCGAGACGACGAAAGAACAGATTGCACCTGTTCGGCAGCGGCTAGATTGGTGCTGGCAACCACGCTTGCAGCAGGCAACCCGTGCTGAATCTCTTTTGAGAGATTAGGTCCAGAGAGAATCGTGACCGCGTGAGTCGGAAACGCGGCTTGCCAGAGTTGGGAGGGCAATCGCGGCAAATCTACCTCGGTTCCTGATTCGGGATCGAGTCCTTTCGTGGCAGTAATCAGAATTGTGTTGGGCGAAAGAGACTGCGATTTTAGCAATTTGATCACTGACCGCACCCCTGTCATCGAGACGGCTGACAGCACGATCGCTGCCCCATCAATCACCGTCTCAAGGCGATCGGAGCTTTGACGCGACCACACACTGACCTGGTGCCCGTTATCTTTAGCCAAACCTGCTAGCGTCGAACCCCAGGCACCTGCGCCAATCACGGCAACCTTCATTCCTCACCCTGTTTGCGTGGATACTTTGCCATCAGGTCTCGCACTTGCTCAGCGTGATAAGAACTGCGCGTCAGGGGCGAAGAGACCACTTGCAGCAGACCGATCTCTTCTCCATAGTCTCGCCACGCATCAAACTCGTCAGGAGTCACAAACGACTGAACGCCCAAATGTTTCTGCGTCGGCTGAAGATATTGCCCGATCGTCAAAATGTCACAGTTGACCTCCCGCAAATCTCGAATCACCTGCCGCACTTCTGCATCGGTTTCGCCCAAGCCGACCATGATCCCCGACTTTGTGTAGACGTGAGGGTTGATTTGGCGAGTCCGCTGCAAGAGTTCGAGCGATCGAGCATAGTCTCCCTGAGGGCGCACCCGACGGTAGAGACGAGCGATCGTTTCAGTATTGTGATTCAGCACGTCAGGCGAAGCACTGAGAATCTGTTCTAACGCGTCCCAGTTGCCGCACAGGTCGGGGATAAGAACCTCGATCGTCGTGTCGGGCGAGACGGCTCGAATCTCTTGGATGCAGCGCATAAACTGAGAAGCTCCCCCATCGGGCAAATCATCGCGATTGACAGACGTGATCACCACATGATTGAGGTGCATTCGCCGCACAGCTTCTGCGAGTCGCGCTGGCTCAGTTGGGTCGAGAGGCTGAGGTTTTTTCTCAAAGTCAATATCGCAGTAGGGGCAGGCACGCGTGCAGGCGGGACCCATGATCAAAAATGTGGCAGTGCCATTGTTAAAGCACTCCCCAATGTTGGGGCAAGATGCCTCTTCGCACACGGTGTTGAGTGACAAATCCCGCAGAATTTCTTTAACGTTGCCGACCCGCTCCCATTGAGGAGCCTTAACCCTTAACCAGTCTGGCTTAACGACCACGCCTATTAGTCCTGAAGTTGTGCAAGACTTATCTTAACAAGTTGCAGCCCAAGATTTTAGGAGGAAGCTCTTGTGTTAATCTAGATTAGGCAATATTGATTGCGGGATGTAGCGCAGCTTGGTAGCGCACCTCGTTCGGGACGAGGGGGTCGTAGGTTCAAATCCTATCATCCCGACTTTGATTTTTTGTCCATCTGTCCTGTCGAGTAACACTTTATTTGTCATCGTTAACGAATTGATGTCGTCCTTACCAGATTGATGTCGTCGTTAACGACTTTTTGTCATCTAGCACTTCTTGGCGATCGTTAACACGTTAATGTCATCGACTGTCAGTTCGACTAAAACAAGTGGGGACGGCAGCTAAATCATTAGCTGTCAATCCCGAACGAAGTGCGCCTTTCAATCCACCCTAACAATGAATCTAAACTAAAAAACTTACCACTTAGCTTTGATAAGCAAAATTTATAGTATTTAAGTGTTCCTAAGTAGTTTTGAAGTTACTGCTTTCAGTTCCGTTAGGACTAAAGAGACGATCTCTACCGAAGAGTCTTATGGCTCCCACAGAATCTGGACATCCTTCTGCTCTATCCTTTGTTGGAGAGGCGATCGCAACAAGCATCGGAGCAAGCGGTATAGAGAGATTTACAACTTTCAATCCGCCGTCTGCTGAAAAGGCAATCGCGACGGTCATCGTAAACCAGTTCGATCCGTCTGGGCTTAACTTTCGACCCGCCTCTCGCTGGAAAGGCGATCGCAACCATAAGCAACGGGAACGGATACATTTCACACTATTCTTTCGACCCGCCTCTCGCTGAAAAGACGATCGCAACCATGCCTCTGTCCTAGCGGCGAGGGCGCGGTTATACTTTCGACCCGCCTCTCGCTGAAAAGACGATCGCAACCCTAAGCGTTGAAACTCAGTCACAAAAGGCTTTTCAGCAGTACTTTTGGCAAACCTCGCTTTCAACCTGATTTCTAGCTTTTCATCAGCCGTTTAAGGTT
>Ga0209724_1000222_pt1 | contig 60397 bp, 46 predicted proteins | sample grotaG_FD_184143 | JGI IMG/M metagenome (GOLD analysis project Ga0209724, IMG submission 184143) | Glacier valley bacterial and archeal communities from Borup Fiord, Nunavut, Canada, to study Microbial Dark Matter (Phase II) -... | ecosystem: Environmental > Aquatic > Freshwater > Ice > Glacier ...
GGTTGTGCGGCGGCAGTAGTCGTAGTGGCAACCGCGGCGGTAGTAGCAGCCGTAGTTGGGGCAGCGGCGGTAGTAGCGGCGGCAGTGGTAGTGCTGGCGGTAGTGGCGGTAGAGTCACCACAGGCGGCTAATACCAAACTTAGTAACAGGGTTAAAAGAACAACCACTGACCCTGTAATCTTTCTCTTCATAACACCCTTCCTCCTTCTTTGGTTGACGTTGGTGTGAAAAGTTCACCTACAATCACCATTGTGACAGTAAGCTCTAATCTAATAACCTGAAATCCGGGTTCAAATTGTGGTAACTGCTCGATTTACCAAAACTTAAACCTTAAACAAATGACACCTATAACACCTGTTTTTTTAGCTTCACCATTTTCAGGCAAAAGCAAATTAGGCCGGCTAATTGTCTGAGTGCAAGGACCAGGCAACTACCCTGCTGTGGCTAAATTTACTCCAGCTAAATTTATCTCTCGCCGATAAACCCGTTTGCGAGCAAACCAAAACTAGGCGGAAATGAAACCATTTCCAGCTTTTAACATCCAGGTAATTGGGAAATTTTAGGAACAACCACAATTATTAGGCTTCTTGCCAGTTTTAATAAAATTGAAACCTACAAGGAAGCCAAGATTTTGTTGTAAGCGAAAGCGACGAAATTTTTTGAAACGATACAAATTATTTGTACAGCATCTTTGAAATTTTGTCAATGGGTTTGGTAAAACTGCCTCATTCGACTTTTTACGGGTGGTATTATCGTCTTAATTCGTCTTTATTGTTAATTGTTGTCCTCCAAAGCCTGAAAATAGGATTAATTTCAAGAATTTAAGGGTTAGAATTATTGCTGCTTACTCTGCTATTGACAAGGTTATAGTTTTATCTCTATAATTTTGTATCGTTTCAAATTCGGATACAGGCACAACTTCGCAGGAATAGCACAATGAAAAACTCAATGAGGCGTTTTGGGAAAAGTCGCTGGTGGTGGGCGATAGGGCTATTGGTAGTGGCAGGGCTACTATCAGTGGTATTTTTCCTGCTACTCAATAGCCCCAACCCAACCGCCACCTTTCAGAGCGATAAGCTAAATAATTATTTGGGGCAAGGTGCCAAACTACCCTATGTGGAGTATCAGGCCGAAGATGCTAATACTAACGCCAAAATTATTGGCCCCGACCGTACTTTTAGCCAACTTGCCGCCGAAGCCTCTGGTCGCAAAGCGGTGCAGCTTACGGCACAGAGTCAATTTGTGGAATTTACCCTTACCCAGCCCGCCAATTCGATAGTGGTGCGCTATAGCATCCCAGACTCCGCCGCTGGCACAGGTTTGGACGCTGCCCTCAGTCTTTATGTTAATGACGTGCGTAAACCTGACCTTGCGCTAACCTCCCGATATGGCTGGTTTTACGGGATTTACCCTTTTACCAATAATCCGGGGGGCGGCCTTGCTCACCACTTTTACGATGAAACCCATCTGCTGCTGGATGAAATGCCCGCTAATACCAAAGTCCGGTTGCAAGTAGACGCAGCCGACACTGCTCCCTGGTATGTCATTGACCTGGCTGATTTTGAAGAAGTTCCTGCCCCCCTGACCCAGCCTACCGATTTTCTCGCTATTACCGATTTTGGGGCGGACGCGAGCGGGGCAAAAGAGTCTAATATGGCTCTGGATAGCGCAATTTCTGCTGCTAAAGGCCAGAATAAAGGGGTGTGGATTCCGCCCGGCACTTTTACTATCTATGGTCACATTGTTTTAGATAACGTAACCCTCAAAGGGGCTGGTATGTGGTATTCCGTACTGCACGGGCGGGGGATTGGCCTCTATGGCAACTATAGCCCCCACCCCAGCCAAAAGGTTAAAATGTACGATTTTGCTATCTTTGGGGAAATTACTGACCGGGACGATCAGGCGCAGGTCAATGGAATTGGTGGGGCTTTGGGCGGTGGTTCGGTGGTTCAAAATATCTGGATTGAGCATACCAAAGTGGGTTTATGGCTGGATGGCCCATTTGATGGACTGACCATCAGTGGTTGCCGTCTGCGAAATGTTACGGCGGATGGTCTAAATTTACACCAGGGTATCAGCAACACCATCGTTGAGCAAACTCAGGTACGCAATACAGGCGATGATGGGTTGGCAATGTGGGCCGAGAAACAGCCTAATCACGATAACATTTTCAGGTTTAATACCGTAGAATTACCAATACTGGCAAACAACATTGCTATTTATGGTGGCTCAAACTTGAGTGTAACCGATAATTATGTTTCCGATACCCTGACTCAAGGTGGCGGTATTCATGTCGCCAATCGTTTTAAGGCCGTGCCACTGGGCGGGATAACTACTATTGCCCGAAATACCCTGGTGCGGACTGGTTCGTGGGATCCAAACTGGCGTTACGGAATAGGCGCAATCTGGTTTTATGCCCAGGACTCGGCCATGACCGGCCAAATCAATATCACCAAGCTGGAAATTAACGATAGCTCCTATTCAGCAATTCATTTTACGAACTTAAGAATTACCAACGTAACGGTTGACCAGGTAAATATTAATAAAGCCGGGACATTTGCGGTGCAGGAGCAAGCCCCCGGTACAGCCCAATTCAGTAACGTCACGGCTAAAGAGCTGGGTTTAAGTGGTAAATATGATTGTGAGCTCGGCTTCAAGCTTACATTAGGCCCTGGAAATTCGGGCTGGGAGGATAGCCGCTGTGGTTTCCCTACCCCCACTCCCCGCCAATAAACTAGCAGGGGTTTTAGCTGGTTTTTAGCTAAAAATAATAACTATCCAATATTTAGAGAGGATTCCATTTACAATGAAATTAACAACTCAACCTTCCGCAGCATCTACGCAGCACCATAGGGAGGAATTTAATAAAAGCTCTTTTCAATTTGGGCAAGTCAGGCTGGTAGTAACCGCCCTCGATAGTAAAACATTGCGTTTGCACTACTCACCCACTGGGGATTTTATGCCGCGCCGTTCCTGGGCAGTAGCAAAGGACGACCATGAATTCCAGGGGGCGGAGTTAGTTGTGGTTGAGGATGATGAAAAATTTGAACTTAGCACTAGCCACCTACGCCTTTTGATAAGACGTTCAGACGGCGGAATAGAGCTTTTGACCAGCGAAGGTGAACGACTTTTACAGGATTCTCCCGCGCAAGGCCCCATATGGCGGGCTGATAACTCCCTGACTAGCTTGAAAGTTTTGCCGCCGGACGAACTTTATTATGGTTTTGGCGAACGTACCAGCTTGCTTGAGAAAAGAGGGCGGCGTTATACCTGCTGGAATACTGACCCCGGCGATAGTAATTTCGATCATGGGCCGGGGGCGGACAAATTGCACCAGTCTATTCCCTTTTTTATGGCTCTTCGCCCGCAGAAGGGTGGCTATGGCTTATTTTTGAATAACACCTTCAAAACTGTTTTTGACGTGGGCTATACCAACCCGGATTGTCTGAGCATCGAAGCGGAAGGCGGAGAACTGGATTATTATATTTTCTATGGGCCAGAACCAGCTAAAATTGTGGAAGCCTATACCAGTCTGACCGGGCGAACCCCCCTACCACCGCGTTGGGCGTTAGGCTATCATCAGAGTCGTTGGGGTTACTACCCGGAAACTAAGGTGCGAGAGATTGCTGCCAGTTTCCGTGAACGCCAGATACCCCTGGATGCTATTCACCTTGATATTGACTATATGGATGGCTATAGGGTTTTTACCTGGGATAAAAATCATTTCCCTGAACCCGAAAAGCTTATTCGAGAACTGGATAATCAAGGAATCAAGTTAGTAACTATTATTGACCCCGGTGTTAAGTATGACCCTGAGAATAACTATTCAGTTTACGATGAGGGTATCGAAAAGAATTATTTTATCCGCAATGCCGTTGGTGAAATTTTTCATGGCTATGTCTGGCCCGATGATAGTGTTTTCCCGGATTTTGCCAAAGAGTCGGTAAGAGCCTGGTGGGGTAATTTGCATAAGAGTCTGGTGGAAATGGGTGTTCGGGGCATCTGGAACGATATGAATGAACCCGCCCTGGCTTCGGCTCCCTTTGGTTCACCCGGTGAGTTAACCGAAATACCGGGCGATGCACCACAGGGGGATGCGGAAGAACCGACCTGCCACGCCGAAGTTCATAATCTCTACGGCTTGCTGGAAAATATGGGAACTTATCAGGGGTTGCGAGAGTTACAGCCTGATGTAAGACCCTTTTTGTTGACCAGGGCTGGCTTTGCGGGAATTCAGCGATGGGCCGCTGTGTGGACGGGGGATAACGCCGCTCTCTGGGAGCATCTGGAAATGGCAATGCCACAGTTGTGCAACCTGGGGTTATCAGGAGTAAGCTTTACGGGTACTGATATTGGGGGCTTCCATTGGCAAAGTAGTAGCGAACTATGGGCGCGTTGGATTCAGCTTGGGGCTTTTTACCCCTTCTCCAGAGGCCACTCTATCACCACCGCACAGCAAAAAGAACCCTGGGTATGGGGAGACCGCACCGAGAGCATAGCCCGTAAATATATAGAATTACGCTATCAATTGCTGCCCTATCTCTATACCCTTTTCGAGGAAAGCAGCCGTATTGGTAGCCCTATCTTGCGTCCCCTACTCTACGAATTTCATACCGACCCAGAGGTAATGTTGTTACACGACCAGGTAATGTTGGGAAGTGGTTTGCTGATTGCCCCGATTTACCGACCAGGGGTGCAATACCGCCATGTTTATTTACCACAGGGCGGTTGGTACGATTTTTGGACTGGCGAGTTCCATTCCGAGGCTCATATAATGGCGCACGCTCCACTTGAAGTTTTGCCACTCTACGCCCGCGCTGGAACTATTTTGCCGCTTGGCCCGATTATGCAGTCCAGCGACGAAAGACCGATTGATCAGCTAACCTTGAAGATTTATCTGGATGCAATAGGTGGGGCTAAGGGCCAACTTTATGAAGATGATGGGATAAGTTTTGCCTATACCCACAGCCAAAGCTGCACTACTGACTTCAGCTTGGTAACAGATAAAGCTGGTAAATTACGCCTTTCCGCTCGTCGTTCGGGTAATTACCAGCCCCCCGCCCGTTCGGTGGAAATTCAGCTATATAGCCGCAGTGGGATTAAAAAACAGTGGCTTCAGGAAGATAGGGGCAATTGGGATTTAGAAATCAGATAAATGGGAACATTATTGCCATTTGAGCTGATGTGACCTGGTTGATATTTCTCGAATTCTTCTACTATCGCCTTCTCTATCGCTCAACAACAACTTCATTAGCGACCAGTTCTTATTTATGTCGGGTTACACCGAAGGCAAACTTAACCTGAGAATACCCACCACAGATGTAAGCCCAAGCCAGAAGACTTGGGCTATTAAATATCGGGTGATCAGCTGGCTTTAGATCAGCTTACGGGTAGCTCACTACCGTGACCGGGACATCCGGGTTGGCAACGGTTGACGACCCACCAGTGTCGTTGACCACATTCAGGATGCCACCCGTCCCGTTGGTCGCGTCAAGGAAAATCGTAAGCATGTTATGGAGGCTTCCGTCTGGCAGGGTGAAAGGAACCTCAAAGGCGTGCGCGGCCAGGATGTTCACCCCCTTGTTAAAGAAGCTATAGCTGCCCATACCATAGCCATTGAAAGCTTTCACATTGTCGGAAACCTTCAAGGCGGCATAGCCAACTGTACCATCATGGCTCCAGGCTGCCTTACTGGGCGGGTCGTAGGGCAGCTCGTTCTGAAAGAAGATAGTGCGCCCGTTCTCGCCGTTCCAGATAACCTGATACTTCTGGTAATGCTCGACGAACAGGCCATAGGCCGTAACGTTGTCGCCATTGACAATCAGGCCCGTATTGGCGGTGTTGGCAGTCCAGCCCACGCCGTTACCATGGTCGGCCCGCCATGCCCAAATGTCGTCCAGAATAACGTTATCGCTGTTTATAATCAGGCTAGTGGTGGCCTTGCCGGGGGTTGCCCCACCGATGCGGAAGAACACGTCACTAAGCGAGGTTGGATTGGACGGGTCACTCCGCGCATCGTCGCGTCCGTGGTCGTCATCGTCACGCCGATTGCCCAGTTGTAACAGCACTGGCGAGTTGATCGGGCCAGCATCGAATAGCAATCCAGCGAGCTTGACTCCTTCCACGTTGGCAACTGACATCGCCACGTTTCCTTTGTCTGGTATCAGGGTGGCTAAACCTAATCCCAGCACTACCGTATCACGACGTTTGACCTCAATTGTGTTGTTCAAATGATAGATGCCGGGGGTGAAAATGAGGTTCTTGCCCCGTTCGAGAGCGTTGTTGATTGTTCTTGCATCGTCGGTTGGTTTGGCGACAAAGAATTGCTCAATTGAGATGGACGAACCACTTGCTGGCCCGTTGGCCCAGGTCGTACCCACTGAATTGCGCTGGACTGCCGGAAGGAAAACCTTGTATTTGCCACTAGCGTCAACATACAGGAACGGTTTCTCTCTAGTCACTGGGCTGGTCGCCAAAGTAGTGTAAGGGCCACCACAGGAAGCTTGAGCGGGGAAGCATTCGGCAGGCGCACCCACGACCCCAGAGAAAACCTGATTCCAAACCCCGTTAGTCCAGCCATCCAGCGCACTGTTGCGGGTCAACCACTGTTGCTGGGAACCGTTGATTACCGTGCCGCCCTCAAAAGCTGAGTCGGCGATAAAACCACCACTAGCAAACGATGGGCCAGTGCAATAATCCATAAGGGTGACATTTCCGTTGGTCACATGCACCCGCCGCATCGGGGCGGCTTGCGACACTGCCCAGAATTCGCCACTGTAGCAACCAAAGTTAGGGGTAGTCACGTTTATAGTCAGATTCGACAAAGAACGCCAGAAGTTATTAAGAGCGATGCAGCCGCTACTGTCACATTGGTTGCGGACGTAGACCGACCCGTTAATAACGACATCGTTCGGTGACGCGCCCAGACCCGCCACCTCAGTGTAATAGCCTACCTGAAAGTTGAGGGGACTATCCGCCGTGCCGTAAGTGCCGGGTTTGAATAACAGGGCGTAACGCTCCGGGCCGAACTGGTTGGGTATTTGCTGAGCGGCGATAGCATCAACGGTAGCCTGTATCTGGCTCGTTGACATGCTGGGGTCGAAGATTTTCACATTTGGGCCGAAGTCAGGCGTGGCTGAGCTTGGGGCCAAATTACTTGGAGCGGCCATGACAGAAACTTCCGAAATTGTTGCACTTAGCATCAGCGCAACTAGCAACACTGCTAAAAACCTTATCTTCCTTGATTTCATTTGCACTTTCACGAGATTCTCCTTGTTCGTTAAAAGTTATAGCACAACCAAAATTTAAGTTACTACTGTTTAATCTAACCTGATTATTTTCACTAGCAACGTTTCCAGGCCCGCGCCTTATTCCTACCCGCTATTGGGCTTTCACTGGGCCTACCGATTGACGCTGAACCAGTTCGACCCGGAGAAGATGAGTAATTGGGACTGCTTCGGGATTATTTACCCGCTCTATTAAAGTTTTTACTGCCCAACCGCCCATTCCATGTTTGTCAGAGCGGATGGTCGTGAGAGCAGGAGTAAGATGTCCAGACATATCAATATCGTCAAAACCAACAATTGAAATGTCACCCGGAATGTTTAATCCGGCTTGGTGTAATGCCTTCATCGCTCCAGTAGCCAGGAGGTCAGTCGAGCAAAAAATGGCCGTTATTCCCAAGTTGCGGGCAATTAGTCGGTTACAAGCTGCAAACCCCTGTTCAATTTGCAAATTGCTGGTTTCAAATAAATCCGGGTCGAACGGAATATGGGCCTCCTGCAAGGCTTTGCGGTAACCTTCAGCACGCTGCTGAATGCTGTAACATTTATTGGTCAAAAGACCATCATCCAGCAAAGGGCCACCTATAAATGCTATTCGCCTATGACCGTAACTTATTAATAAGTGCATGGCCTTTTTAGCACCTTCAAAATTGTCACATAACACGGCATCTAAGGCTATGTCTTCGCTGTAATTATCCAACAGCACCACTGGCAAGCCGATTGCTTTTACCCTTATTATAATTTCATCTTCAGGTGCACCAACCAGAATAATACCGCCAAGACCCATATTATTTACCGCGCTAAGCAGAGCCTGGGGTGTTTGGCTTAAATAACCAATGGCACGAGGAGTGACTTTTATGCCATTTTTGGCCGCTTCGTTTTCCACCCCCCACAACAAATGTGACCAGAAAGGGTCAATTACCGGGGCTTTATCGGTGTCATGTAATAAGTCATAAAGAAAAAATCCGAGTTCTTTAAGCGTTCCGTTATTACTACGACTGGTTGCACTTTGCCCGTAAGGACCAAGATAACCTATTTCAGAAGCTACTTTAAGAACACGTTCCCTGGTTTCGGGAGTAACAGAACTATGATTGTTAAACACACGCGAAACTGTGCCAGGCGAAACCGCCGCCTGCCGAGCTACATCCCTTACCGTTACAGAGTTAGCCAACGTTATTCAGCTCCGTCATTGATTTAACAAAAAGAGTCTTGTTGCGTTAAAATGTGGGTTTGTTTAATAAAACAATGTTATCATCCTCTCTACCACTTGTCAACAGCCTTCTTTTGCAATCAAACTGGCCTTTTTCTTAAGATTTTCGGACTAAAACATAATAAAACGAGCTTAGTGACTATTAGGATAAACTGAAATCCTTTGCTTGCGATTAAAATAGCCATTCATGTTTATTAAAATGTTTAATCAAAGAAACCCTGGCGCGAGAGGATGAGTTTCACAACAAATATGAGACCAATTAAAATCGAGGAGGATTTTCAAAAACATTTGTAGCAGCGAACCGTTTTTACGACTCTTCGTATCTATTTTTGTAAGGATAGCTGGGTGCGCTATTATCGGTTAGAAAAATACTTGAAATCTAAAATCGAAGGTAAAGAAGTGATTGAGAAAACTTTCTTAATCCCATTGACTTCCGAGCGACCAGGCTTCAACAATTTTACCTTGCTCGATTCTGTGAATGATTATTTCGCGCATAGTGATTTGTTCAGCATCTCTTATACTATGCAAAGTGAGCCGACTTACTATTTTGCCAGCCTCGCCAAACATATCTTCTATCTGTATTTTAAATTGGTCAAAGGAGCGGTGAACTCCTTGTACATTGGCTAAAACCCCCTCAACCCCTTTTAAGGTATTCTTGCTTCCCATAACCCAGACAATATAATTTTCAGCAATAAAATGAGGAATCAGCTCGTATTGTCTATTGTTCCAAACCTTTTCAATAAAGTCTTTGATAATTTCCTTATTGTTTTCAACAGACATAAAGAAAAAGCTCCTGGCACGGGTAATGATTAATTCGGGTAAAATTACCAAAGTTTGTAGGTTATGAATTAATTAAGGAAGATAATAGTTAATAGTACCGCACCCCTAAAGGGGGTTCAATTACTTTTGGGGGGTGGCGGGCCGGGTTTTTTGGACTCGGTAGCGAGCTGCTCTAGTTTGGTGGTGACACGCAAGGCCGCCCGCAGTTCCTCGGCTAACTGTTGCAGGTTCTCCATACTAATACCGCCTTCCCGCAAGCCAGTTTGAGCCAAATTTATCGCATTAGTGAGAGAGGGGTCTAATTCCCGCCAGATGGCCCCGGCAATACGGGCGGCCATATCACGTTGTTGTTGAGCGGTATTGCGCTGGGCCAACTTGTCGCGTTCCTGCTTAACCTGTAAATATTGCTCCCCTACCCCCTGCAAAGCGGCATCATTCTCCGCCAAACGACGTTGCAAAAGGTCATGCATCCTTTTCAGGCGCAACAGACTTTGGACGCGAGCCTGAAGTTCGGCCTTATTGACGGGCTTGTTAAGGAAATCATCCGCCCCTGCTTCCAGAGCCGCCGCCTTATCTACGGCATCGTGCAAGGCTGTAACCATAATAATCGGAATAAAAGGTAAGGTGGTTTCATTTTTCAGGAAACCAAGTAAACCCAGTCCGCCAAGCCCCGGCATCATCAGGTCGGTTAGTACCAGGTCGGGGGTAGAACTTTTAATACTCTCGATGGCTTCCTCGGCACTATAAACCTCGCTGGTTTGATGACCAGCCAACGTCAAAACTGCCGACAAATAGCCCGCTATATCCTTATCGTCGTCTACCACTAAAATTTGGGCAGGAGCTTCGACACCAGCACTGGCGTTGGAGTTATTATTTTCTGTTCCTGATGTCATTTTGACCCTATTACGATGTTAATAAATTCAGGGTGGCCTATTGTTAGATAATAACATAGGTTTAATAAACACCGCAATAGTTCAAAGAAATCCAAAATCTAAAATCGGATATCCAAAATTGGTTAAAGCTCTAAAATCGAAGGTCATTAGCTGTCGGTTGTTGGCTGACCTAACCCCCTAGCCCCCTTCCCTAATCCCCCTGAGTATAGGAGGAACAGGCGAGAAAGCGGGAAATAAAAAGAGGGCGGGCACGGAGGTCTACCCCTACAAAAATTCCTGTTTTTACCAATAACCGACGACTGGCAGCCGACAACCGATTACAGCCCTGGTTGCAGCCAGTCACGCCGTCGCAAAACATCCTTCCCTAACAAGCCTAGCAATACTTCAAAGCGAGTATTCTTGAACTCCGGGTGATACTCAAAGCGATTGCGCTCAAAATATTGCACGGTGTAACTTTTGCCATCGTCAGGGTTTTGTTCCTGTAATTCCTCGCTGGTGGGGTAGCCAAAGAGAGCCAGACCGCCGTTATTCAACCAGTATTTCAAAAATGAACCGCCCAGGCTATGTTGAGTCTGGGGAAAATACCAACGGTCAGGGGTACTGGTGAAAGGGGCAGATTTGGGGAAGTCGCGCCCCTGGGTTAGCTGCACCCCTAACAAGCCAAGTTGCACCTCAAAGGGCGTGTTTTTATTTTCGGGGTGATACTCAAAACGGTTACGCTCGAAATACTGCACGGTGTAAACCTTGCCATCGGTTGGCGAAACCTCCTGAAATTCCTCGGTCAGGGGGAAACCAAACACTGGCAACCCGCCATTTCCTATCCAAAAAGTGCGGAAACTATAACCCAAATTATGCCCGGTTTCGTTAAAATACCAAACATTCTTGTCGGCGGCTTTGCTGGCAGCCCGTTGAGTGGGATAACCTGCCGCCAATACCGAAACCTGCTGCAAGCCAAAACTCTCCACATGGTATTTAACGTATTCCTGAATTACCCCTCCATAAAAATTCACCACTTGCTTGGTTTTGAGCCTGACATAACCTGTAATTGTAACAAGTTCACCCGGATTCAAATTTTGCCCAAAGCCCCAGCGATAGGGATAAGGATTACCATCACTTGAGCCAAAATCGAGGGTCAAGCGGAATTTATTACTGACTTTGGGAAAACCTTGACCCAGATAGTTTTGGCCTTCCTCGTAGGTATAGCCGGGGGCAGGGTCTTGAGTTTCAATTAGTTTTGTCCCAGTGTTTTTGATAGTTGCACTAACCTTTAACACCTGGTTTCCCAAAATGGTAGTTGGACTCAATTGCAAGGAAACAAGCTGCACCCCAAAAGTTCCAGTATCGGGGGTAGAATTAAGTAGCCGCGTGACCTCGCTACGGGCGGTGGGCAACAAATCGTACTCAACCTGACCTGGGCAGGAGGTATTAATTACGTCCCGATGCCCACTGATAGTCGCCACATTCGCCCGGTCTACAAAATATATTCGGGCATTGGGGTCAATACTCTTGACCTGGGCTTTCCAGGCCAACAGACGGTGTAATGAGTTGAGTTGGGCATCGGTGGGGCGAGTGCCAGCAAAACTACCGATTAAACATACCCCGACGCTACCATAATTATATTGGTAGGCATGCCCGCCTACTGCGTCTGCACCACCAAAACGCCCCTCGTAAATATTCCCCTTCCAGTCTACTAAAAAGTTATAGCCAATATCGCCCCAGCCTTTGGTAATGGCGTGGTAATAATAGATACTGCGGACATCCACCGCCGGGTCAGCATTATAGGTATTGGTAGTTTCGCTATGGTGAACAATCATAACTTTGGCAGAAACGTATTCGCGCGGCCAGACCTCAGTGCCTTTTTCAAAGCGCAACCCTTCATTCGCTCCCCATTCCACCCGGCTAATGATGCGGGGTTGCAAGCCTTCCGGCTCGGCAGAACCGGGCTTGGGCAGGCCACTAGCCAGTCCCGGCGGGGCACTGTTATCGATCGCCGATAATCCCACCAGATTTAATTGCACTCCCGCCGGAATATCCACCCGATATTGCACATACAAACCTGTTGCCAACACCACCCGTCCATAAAAACGGCCATTAGCCGCCGGGATAGTCCGACCATCCCCGTCAAAGCTGGCATCTAGCCAATTGGTGAAATTTATATTATCGCTGCTTACTCGCAGGCTAACGTGCAGAGTGGTAGCATCGCCCGCCCCTACTTCCCAATAAGCCCCTACCGCCCCAAAAGTGCTACCAATATTATAAATGTCCGAGGTATAAATACCACTGACTGGAAATTTATTCTTATCTACAATATCCGCCAGCAACGCTTTAGCCCGCGCCTGACTCAGAGGTAAAACCGCCAGACCCGCGCCCGCTAAGGCCACACCACCCGCTAACTTCAAAAAGCTACGGCGGCTGCCTTCCGTTCTGGTAGTTGTCCGGCCCTCATCTATAAACTCAGTAAAATTTTCCCCGTGCATGCCCAAATTTCCTTCCGCCAAGTGTAATAATCAGGTAAAAATAATCGAGCAAAAAATAATAAGCCCTTTACTCTAAAATAAACGGGCGAAGAGCATTCGGGTTCCGCTCAATTGTTAGGGAAAAAGTAAATACCTTTGGTAGGTTTGAGGGGGCAGGAGCAAGAGTTTGTAGGAGCAGGCTCTGTCCTGCGATAAAACTATCGGATGGCGGAGCATCCTCCTACAATTATTCCTCAATTTTAGATTGCCTATTTCGCTGGGGAATAGCGCATACTTTTGCCCAAACCCGTAATTGAGATAAATTCGTCGTGGATAGCCTGAACCGCCGCTTTTTCGTCCACAGCCGAGGCTATCAAGCTGATATTTAGTTCACTGCTACCCTGAGCAATGGCAATGACGTTAATCCCCTTATGGCCCAAAGTGCTGAACAAACGCCCTGCCACCCCCGGCGTACCGCGCATACCCGCCCCTACCACCGCCACAATCACAATAGTATCATCGGCCTGAATTTCATCAATTTCCTTGCGACTTAGCTCGCGCTCGAACTCCCGATTGAGGCTTTGGACGACAGCGGGGGCGGCTTTTTTATCAATCACAAAACAGAGGTCGTGACCACTGCTGGCGTGACTAATCATTAGCACATTGGCGTTATGGTCTTGCACGCGGGCGAAGGTGCGGGCGGCAATCCCCGGCACAGTCAGCACCCCGCTTCCCGAAACCGTCACTAAAGCCAAATTACGGGCACTGGTAACAGCTTTAACCACCCCTTCGGTAGCTTCGCGGGGATGGTCTATGCGTGTGCCAGGAAAGTCAGGGTTTAGGGTGTTTTTTATGTAAAGCGGGATGCCTTTCTCAACGGCGGGCAAAACCGTAAGAGGGTGGATAACCTTCGCCCCAAAATAGCTCAACTCTCCGGCTTCGGCATAGCTGATACGACGCAAGGAGCGGGCGTTAGGCACAAGGCGGGGGTCGGCAGACATTACCCCATCCACATCTGTCCAAATCCAGATTTCTTCGCTGCTAAGGGCCGCCCCTACAATACTGGCACTGTAGTCGCTGCCGCCCCGCCCCAACGTAGTAGTAATACCTTCCGAGGTTGCGCCGATAAAACCCGTAACTACCGGGATAACCCCCTCGTTTAGCAAGGGCAACAAAACGTCCTGACAATTCTTTTCGGTCTGGGCCATCTGGGGGGTAGCACTGTTAAAAACTTTGTCGGTTAGAATAAGGCGTTCGGCACTGATGGCTTCAGACTTAAACCCGGCATCCCGCAGCGTCCCCGCCATAATCAAGCTAGAGAGCTTCTCGCCATAGGCCGCCACCGCATCCAGCGAACGTGGACTAACCTCGCCTAACAACTCAATCCCGGTGAAAAGGCGCAGAAGTTGGTGGAGATGGGCCGCTACCTCTGAATGAACTCTGCTCCGAAGCGGCGGATTAGTAATAGCCTCCTCGACCACCTGCTGATACTTGCTGTGAAATTCGGCAATCACTTTCTCAGCCGCCGGGCCAGCCGTTGGGTTACTCTCGGCCAGTTGGCGGGCAGTATTAAGTAGCCAATCGGTAGTGCCAGACATCGCCGAAACCACCACCACTGGTTTATGTTGCAGGTAGCCACCCACCAGTTTTGCCACGTGGCGATAACGTTCCGCGCTACCCACCGAAGTTCCACCGAATTTCATTACAATCATTTTGACTAAAACCCTTTTCTATTGCTGTTTACTGACAAAAAATAGGGACGGAGTTCGTTAAACCGCGTCCCTGTGGTTCTAAGTATTTTACAACACTTGGTCAAGAAATATAAAAGGCTAAAGCATCGGTCAATTTGCTTATTCAGAGCTTAAAGCATAAAATTGGTAGACCAAAGTTGGGGCATTATATCAGCTAATCAAAAGGAAACGAATTGATGACTATCACGCTAGAGCAGGACAAACTGGAGGCATTAGCCGGGGGCTATAATAGTGACCCCTTTGCTACACTCGGCCCGCATGAAGTCGAGAAGAACGGCAAACCCGCCTTGGCGATTCGGGCGATATGGCCGGGAGCGGAAAAGGTACTGGTAAAACCTGCCAAAGGCAAAAAACAGTACGAAATGGAGCGGATTCACCCTGCCGGAATTTTTGAAGCGATTATTCCTAATCAGAAGCTGGGTTTTGATTATAAGTTAGTGACAGTCTACCCCGATGGTAATGAGGTTGAGAGCCACGACCCCTATTCTTTCCCGCCCCTCTTGACCGATTTTGACCGACACCTGTTTTCCGAAGGCACGCATTTTAATACCTACGAGAAGTTGGGCGCACATGTGCGGGAGGTTAACGGGGTTAAGGGGGTGCATTTTGCGGTGTGGGCCCCCGACGCGCTACGGGTTAGCGTGGTGGGCGACTTTACCAATTGGGACGGGCGAACCTACCCCATGCGGCTGCACCCAGCGCAAGGGGTCTGGGAGCTTTTTATTCCTGGAATGGGCGAAGGAACTACTTACAAGTACGAAATTAAATCGCGTAATTGGGATTTGCCTCTGCTGAAGGCTGACCCCTATGGCTTTTTTAGCGAGTTGCGCCCCCACACCGCCTCGGTGGTAACAAACCTGGACAAGTACGAATGGCAGGACAGCGATTGGATGCAAAATCGCAAGAAAGCCAACTCGCTGACAGCCCCGGTCTCGATTTACGAGCTTCATCTGGGTTCGTGGAAGCGACACTGGGACGAAGGCATGAACAACTGGCGGTGGCCGACCTACCTGGAATTAGCTGACGAGTTGGTAGCTTATCTTAAACAAACTAATTTTACCCATGTAGAGTTTCTGCCAGTCTCGGAACATCCCTTTGATGGGTCGTGGGGCTATCAGACCACTGGTTTTTATGCTGTTACCAGCCGTTTCGGTAGGCCCGAAGATTTTATGAAGCTGGTGGATAGCCTGCACCAGAATGGCTTCGGGGTATTTATAGATTGGGTTCCCGCCCACTTCCCCAAAGATGCTCACGGCCTGGGCAATTTCGATGGCACACATCTCTACGAACACGCCGACCCGCGCCAGGGTGAACAACTGGACTGGGGTACGTATGTCTTTAATTTCGGGCGGAACGAGGTGCGGAATTTCCTTTTGTCCAACGCTTTGTTCTGGCTGAAAAAATATCATGTGGATGGGTTGCGGGTGGATGCGGTGACTTCCATGTTGTTTTTGGACTTTTCCCGTCCCGAGGGGGGCTGGATTCCAAACAAATATGGGGGGCGCGAGAATTTAGAGGCGATTGATTTCATCCAGAAGTTTAACATTCTGGTTCATGGTGAATTTCCGGATGTGCTGACGATGGCGGAGGAGTCCACCGATTATCCCTCTGTAACCCGCCCGGTCTATCTTGGCGGGCTGGGCTTTGACCTCAAGTGGAATATGGGTTGGATGCACGACACCCTGGATTATTTCGAGCTAGACCCAATTTACCGTCGCTTTAGTCATCACACTCTGACTTTTTCGCTGATTTATGCCTTTAGTGAAAACTATTTGCTGCCCTTCTCCCATGACGAGGTGGTTCACCTGAAGCACTCGATGCTGGACAAGATGCCCGGTGATATGTGGCAAAAGTTCGCTAACCTTCGCGCCCTCTACGCCTATCAATATACCCACCCCGGCAAGAAGCTGCTGTTTATGGGCAGTGAGTTCGGACAGTGGACGGAGTGGAGTGAAGTTCGTTCGCTGGATTGGAATTTGCTGGACTATCCCTTACACACCAGTTTGCTAAAATATATGCACGACCTGAACCAACTCTATAAAGATTATCCCGCGCTATATGAGGTTGATAATAGTTGGGAGGGCTTTAGCTGGCTGGTCGTCAACGATTACGAAAACAGCATTCTGGTCTACCTTCGCAAGAGTAAAGACTCAAAACAAACGCTGGTGGTGGCCTGTAACTTTACCCCGGTGCCGCGTCAGGGCTATCGCTTCGGTATTCCCAAGCCTGGTTTCTATCGCGAGATTTTTAACACCGATTCAGAATATTACGGTGGCAGCAACGTCGGCAATGGGAAGGGTGCAGGGAGCCTTCTTGGACAGTTCGGTGAATACGGGCAATCGCTGGCTATTACCCTACCACCGTTGGGCGTGGTAATTTTGGAGCTGGTCAGCTAATATCCAACCTTGTATTTAAATGTAGGGGTGGGTCTGTGACCCATCCGGGCGGGTTTGAAACCCGCCCCTACAATTTATTTCACACTATAATATAAGGTTTTATATTTAACCTGTAATTTTTCGCAATCTTCCGGCGTTAAAGTAGTAGAAGTCCGCTACTAACGCCGGAATTTTTATACACCAGGAGTTTTGGCTATGTCTGCAAAATTGCCCGCTCTGCTGCTATTTTTAATCTTAACCCTGCTTTCGGCCTGTGGCTCAGATCCAGCCACTACCAATACCCCTACTCCATCAACCGTTACAATTGCACCCCTCCCAACCGCCACGCCTACGGTCAATCCAATCCCAACTCCGACAATGCCGCAGGGTTGGGAGTCGCGCTGGCTAAAAGGCATACCTTGCAAACCACCCTGTTGGGAAGGAATTATCCCTGGAAAAACAAGTCTTGATGAGGCTATAAAGTTATTAGAAAAAAATCCACTTATTATTTCTAGTTCAATCAATATTGAAAAACAAACATCTGGGGCAGCGAGTCCTAAAAGTGGATTTTTGGTTTGGAATTGGAATGACGGTAGCATTCACAAAAGCAACATTACTTATGATTATCAAAATGTAGCACACCACGTCCAAATTATTTACCTTGCAATGTTTGAAGCTAAATTAGGTGATATTATTCAAGTATATGGTAATCCGAGTCATATCGAAGCAAATAATGTAGGTCAAACTTCTAGTATTTCATTTCTATGGTTTTCTCAGGGGTTAAGTGTCGCAATGACTGGGGAATATAAAGATAAACCTCCTATTATAAATACTTCCTTGACCGTTAAATATGTTAGGGTTTTTGTTCCGACCACACCAGAAAAATATGTAGAAGGGGGAGTTGTGAAAGCGGAACAATTTGTCTCTTGGCAAGGATACAAAGATTTTGGCTTTTACTGTAATTTATCTATGCCTAGCCACAAATGTTAGGCGTATATATAAGCATGAGGTTTTGTGACCTCTACCCAGTATAAATTTTACAAACCTGCCCTGATTTTTTCGGCGTTAGCAGATAATTCTTCGGGGGTAGCGGGGGCAGACCGCCAAATAGCCAGCAGGTCGTCCCCGGCGTAACGGGGAATTACGTGGGAATGAAAATGGAAGACGCTTTGCATAGCGGCAGGGTCGTTATTCTGCAAAATGTTAATGCCCGCCGCGCCAAACTGAGTTTTCACCACACGGGCGATACGGGCGGCTATCTGGGCAATATAGCCCACTAACTCATCGGGAATTTCGTAAACATTGGGGTAATGCTCTTTGGGGATAACCAGAGTATGACCGGGGTTTTTCTGCTGGAGATTCATAAAAGCCAGAACGGTTTCATCCTCATAAACTTTGGCGGAGGGAATATCACCCGCGATTATTTTACAAAAGATACAGTTATCATCCACCCGTTCCGGCATCTCTCCCATTCCCTTCGTAAAGTTTGAGTTAAAAACACTGTACTCAGGACACAGTGCAGCGTGTTCCTACAACGGGGGAAACTGTTTTCACTCGTTACTCGTTACTCGCTGCTTTTAATAAATGCGTTTTTCAAGCTCGGCGGGCTTGAGCAGAGTAATACGCTGACGGTCAATCGTGATAAACTGACGTTCCTGGAAAGCTACTAGCTGTCGGTTTACACTTTCGCGGGTAGTGCCGAGCATATTGGCAATATCCTGCTGGGTTAGGCGCAAATCAATCTCAACCGAACCATTAGGCAATTTCTTACCGTAGTTTTCGGACAATTCCAGCAGCTTTTTGGCAAGGCGAGCCGGAATATCCAGAAAAACCACATCTTCCACCAAATTATCGGTACGGCGAATCCGTTCACTCAGGCTACTGATAATATGTACCGCAATTTTCGGATGTTTGCTAATAAAATCAAGAAAATCGTCACGATAAATTATCAAAACCTCGGCAGAGCCAACACAACTAACCGTAGCCGAACGCGGCTTACCATCGAACAACGAAAGCTCACCAAAAAAGTCCCCTTTGCACAGGATGGAAAGAATCATTTCAGTGCCAACCTCGCTCGGCACACTGACCTTGACCGTACCACCCACAATAATATACATTGTTGAGCCAGCGTCATCTTTGTGGTAAATAGTCTCGCCATGACGGTAGGAGCGGCGTTTAACCCTGGTCGCAAGCTCGCGTAGCTCTTCTACTTGTAAGTGTGCAAAAAAGGGGAGGTTTGCCAGTACATTTTCTTCGGCAGACATAATCGTTTCCCCCTGCTTTTAGCTTTCCCCAACTATTAAATTAAAAAGTCTTAATATTACTGAATACTTTAGGATGGTAGCACGCTCAATCGCTGCTGTCAATCCTCTGGTATGATTTATTCAAAGTGCAACCTTTTAGGCAGTGGAGTTAACAAACTGTCTAGATATAGGCCGAAAGACCTAGCTAATTATAGGCATTAAATCCTGTCCGACCCCCTTGACAATTTCCAAAACCACCGTATAATACAAACAGGTAAGCTAAGTCGCTACCAAATAATAAAAACCGGGAAACCCCTAAAGGATTTTTGAAAGAAAGGAGTGAAGGCAATGCAGATTATCACTATGACTAACAAACCCGAAGTTGATATGCGTCTCGCTGGCGGCAACGCTGGGACAATTATGCCCGGCCTTCACTTCGCCTGTGGGTACAAGGGATACTCTGAAACAACGCGCTTCTCCGATAGCTTCAAGGCTGAGAAGTTTGAACCTAAAACTGAAAATAACTGCACCGGGCAGGTCAAGGGGAGGTACGCAAGCTAACCCCACAAATTGACCCGCCAAACCGGGCAGTAAAAACAGTTGAATAGGTTCGGACTTATCTGGTAAACACCTGAAAAGTTTCGAGAAAGACGCGACAAGAGCCAAAAGTTCAGTCGCGTTTTTTGTTGCAAAGGCACTATTAACAGAAATAGTAGATTTAAATTAGCCGAAGATAAAAAGGAGACAAAGCAATGCATTACGTACAGGTTCTTGAGCAAGCGCGTTTAAAACAACAGCACTATTTGCAAGAAGCCGAGCACGAATCTATGGTGCAAGAAGCTAAACAAAAAGTCACAAACCGCTCTTTGCGCCAAATGGTCGCCCAAAAATTGGTTGATATGGGTGAACGACTAGCCCAGCAACCTCAGAAAGCCTAGTCGGTAGTCAGATTTTTAATTTTCGATGTGGATTTTAGACATAAGGAGACAAGGCAATGCGAGATTACACTATCATTAAGCAGGTACAGTTCAAACAAGAACTGCTTTTAGCCGAAGCCCAACGACATTCTTTGGTAAAAGAGGCTTTAGAAACCAGCCAGAGTAAATCGTTTCGGCAGCAAGTTGGTCAGGTACTAATTAGCCTGGGTAATCGTTTAGACCAGGAACGGCAGCCGCAAGAGGCTTAGGGGCTGCCGCCCAATCGTAGTAAGTATTATTTTCAATTTATTATTTGGAATTATCCAGAGAGGACAAAAGCAATGCAAGACAATATGTATGGTTTAGCTTCTCTACTCTTAGTCCAGGAACGCCAAGCCCGGTTTTGGGCCGAAGCGGAACGGACAGCCCGATTGAAAGAATTAGCTCTTGAAACTAAAAAGTTCCGGCTCAGTAAATTTTTCAGGTTTAGCTTTGCGAGACCGACGAAGGTGCTGACGCAGGAGCCGAGATTAAATGGTTAATCAATCGGTAACAATTACCTCAAAATTCCTCTTTTCTACTTCAAAAAATTTCTACAAATCCCACAGCCAGGGTACGCTACCTCAGCACTCTGGCTTTTTTAATTTGGCAGAGACTTTATTGCAAATGATGACAATCGTTAGAACGCTCAAGCGTCCACCTGCGCTGACTTTCGGGTTTATACCAGTGGGTGATTGATGTTTTATTTATCTCAGGGGTAGCACGGTCAAGAGTAGCTTCGCCATAACCGAAGAAAAAATTAAAAGAAGTCTGGATGAATGCTCCATGCGTCAGGACAAGAATTATTTTTCCCTCGTGTTCCTGAAGAATGCGATTCAGAGCAAGATGTACCCGTAGCGAAAATTCCAACCGATTTTCGTAACCCTCTACCCAACGGTAATAGGCTTTTTGTAAATCGGGAACCTGCCGCCACCGCTCCATAAATTCTTCCTCGCTTAAACTGCCATCTTCGCTCCGCCACTCCTCAACTTCTTTGTCCAGGATAATCGGTTGACCGAGAGCAGGCGACAATATTTTGGCGGTTTCATGCGCCCCTGGTTCCGGGCTGGAAATGAAAACATCTGGCTTGAATTCGTTGGTTCGGGCTAAACGGTCTCGTAGGCTTTCAGCCTGTCGGACTCCTTCAGTTGAAAGTCCCTGGTCGCATTTGGGATATTTACCATCTACCAAATCATAAATATAATCAGCATGCCGTATAAGATAAAGATGGGTCATCTTATCCTCCTAAGACCTCTTAACCGCATAACAATCACTACTATTTTTAAAACCTCTAAATTATCCTGTTAATCCTGTCCATCCTTGTTAATTCTTTTCCGACAACCTTTCCACTCGTTACTCGTTACTTTTACCTGACCCAGCCGCGTAGCCTTAGAAGCTGGCTACCCAGCAAGCCCAACTGCACCTCGTACTTTGTCCCCGTTAGTTCAGGGTGATATTCAAAGCGAGCCCGTTCAAAATATTGCACCACATAGGTTTTGCCATCGCCGCCCACCTCGGTAATAGCCTCGCTGACGGGGTAGCCAAAAATAAACAACCCACCGTTTTTCTGCCAATAGGCTTTGAAACCAAAACTTAGATAGTGCCCGGTTTGCGGGAAATAGATACGGTCGGGCGAGAGTGGGTCGGCGGGTGGCAGGGCGCGGGGAAAAGTCCGACAAGCCGAAGCCAGAATATCATTACCCAAAAGCCCCAACAAAACCTCATAGGGCGTTCCGGCATTTTCGGGGTGATACTCGAAACGTTCCCGCTCGAAATATTGCACCTGATATTTTTTACCGTCGGCCCGACTTTCTTCGTCATAGGGCTCGGTCAAGGGAAAGCCAAACTGCTCCAGACCGCCATTTTGGATCCAGTATTTCAGGAAAGGGCCAGACAAGGTATGCCCGGTCTGCGAGAAATAAAATGGGCCTTTAGGATTGCTGGGCGAATATTGATTGTCGGGCGGCGCAACCCGGTCTATCGGCAGACCCAGGCTGCCGGGGGCAGGGTTCGCCACTGCTTGATAGGCATAATAAGCCGTTTTAAGGTAGACTGCTTGCCCGGTAACAGTGTAATTGTTGCGGTTATCAGTAGCAATTTTTACCAGTCCCCAGGCGTGGGTAGTATCCCCCTCGTAGAAATCTTCATACTTGAACCAGAAAACCGTTGCAACCTTGTTTAAATCCTCGGCAATTATGGCGTTGTAATAGCGCGTCAAAAACTCGTTTTGAGCGGCTTCTTCGCTGGAAGGGCCACAGCCAGTTTTATTATATTGGGCGGGGCGACCAACCTCGGTAATCCAGAGTTTATTATTAATATCGCCGGCCTCCCGCATTCGGTCAGCCGCATTGCGGGTACTGAGAATCGAGAGGTCAACATTCTCATAATAATAAGGATGCCAGCCCACCCCATCAAAGGGGAAAGGACTCCCACTGATAAAGTTCCCGGCTTTATTGTAATCCTGCACGGCTGGTGAACGATAAATCGCGCTCAGGTAGCCGAGCGGGTCACTTCCCGGCGCACCGGGCGCAATTATGCCGCCCATTATAAATTTAACGTTGGGGTGGGAGGGCTTGATATTGCGGTAGGTATAACTCAGCAGAGCCCCCAGGCTTTCTGGCTTTGCGCTGGTTCCATACCAGATATTCGGTTCGTTAAGAACCTCGTAAGCTTGCACCGCATCGCCATAATGGTCGGCAATCTCTTTGGCGCGTTGCCCGAAAACCCGGATGTAATTATTAGTGTGGTCGGGTTGGTCGGCTAGGTCGTTGATACGGGTATAATAAAGGTCGGGGTCGTTGGCATTCTTACTGGTGATAGCATCTGCTCCAAACAAGCCCAAAATTTTCAGGTTATAGCGTGGGGCAATCTTGAAAATAAAGTCGTCATATTTTTCGTAATGAAAGATACCGCCCCGCGCCCCCACCGCCGTATCGGAATGAAACTCAATCCGAATCCAGCGTGCGCCCATCAAGGCCATCTGACGGGCCATATTTTCCATAAATTCATAGTTCAGCGCGTTAGGGCGGGCGGGGTTAGTATTCCATTGATACCAGGGGTCGTGACCCACAATCCCAAATAACTCCGGGGGCGGGTCACTTGCCGCCAGAGCCGGGTTTGGGCTGGCTTTAACTGTTTGGATAAAGGGCGGTTTGGGTAAATCGGGGAATAAGCTGTATGCGATAAGAGCAAATAATAACCAAAAAACTGCTAAAACACTGAAGCGTCTGGCTAGAGTAAGTCGTCTGGTCAAAACCACCTCTCCTGTTTGAAAATCTAAAATCTAAAATCGGGTAGTCTACCCCAAACAAGTTGAAGGTAAAACAACCCTCAACAAAAGCTCTTTAACAGTCCAAATATGTTGGGTTAAGCCCGCCGCCATCGCAGGGCTGCGCTTGTGCCATTTCTGCCCTAGCCCTTCACTCCCCAATTCTACTCGCTAACTCTGACAGGGCCTGGTCAGCTTGTAAACCAGGTCTTCCCAACTACTGGCCGCTTTTAGGTAGACCAGCTTTTTAGAGTAGGATAAAGTCTTACGCACTAATCGCCCATTCATCTGCCGACTGGTTAAATTGGTGCGCTCGACATAGGCCGTGTGACAACCTAGCTCGGCTTTGACCTTGGCCGCTTCCCCTGACCCAAAGTATCAGGGTCTACCCATAAATTTAGTAGCCTCTTTCTGTATTATGCCAGGTTGCAGCATAGTTTTTACTTTCCTGATTTCTGTAAAAGCGGTAGCAAATCAGGTTTACAAGCTGTCCTTGTCAATACGATATTATACGACCTAAACTAGCCTATATCCATTTGTTATTGCGAGGTCAGGGCATACCGCCGACAACCAATTGCCCCAAAGAGCATAATCACCGCCCCAATTAACGAACCGTAAAAGCCAATTCGCAGCAAGCCTATCAAATCGGGCGTATTAAAACTGGCACTGTTACGAACCGCCAGCGTGATAAAGAAATAAATCGGTACTATCAAAGCCACAATCGCTGCCACCAACATCGGCACGAATAGAGGGCGGAAGATAGCCAGAGCCAAAACTAGCAGGGCGGCTATCAACATTGCCAGCACCAGTAGCCGCACATCAAAGCCGACGCTCTCTGTCCCGACCCCGCCGTTCCCGATAGCACTTTTGCTGCCAGTCGAACCGATTAAAATATCAAAGGGGCTAGTGCCGCGACTATCGGCATCAGCAACACTTTTGGGAACGCCCAACCAGGCCAGAAAACTACTCACCCCCACTACCACACTACCGAGAGCGGCGGCTATCCAGCCCACAGGTTTATCCTTCGCGGCATCATAGGCTCTAAACTTCATGGGCCCTACCCAACTTGGCGCGCTGGGCAGCACGGTGTTACAACGATAGCAATATTTTGCGTTAGGGAGGTTTTCGGCGCGACAGTTAGGGCAAAGAAGTTTAGATTCCATACCAAAATTTTCCTTTTCTGACTAGAAAACAAAATTGCAACTATTATATTTAGTATAACGCATTCTGGCGATATTTTGGATAAAAAAAAGGGCCGGAGCAAATGCTGCGACCCATTAAAAACGGTAAGAGGAGTGGTTAATTTTCCTTAGATGCTTTTCTTTATCAGATAGAAGTCCAGCACCTCATTGCCCGCCTTCAGATTAGCCTCAATTTGAGCCTCGGTGCGGGGGGCAGGGACAATAACTTTTTCGCCGGGATGCCAGTTGACCGGGGTAGAAATCTTGTGCCCATCGGTAGCCTGGAGCGCGTCTACTAGCCGCAAAATCTCGTCAATATTGCGCCCGGTGGATAGAGGGTAATAAATCAAAGCCCGCACAACCTTAGCCGGGTCAATCACGAATACTGCCCGCACGGTGGCGGTGGCACTGGCGTTGGGGTGAATTAAACCATATTTCTGCGCTACGGCAGTATTCAGGTCAGCAATAAGCGGGTACTTGATTTTTACGTTCAATCGCTCGTTAATGTTGCGAACCCAGGCCAGATGAGAATGGATGCTATCCACGCTAAGCCCAATCAATTTTACCCCACGCTCAGAAAATTCATCCTGACGGCGGGCAAACTCGGATAGTTCGGTAGTACAAACCGGGGTAAAATCTGCCGGGTGCGAAAACAGTACCACCCAGCTATCGCCCTGCCATTCGCTAAAATTAATATCGCCCTGAGTAGTGGTAGCGGTAAAATCGGGGGCCTTGTCGCCGATACGGGGAATACCACTGGTGGTCGCTTCGACAGTCATCTTCACTCGCTCCTTTTTCAGAAATATTTATTTAAGTCAATAAATATTGTTAAGTTAATCGGTCTACATTATCATCTATTGCTAGTTTAGCATGGCTCTAAAACTTTGTCAACAACTCTTTTCCAGCTATTTCACAGGTTCGTGATATAATTTGGCAGTTCAAAGGATGACAAAAACAGCAATGGCTTCTGACTCACGAAAAAGCAGCCCGGTAGTGGAAAAAACCAACCCTGGTCGGTTGCGCCGCCTTCTATTTAATAACACCTTGATTGTAATGGGGGCGACTCTCGCCAGCCGGGTTTTAGGCTTGCTGCGGGAGGCGGTGGTAGCCGCCAAATTCGGCACATCCGACGATTACAGTGCATATTATGCCGCCTTCAAAATCCCGGATGCCTTATATTTGCTGATTATTGGTGGGGCGTTGGGCTCAGCCCTGATCCCGGTATTCAGTGGATTTCTGGGCAAAGGTGAGGCGGAAAAAGCCTGGAGACTAGCCAACAGCGTTATAAACATCTCGTTTGTGGTATTGCTGGTGGCGGCCTTACTAGCTTTTATCTTTGCCCCGCAGCTAGTTTCGCTAGTGATTGCCCCCAATTTCCCCCCACCCGCCAAAGAGCTTACCGCCAACCTGACCCGCATGCTGCTAATCCAACCGCTCTTACTGGGGCTGGGTGGGATTTTTATGGCCTTGCTCAATGGCAGCGAGCATTTTCTGATACCCGCTCTTGCCCCAATTTTTTACAACCTGTGTATTATTGGTGGGGCGTTGCTGTTAGGGGACAGGTTAGGGGTCTTTGGACTGGCCTGGGGGGTAGTGACGGGGGCGGCGATTTACTTGACTATTCAGATTCCGGCTCTGGTAAGAATGGGTTGGCGTTATCAACCGCGCTTTGACCGCAACGCCCCCGGTAGCAGGGAAGTTTTGAAGGCGTTGGGGCCGCGTCTGGTGGGACAGGCCGCCTTCCAGATAAACTTTATTGTTATTACAAATTTAGCATCAGCCCAACCCAAAACTCTTTCGGCTATTGGTTATGCCTTCCAAATATTAATGCTACCGCATGGGCTTTTTGCCATGAGCGTGGCAGTGGTTTCGTTCCCGGCCATGTCGCGGCAATTTGGGGCGGGGGATATCGCGGGCCTAAAACTAACGCTGGTAAAAGGGATGCGCCAGATTTTTTTCTTTGCCCTGCCCGCCTCGCTGGGATTAGGACTGCTGGCGCGGCCCATCGTCCGCAGCCTATTAGAGTTTGGTACTTTCTCCGAACAAAGTACCGACCTGGTGAGCTATGCCTTGATTTTCTTTAGCCTGGGTCTGGTGGCTTATGGCATCGTGGAAATCATAACCCGCGCCTTTTACGCCATGCAAGATACCGCCACCCCTGTCACAATTGCGGTACTTACTATCGGGATTAATATTGGTTTGAGTCTGCTCTTGCTGCAACCATTGGGGCATGGTGGCTTAGCCCTCAGTCTGGCAATTACTAATACCCTGGAAATGATACTTTTGCTGTGGTTGATTAGTCGCAAATTGGGAAAACTTGACCCTGACGGTGGGCAATTATGGCTGGGCGCGTTCAAAATTGCCCTAGCGGCGGATTTTATGGGTTGCTTTTTGTTGGGGGTCAACTTCTTTCTGTCCGAACCGTTAGCCAAACTTTCCAAATTTCCCCTGATTATCTTGACCCTATTGATAGTAGCAATAGCCGGAGCAATTTACGCTGCTACGGCCTGGCTACTAAAAGTCGAAGAATTGAACACCGTTGCAAGGAGGTTTCTAAGGCGGAGAGCCTAAGTAGTCAATATGATTTTGTTGGTCTTTTATCAAAAGAGCCCATGCTTTGTAATTCGAGCAAACAAAGACTTTGTTCTGTCACTTGACAAACAAACAATCACATGTTATATTTTTAATACAACCTGCATTTCTGAGTTGAGCGCATTTTACACTGAATTACCAAAGAAATCTTTATAAATTTTATGGTTAGAGAGCAAACCCAAAGCCCTACTAGCTGGCTTAATGAATCGCATAAGGGAAAAGCTGACGCAGGCTTAATGGGTGAGCTTAATCGTAGCATTGTCTTGAACTTTATTCGTCAGGAAAACAGCATCTCACGAGCCGAAATTGCCCACCGTACTAAGTTGAGTCGTTCAGCCGTCAGTAATATAATCAATTCATTGCTGGACGAGGGCATCATTCAGGAATCAGGCATTGGCGAAAGCAAGGGGGGTCGCCGCCCTATTATGGTTAATTTCAACTACTCCGCCGCTTTTGTGCTGGGAGTTGATATGGGCGCAAACCACTTGTTGGCCCTCGTGACTGACCTTGAAGGCAATACTATTGCCGGATACCAAGCCGAATTTTCGGTGGAGAAGGGTCCAGAGGTAGGTTTGCCAATACTGGTCAGCCTGATTCACAATATTTTGGCCGAGCAGAACGCCGCTCATAAAAAAATTCTGGGGATTGGGCTGGCAGTCACCGGGCCGCTTGACTCTAGCACTGGCACGGTAGTAAATCCACCGATTATGCCGGGGTGGAGCAAGTTTCCTTTAAGACGTTACCTGAACGACGAATTCCGCTTGCCAGTATTAGTGGATAATGATGCTAATCTGGGGGCACTTGGCGAAAAATGGCGGGGCGCGGGGATAGGCTGCAATAATCTGGCTTATGTCAAAATTGGCACGGGGATAGGGTGTGGGCTGATTTTGGACGGGAAATTATATCGCGGTTCTACCGGGAGTGCCGGGGAAATCGGTCATATTACCATCACCCGTGATGGCCCACCCTGTCGTTGTGGCAGCTTTGGTTGTCTGGAAAGTATGGCGGGCAGTACCGCGATTATAAACCGGGTCAAGTTGGCAATCGAAGCGGGGCGCGAAACCAGTCTGACCAACTGGAACGGTTCGACGGAAAGCATAACGGTTCAGGCAATTAGCGATGCCGCCAAAACTGGCGATAGATTAACCACCGAAGTATTGACCGATGCGGGTCGTTATATTGGCATCGCCCTGGCAAATCTGGTAAATCTTTTCAATCCGGGGTTAATAATCCTGGGGGGCGGGGTCGCCACAGTGGGCGAAGCATTACTTGAACCCCTGAAACAGACGGTCAAAGAACGCAGTCTGGTAGCATCTTTTAAGGATACGCGCATTGTTATCGGCACATTGGGCCGAGAAGCCGTAGCCACCGGAGCAGCAACATTGGTGTTGCAGGAGGTTTTCAAGGGGCCACAAATAGCCCTTGTTACCAATTAAGTTTTACTCCTCAAAACCAACAGATTCTGTTCTAAACCTTAGACATATCAATAGACAAATTGGTGCCTGTGCAGGTAGTTCTGCACCTCTCTATGGGCTAATCTCATCTCGCGAGTTTTAGTGGGAGTGAGCAATGTGCTTACAAAACGAGCTTTGTTTTTCAATTGTTAAAACAAAGTTTCCCGTGATGGCAAATTAAAGTTAAAATGAGGTCACACTCTTTTTGCAAGGAGGAGAAGCAGTGACGAACAAAAAGTTGTTCAAATTCTTTTCAGCGTTGATGGTACTGGTAACTCTGGCCCTCGCGCTGGCGGCTTGCGGTGATCCCACCGCTACCACCGCTCCCGTAGCTACGACTGCGGCAGCGACTACGACCACCGCCGCTACCACTGCGGCAGTCGCGACTACGGCGGCAGCCACTACAACCACCGCCGCCGCCCCAGCCGCTACTACGGCGGTAGCGACGACAACGGCAGCCCCGGCTGCAACTACCGCTCCGGCTGCTACCACTGCCGCCGCTTCGGCCCTGGCCCCCATAACCGGCAAGATTACCTTCTGGTCTTCCTACGGTTCAGGTGGTTCAGGCGAAGGTAAAGCCCTGGACGCAGCTCTGACCCAACTCAAGAAGGATAATCCAAGTTCCGATGTACAGGGCCTGGACATTCCTTTCGCTGACCTGTTCAAGAAGTATGAAACTGAAGTTGCTTCCGGTGGTGGCCCTGACCTGTTCATTGCCCCCAACGACAGCCTTGGTGACGAAGCTCGCGCCAAACTGATTGCTAACCTGGATGACAAACTCAAGGGCAAACTGGATAGCAATATTCTGCCCGTAGCGGTTAACGGCTCCAAAGTCAACGGCCAGTTCTACATGGTGCCGGAATCCTTGAAGGCGGTGGCTTTTTTCTACAACAAGGACAAGGTAAAGACCGTACCCAAAACTACCGATGATCTGTTGGCTCTCCAAAAAAGCGGAGTGAAGCTGGCCTTTAATAGCGGCATCTACCACTTATTTGGTCTTTCAGGTGCTTTTGGCGGTAAATTAATGGACGATACAGGCAAATGCGTAGCTGACCAGGGCGGTTTCGCCGAATCCTGGAAGTTTATGCAGGATTTGAAAGCGGCTGGCGCGTTCCTGGACGGTAGCGGCACCAAAGCCGAGGATGGCTTCCAGGCTGGCACTTATGATGCCATTATTGATGGCCCCTGGAAAACTACCGACTTCAAAAAGGGTTTAGGCGACAAATTAGCCTTAGCCCCAATCCCGGCTGGCCCTAAAAGTCCGGCAAACCCCCTCACGGGTGTGGATGGTTGGTACATCAACCCTAACCTGACTGGTGCAAAACTTGATAATGCGGTGAATTTTGCCCTCTATATGACCTCACCCAAAATCGAGCAACTGTTCATTGACCTCGGCGGTCACATCCCGGCCAACAGCTCCCTGAAGATTGCCGACCCGATTACTCAGGGTTTTGCAACGGCGGTAGCCACTGGTCTGCCTCGTCCACAGGTTGCCCAATTAGCCAACTTCTGGGGTAACTTCGGCGATGCTTACACCAAAGCCACTGACTCTGGGGCGGATGCCACCAAGTCGGTTGCAGATGCTTGTTCAGCGATGAATAAGGCTAACAAATTCTAAAGTTTTAGAAACAGAAGGCGAGAGAGAGTAAAGTTTCTTTCGCCTTCCCTTACATCCTTTTAATTTGCAGGCTCTTTTTTTTTGTGTTATTGTGCCTGAAATTTACTTTATCGTTCTGCCCAAAAACCCACGCTCTTTTTTCAACAGTTAAACTATGCTTATTCATCGAGGAGTAGTGTATGGCTACAGGAAATATAGCAACCCCTCGCTCGGAAGTAAAAAGTCCTGGCTTCTGGCAGCGTACTAAGGATACTCGTTCTGCTTACATGTATGTCCTGCCAGCGGGCATCGTAATGACCATAATTACGCTTTACCCGCTATTATTTCAGGTTTACATGTCTTTCACCGACTATGGCCTGACAAACTTGCGGCGCAACGCAGCCGCCCCTAACTGGGTTGGTCTGGATAATTTTACTAATATCGTTACTGGTGATACCTTAACTAACCTTATACCTAACTGGGATTTCTTCAGGATTCTCACCTTTAACCTCTGGTGGGCCTTATCCAACGTGGTTTTCCATGTGGTATTAGGGGTTCTGATTGCCGTACTGCTGAATGTTGAAGGACTCTGGTTTAAGAAAATCTATCGCGCCATTTATATTCTTCCGGTGGTTATACCCGCCATTATCATTGCAACGGTCTGGAAGAAGATTTTTGATACTACCGATGGGCCGATTAATAATGTTATGGCGGGTATCTTCGGGATTTTCGGCGTGCCCGCCGCCAGTTTTCAAATCCCCTGGCTAGACAATAACCAGCCGATTTATGGCCCTTTACCTCTGGCCTATTTTGCCCTATTAACGGCAAATATCTGGCTTGGGTGGCCGCTTAACTCGGTGGTAGCGACGGGGGCTTTGCAAAGTATCCCCAAAGACCTGTACGAAGCGGCAGTAGTAGATGGCGCAACCGGACGGCAGCAGTTCTTTAATATTACCGTGCCAATGTTGCGCGCGCCCATGCTACCATTCGCTATTTTCGGCTTTATTACCACCTTCAACCTGTTCGCCCTTTCCTACTTTATGTCTGAAGGGAATCCTTATGGTAAAACCGAACTATTGGTCACCCAGGCTTATAAACTGGTAAACGTAAACAAGCTGTTTGGTTTAGCCGCCGCCTTTTCCATTTACATGTTTTTTATTCTGCTAGTAATAACCTTGCTTACCAACCGGTTAGCAAAGTTTACCGCTTCAGCAGATTAATAGCGAAGGCTTAAAGAATTCGGAGGAACAAAAATTATGGCGGCACAGACAACGATTGCGAAGGGTAAGGCCACGAGTGCTACTCAAGCCAGGATGAAGGTATCGGCAGGTCGCCCCTTGCCATTAGGGCGGCAGTTGCTATATCAGGCACTTTGTATCTTTATCGCCCTAACGGTGCTTTTCCCGATTATGTGGGTAGTTAGCCAGTCGTTTACTTCACCCGACAAGCCCAAAATCAGAGGGTTCTTACCAGAATATGGTATTAGCCTGGATGCCTACGCGACGGTGTTAGATAAACCAACGCGCAACCCAGTCACTTTTCTGGAACTGACTTTTAACAGCCTTAAACTCTCGCTCAGTACCTCTTTTTTCTCGGTGTTTTTGGGAGTTTTGGCGGCCTATGCCTTTTCCCGCTTTAAGTTTCCTGGCAGAGGTTTCCTGTTTCTGGCAATATTGGCGGTCTTGATGTTGCCCAGTGTCGCCACCCTGGTACCCTTGTTTACAACCCTCAATCAGTTTAGAACCGGGGATACTGGCGACGACTTCAATCTCAGGAACTCGCTGTGGGGAGTAGGTTTGGCGATTGTCTCTGGTTTATTGCCCTTCGCGGTTTATAACCTTAAAGGCTACCTGGATACTATTCCGAAAGACCTGGAAGAAGCAGCCTCTATTGACGGTGCAAACCGTAACCAGGTTTTCTTCAAGGTAATATTACCCCTGGCGACCCCGGCTCTGGCTACTACCGCGCTCTTTGGCTTTATGGGTGGCTGGACTGAGTTCTACTTTTCCTGGCAGTTCCTTACCAACCCTAAAGACTTTACCCTGGCGATGGCCCTTTCGCAGATGACCGGGCAGTACGCTCGTACTACTCCTTGGTCGCAGTTCGCGGCCTTTGCCATATTGGTAGCTTTGCCGGTCTCGATAGTTTATCTAGCCTTGCAACGCTATATTGTTTCGGGGCTTACGGCGGGTGGTGTCAAATCCTAGATTGCTCATTTCCGCTATAAACTAAACAGAAGTAGTGTAGAGTCACCCCTCAACCCAGCCTTCTCCCCTTGAAGGGGAGAAGGAGTAATTCCTTCTCCCTTGTACTCAGGGGTGAGGGGTTTCTGACCTTACCCGCTAACTTCCTTCTCTAGTAAAGGGTTAGAAATACAAGGTAGTATCTTTGAAAAGTTTGGGCTGACTAATCCGGGGTAGTTTAACTGTCACGGTTGTGCCCGAACCAAGCTCGCTGGCAACCTCAATCTGACCATTGTGGGCCTCAATCGCCTGTTTGACGGTAAATAGCCCCAACCCAGTTCCATTCAGATGACTAACATTTTCGGCCCGGTGGAAAGCTTCAAAAAGATGGGGTATGTCCTGGGGAGGAATGCCCACCCCCTGGTCTTGCAACCTTAATATTAACCACTTTTCCTCACAACTTAGCTCCAGAATTATCTGCCCACCCGCTTTTGAGTATTTTATAGAGTTAGAAAGCAGATTATTTATAATCAGGTGGACAAGCTTGTGGTCAACCACCCCCTCGGGATACTGACAATTTTGGATGAAAATAAGTTCCAGGCCATTTTGCTGAGCGATGGGTTGTGTGTCGTTGATTATACCCTGAAACAAATCGGTTAGGTCAAAGGGTTCAGGGTTAAAATCAAAACTACCCTGCTCAATAAACAAAATATCGTTTAGCATCTCGGTTATATGACTGACGGCAACCTGTATTTGGGCGAGGTGTTCCCGACGGTCTTGCTCCGACATACTATTACCATGATATTCCAGCAAATCGGTGGAGGTAAGAATAACCGTAAGGGGGGTGCGGAATTCGTGGGAAGCGATAGAAATAAAGCGGGTTTTTAGTTCGTTAAGCTCTTTTTCGCGCTCCAGGTTTTTGCGTAACTCTTCCTCAGCCCGTTTGCGTTCAGTAATATTAATTACCGAACCTTCAAAGTAGCGCGGCTTGCCCTTGGAATCTCGAATGACGCGGGTGTGCTGCAAAACCACAATCGGTTGCCCGTCTTTATGCTTTAGAATTACTTCTTCATTCCGCATCTCGCCATGTTTTTGCAAATATTTCAGGGTTTCGTTTCTAACTTCCGGGCTGAAGAAAATATCCTTGCCAATATCCAGAGCCATAACTTCTTCAAAGCTATCATAGCCTAATAGCTCAATCGTGGCTTGGTTAACGGTTATGAACTTGCCTTCTATCGAACTTTGGTAAACACAGACCGGGGTATTCTCGAATAGCTGGCGGTAGCGTTCTTCCGCCTGCCGCCTTTGCTCTAGTTCCTGCCGTAGCTGGGCGTTGGCAGCCTCAAGCTCAGCTATTTTGGCCGCCACAACCGAATCCGATGCCTCGCGGGAGTCTGGGGTGTTGGTGTAGGTAATTTTGCTATCTTTGGGTTGTTCCACAGCACTTACTTTTCATTTGATAGAATCAGATAAATCAAAAACTGTGCACTTTAATTCTATCATTTACCCGCGTAATTGGCGATAGCTTTTGTTATATTAATATTTACCTGCTTATTCCTGGCAAAGTAAAACAATTTTGCCGTTGACTCCCCCTTTCTCCAGAATTTCGTTAGCCCGCCGTGCTTCCAGTAGCGGCAACTTATCGGCAATCAGGGGTTTGATTTTACCTTCAGCCAACAATTGGAATAGTGTGGGCAAATCTTCCTTGAAAGGGACAGGATTCTTGCGATAAATCGAAGTAATCCCGTAAAAGGTGGATTTTTTACCATCAGGGATAATTTTTGTTAAACCCAACAAACCAAAAGTAGCAAAGGCTGGAATATTCTGTGATTTGCCATTTTTCACCCCGCTCGATGCCCCATAAGACACTAGCGTACCTTTGGGGCGCAAGGCCCGGTAAGCCTTCCAGACATTCAGCCCACCCACAGCATCCAAGGCATAATCTACGCCATTCCCGGTTTGTTGTTTTATCGCCTTAACAAAATCCTCGGCTTTGTAGTCAATTGGGAAACCACCAAATTCGCGCACGGCGGAATGTTTGTTTTTAGAGGCCGTGCCATACATCTCTAATCCAGCGATTTTGCCAAGTTGCAGTATTGCTGAACCCACCCCACCTGCCGCCCCCGTAACAAGGATTTTATCCCCGGCTTTAACTTCTACCGCCCGATGCAACATCTGGTAAGCCGTCACATAGTTAAGCACCAGACTTACCGCTTCCACCGAGTCAATTCCATCGGGCACAGGCACAAGGTTATCGGGGGGCAAATAGATAAACTCGGCATAACCGCCATGCACGGTGAGGGCCGCTACCCTATCACCCAGTTTCACACTTTTAACCCCAGCCCCTACCGCATCCACTAGCCCAACCACCTCATAGCCAGGGGCAAAAGGAATTTTTGGGGCGTAGGGGTAATAACCGTAACGCATTATTACATCGGTAAAACCTATCCCAGTGCAGATTAGTTTTAGCCGAACCTCCCCAGCATTAGGTTCACGCAGCTCGTTTTCCACTACCTGTAACACCTCTGGGCGACCTTTTTTTGTAATTATCACACTTTTATATTTCATCGGAATTCTCCTTGATGCTCAATATAGAAACTTTTACTATAACTAGCGTTATTACTGTTCAAAAATCGGATTAACAAATCAAGGCCAGCTTTTCGGGAAGACCTACAGCTAAGGCTTATAAAAACAAACCTGGATTATTCTGGCACACTCAACCCTACCCGCTTTAACACCGAGCGTATCTCAAAGCGGTAAAACTCGGTAGGGTCATTTAGGGTATCATATAGCTGACCGTATAATTCAAGCGAAACCATACCCTGAGCCTTCGCCCAGCTGGTCAATAACAAGTGCAGTATGGCAGGGGGCAAAGCGTTTCCCTCGAACTGTTTCCAGGCTTCATACTGGTGGCGTAGCCCTTCGGGCATTTCGTCATATTCGGTGGGAAAAGTAAATTGTTTTTGTAAGTAGGCTTCCTGCCATAATTGTTGGAACAGCCCCATAATTCGTTTAGCCGCCGGGGTTGTAATATTTTCCGGGGCATAATAGCCAGGGATGGGACTCCCGGTAATCAGGCTAAAGTCAGTGGGGTGCAGCAAGGCCCAATCCCGATAAGCCAGATAAGCCGCAAAAAGTCGCTCTCCCCCCTTGCTATCGGGCTGTAGCAAACTGGCCGCTTCCAATACATCCGCCAATGAGTTAAAAGCTTCAACCAACAGGGCCGTTATCAGTTCGTCCCGATTGTTAAAATAGTTATAAAGCGAGGGAGCAGCCATTCCCATCTGGCTGGCAATTGCCCGTAGCGAAACCGCCGCCACCCCTTGTGCCGCCATTTGTTGGCGGGCGATACTTTTAATTTCAGCAAGAGTAGTTTCGCGTAAACGTTCGCGCCGGGTTTGCGTCATCCTATCTCCCTGAGCTAAGAGCTATAGTTAAAACTATATAGCATATGATTTACTAACGCTGTTAGCTTAACCTAAATATTGTAGCTTGTCAATAGCTTTAGCTGTCTTTCTAAACATTTCTATTTTCTTCGCCCGCCTTGATTATGATATATTACAAGCTGAGAGGCCCACGATTATTTAATTAAATCTAAAGGAAACACCGAAATGATTGTTGATAAACCTTTGTCCGAGCTAGAACTGTACAAACCTGACCTGACGGCCCAAGCCGACTTTGACTCTTTTTGGGAAGAAACGATTGCCCAGAGTAACCGCCAACCCCTGAACGCAAAGCTGGAATATTATCCTTATCCGGTGGAGCAAGTGAAAGTCTTCCAGGCGCAGTACGAAGGGTTCGGCACAGGCACGCGGGTTAACGGCTGGTATATTGTGCCGAAAACTCCGCTAAAGGTTGGGAAGGACGGTAAATTTCCGGCGATTGTCCAGTTTCATGGCTACAGTGGCGACAAAGGGCGACCTGCTAACTATCTTCATTGGGCTTTGCAGGGCTATTATGTGCTGGCGGTGGACACGCGGGGACAGGATGGGGATACCCCCGATAATCAAAATTATCCTAACGGTAACGCGGTGGATTTTATGACCAAAGGGATTGCCGACCCCCAAAGTTATTATTACCGCTTCGCTTATATGGATTGTCTCCGGGCGGTTAACTTTATTAGGGAACAGAAAGAGTTAGGCCCGATTGTTTTAACTGGGGGCAGTCAGGGGGACGGGTTGACTATCGCGGTGGCGGCGTTAGGGGCTAACCAACAAATTCAGGCAGCAATGCCCGATGTGCCCTATCTGTGTCATTTCCGGCGGGCGGTAGAGGTTTTTACCACTGGCCCTTATCAGGAGTTGGTCAATCATTGGAAAGCCAAGCCAAACGCCGTCGAAAATGATTTCCGTACCTTGAGTTACTTTGATGGCCTGAATTTCGCGCCTCGAATTAAATGTCCGATTTTGCTATCGGTGGGTTTGCTCGATACGGTTTGCCCGCCCTCCACCGGGTTCGCGGTATATAATCATTTAACTGTCGAAAAAGAGCTGCGAGTCTATCCCTTTAATGGGCATGAGGGCGGTGGGACCCGCCACGAGGAAGAAAAGTACCATTTTATCGGCAAACACCTAAACCAGGAATAGGTTATTTTTTGGTGTAGCTGCCAAGTTTTTCGAGCTGGCTCATGGTCAGGTGGTCACGCAGACGGTCGGGCAAACGCTGAAATAACAGGCTAAAGCGAATTCCTTTGCCAACCTTGTAGCGGGTCTTGGGTTTCGGCGAAACCAGAGCCTGTTCTACCACCCGCGCTACCTCCATTACAGGTGCGCCATTTTTAGCCGAGCTACGGGCGAAACGGCGCATCCCCGTCATATATTTCCCGTAATATTGGTTGGCCTGGGGCGAAAGGGATTTTTCGAGTTCATCCGCCGCCGAAAGACTCTTATTCCAGATTGGTGTAGCAATCGCGCTAGGCTCGATGATGACTACCTCAATACCCCAGGGCAAAAGCTCCATCCGTAAAGCGTCGGTCAGGGCTTCCAGAGCATACTTTGAGGCGGAATAGGGCCCAATCAGGGGTGAGGAAGTAAGTCCGCTTACCGAGCCGATGTTTATAATCCGTCCGCTACTTTTTCGGATAAGCGGCAAGAAAGCCTGAGTAACGGCAATTTGCCCGGTAACATTTATTTCAAATTGATTTCGCAGCTCGGCGATAGGCAGAAACTCCAACGGCCCAGAAACCACAATTCCGGCATTATTAACCAACCCGTAAAGCCCGCTTTCGCCAAGTTCAGTTTCAATCAGTTTGACCGCCGCCGCAATAGAATTTTCGTCAGTGACATCCAGAATAATCGGGGTAAGATTTCCCGAACTCTTGTGGCGTAGTGCCTCAGCATCAGCCTCTTTCCGCACCCCTGCAAAGACTTTAAACCTGAGTCTATCAAGATGGATGGCACAGGCTTCCCCAATCCCGCTCGAAGCCCCGGTTATTAACACTGCCCGCATTTTAGCTATTCCCTTATTTTGTTCCTACCTACGTCTGGTGGTAGCCGCCTCATTTTTCCCGAAAACTCTGGTCAATATCTGATAGGCCTCATCTACCCCCCGGAAGCCCGTAAAACCAATTCTTTTATTCAGGATAGTGCCTTTGTTATCCACAAAAGGCTCTGCCGCGAAATAAAGGTCGCCCAGCCCATTCTTATCCTTAACCTTTTGAATCATTTCCGGAGAAATTTCGTCATAGGCTTTAACCAACTTTTCCTTACCCTTGAAACTGATGGTCAAAACCCGCTTGTTGGACAAAACATAGGCGGTCTTTTTGGTTTCATTAAAAGCACTGGCAACCGTACCCATCAGGGCCAGACCGGGGGCCGCAAAAACAAAAACTGACCAGAAGCGTCTGCCCAGATACATCAAATTTATCTGGCCTTCCTCGTAGCGCAAAACCGAGAAGCCAATCAACATGCCCATTGCCAGAATATAACCGACTGATACCAACAATATAATCTTGTGATGTTTAAACATATTATTCAGGGTTTCGGGTCGCCCTGTCCACAGAACCTGTTCCCCCGGCTTGAGTTGGGCCTGAATTTCGCTCTGCAACTCCGGGGTCAAGTCAGTAGAGGTTGAGGAGGGACGCTCCTTAGCAGTTTTCGGGGGAGTAGGTTCAGGTTTAATTTTTTCGGCTTTAGGGCTAGATGTAGGTTCAGCCCGCTTAATATCAGTCGGGATAGTATTAGCCGCTGGTGCTACCGCTGGCGGGGTGGCGATTCTTACAGCCTGCTCCTGTGACTCCAACCAGTCGCGGGCACTCGTAAGGTTAGGGTTATTAGTATCAAGTCGGGCGGCATTTTCCAGATAATATCGGGAGTAGGCTAACTCCGGGGCGGTAAACGCCAGCCACAACATCAAGTTACTATCACCAGGGTTAGCCTGAGTTAGACCGTATAACAGGCTATAAGCCGATTGTTTTTCGCCAGAGCCAGCCAACGCTACGGCCTGATTAAATATTTGGGTGTCTGCGCTATTCATAATTCCTCAAAATAATAGTAAGAATGTAAGCACTATTTAGTCTATAGTTATATTTTAACATGGCTATTAATAATTGTCTATGAATTTCAGGGTTAACAATTTGGGTTATCATCGGGGCGAATTCTTGATATTTTGGACAGTTTTTTGGAAAGCACTGCCCCAATTTAACAGCTTATGGTATGAATCTACTATGTTTTGGGCCTCTATTATATTAGCCGAAGTTTGAGGTTTCGGGCGGTAAAGAGTTTCATAATCGTCCAGCAATTTCTCCACTCGAAAAAGGTAACTTTCGCTATCCCGTTTGAGTTGTTGGGCTAATTTTCGGGCGGCTTGCTCGGCCCCGGTGAAGGCTTTCTGGCGAGCTTCCGCCGTGAAAACCGTTTTGTTAAGCCAATCGCCCATCACAGTTACCCCCGGTACACTCACCCCAAAATTGTTATTAACCCACTGGTCTATGCCTTCCAGGGGATGACCAGTAGCCACCAGACCATCTTCAATGAGGGGAGTCGGGTTAAAAGTGGGTAATTTGATATTTTTCTGCTGGATGGCCTCATTTACCAACAAATTAACTTCCCAGGCATAGTTTTTCACGGCTGGTTCAAAGCTACTGGCTAATTTTTTCGACCAATCCTGGTCAGAGTCTATCAGCTTCCGGGCGGAAGTCAGGCAATCGTCAATAAATTTAACCAACAGTTTATGTAAAGCTGGGGTGAGTTTGCCTAATTTGAGGCGTTGTTCCGCCAGCTCTTTTTTGAAACGATTAATCTGAGTAAGTTGCTCTTTTTCGGCTTGCTGTTTTAGCAATTTGAGCCGGGTCTCATTCTCGTCTAACTGCAAACGGAAATGCTCAAGGGCAGTGCTGAGATGGCTATCCAGAATTGCCAGCCGCGAGCCTAGCATAACCTTCGCCCCAACCTCGCCACTCCACAGCTCGCCCAACCATTCTTCAAACTCCACTAGCCCAAAATGTGACAGCTTGCTATTATTTTTCCGGCGGGCTTCCAGGGCTTGGCGGGCTTCGGTGGCGAAAACGTGGGGCTGCCCAACCAGCCCATTCCCCAACCCGCTAAAGGCCGTTTTAGCCCAATCCAAAACCTCCTCCCGCGATTCGTCGTCCACCAAATCCAGCCGATTGACTATAAAAACCAGATTCCCGTTCAACAAACGGTGGGCACGGTGGGCAGCTTCACGCTCAGCTTGTGAAACCAGTTTGTCCGCCGCCAGCACCATTACCGCCAAATCGGTATTATCTAGCTCGGCAAAGGTACGAGCGGTTAAAGCCGGGTTATCCAACAAACCGGGGGTATCCACCAACTGACATCGCTCTTTAATCAGGGGTAGGGGGATTTGTAGCCGCACTTCCGCTACGCCTGTAACGGGTTTGGCGGTGGTTTCAGTTAAATCCAGCAGGATATAGCGGGCAATATCGTCAAAGAAGATTTTCTCGGTTCTATCTGGAAAACCGGGGATATGACGCAAGAGTTCGGCGGCTGGTTCAGAGCCAAAACTAATCCGGGTAATGACCCCCGTAGCCCGGTTAACCCGGCTGGGTAGAAGGGGCCAGCCAATCAGAGCATTCAGGAGGGTAGATTTCCCGGCTTTAAATGCCCCGAAAAAAGTAACCTGGGCTAATGGGCGATAGAGTTGCGCCCGATATTCGGTAAAGTTTTGTAAAAGGCGGGCGATTTGCTCCGTTACGCCAGTCGGTGGCGCGGGCATTATCGAAAAATAGGGGTCTAATTCAGACAGCCGCGCTCTAAAATCCAAAATTAACCTCAAGGGTTTGATTTAGCTATAATATTACCCCTTCTGCTTTAGGGAAGGGGGCCAGGAGGTTAGGTCAAAATGCTTTCGCCCGCCAGGATTTTGCGGTTTTCCAGCAATCGGGCGGTCATTGCCGGGGGCTGGTTATCGCCATAGGTCTCGGTGGTAGCCAGTTCCGCCAGTTCTAGCAGTTTTGCCCCAATGGCGTTAAGGCGACGTTTTTCCTGCTCAATCGAAAAAGTGGCATCCTTTTTCTGACGCAAGATTCGCTCTATCTCGGCCCGTTTCTCGTCCACCTGGTCTTGTAGCGTTTTGCTAACATGCGCGGCGAATTGCTCGAATTTGCCCTCCACCAGTTTGTATATTTCGGCTTGCTTGGCGGGCAAGGCACTTTGCAACTCAGTGTACAGGCGGTCTCCCAGCTTTTCCAGCAACTTCTGTTTCAGCTTTTCTTTATGCAAAAACAAATACCAGGCTTCCACCACCATCAGGATAATCCAGGCCAGCGGCCCGCTGAAAATTCCGAATATAACCACCAGCGTAACGATTTGCTGTAACATCCGCCCGAATAAGCCCGACCAATCGCCCTCATTAAAAGTAGCCTCTGCCACCTGGCCGATTTCGCCAAAGCTCATCAGGAGTTGGGCTATGCGGTCTCCCCGTTTCTGTCCGGCAAATTCGTCGGGGGACTGCCCGGCAAACATCTCGCCAATCTGGTCAAGCTCAAGCTGAAAACTCTCCACCTGAGCCTCCACCTCGGTCATCATTTTTGCAATATCTTCCTGAATGATGGCTGGCATATTCTCGGCCCATTCCGCCAGCTTGGTACGGAGGTACTTTTTCACCTCGATTTCCAGAGCGGCAGCAATTCGCCCTTCGGCCTCTTTGGAAATAAGCGTTTGCAGCACCTCGGTGATAGACAAAACCTCGTCCAGGTTGATGTAGGTCTGGGAGTCGCGTGACCAGTTATTCCGCATATCCTCCAGATAGTTGCGGAGGTTGGAATAAATTCGCTGTTTTACCAGATTACCAAATAATAGAATAGTGCGTTGAATTTCTTCCTTGCGAATTTCCAGAGTTTTGAGTTTTTCCTCAGCCTCATCGCGATGCTTTTCCAGGTCGGCTAACGGTTGGTCAAGCGAACTACGTTGCTGGCTAATCCGCTTGCAAGCCTCATCCACCACCCCGCTCAGTGAATGAACCGAAGTTTCCAGCACCGCCCGCACTTTATCCTCGCTGGTCAAAAATTGCTCAAGCTCATGTTCCAGAGCCGGAAGGCCGGAACTATCCAATGCTTCCTGGTCAAGTGGGTTAGTCAGACGAGCTTCCAAAGCCCCCAGTGCGTTGACAAAAAAGACCCGTCGCTCGTAATAACCCTGGTCAAATTCGCCCTTCTCGTTGGTGAAGTGGTGCTTCAAAACCGACTGCACCCATTCCTTGACATCCTGCACCCCATCCGCATCAATCTGATTGACCCGATTAACCACAAAAAAGACCTGATTCAAGCGGCCCGCCCCTAGCCGAGTTTCAATAAACTTCTTTTCATCCTCACTCAAAATCCGGGTGGCATTAAGCACAAAAATAACGGCATGGGCCTGTTTGAGAAAATTGGTAGTAAGGCGGGTGCGGCTGGCCTGTTCGCCCAACCCTGGCGAGTCTATCAGGCGCACCCCGTTGGCACAAAAGGGATGGGTGGTTTCAAGTTGGGCGTAATCCACATTCTGGAAGCGGTCAAGGTAGCCAGTTTTGTCCAGAGTTTCAATATCGCTGCGGTTGAGCTTGAATTCTTCGTCAAAAGCGGCCCAACTCAGGCTGCGGGGAGTGGCCTGCCCGTTTTCGTAAATCGCGACTTCCTTGCCCTCGCCATAAACCAGCACGGTAATAATGGCGGTGGCGGGGGTGACTTTGGCGGGCAGAACCTTGCTGCCCAGCGTGGCATTTAACAGGGTGCTTTTGCCATTCTTGAATTCGCCCAGCACCAATACCTTAAAAATTCCTTGCTGAATATCCCGCGCCCGACGGCTCAGGTCGTGGGCATCGCTGGTCAAACCCAGCCCCGGTACAAATGTCCCGCCCGTTTCTAATTCTACCGCGTCGGTGGCGGGTTCGCCAATTAGCAGGGCCATATCGCGCAAGGCCGCCGCTATCTGCTCGCTTTTCTTTTTGGTTGAACCATAACCGTTATTTTGCATGCTGCTCCTCTTGAAAGGTCGTCGGTTGTCGGCCTAAAATCCAAAATCTAAAATCGAATATCTAAATTTTTTGTAGGGGCGGTTCGTGAACCGCCCTGGACAAATAATAATTGTAGGGGCAGGTCCCCGTGCCTGCCCTGATTTAATGAATTGAACCACCAAGACACCAAGAATTTTTATATCCTTTTCATCTGCGAAATCCCATCAGGGCGCGGAGACCACGCCCCTACGAATTTTCCCTCTGATTTTAGATTTCCCTGTCCCCCATCCCCTACACCAAAGCTATTTGCCCGGTGAGGCGGGCGAGGGTTTCGGTTAGTTCGGGAAGGGTGGTTTTTTCCAGCTTCTCCAGTTGTTCGCGTTTGGCTTCAAGTTTATCGCGGCGGGCGGCACTCTCTTCCAGGGTGGTTCGGATGCGGACCGCACCCTGCCCGTAAACCTCAGCAACAGACTTCTTTAACTCCCCGGCAAGGTCGTCAAAGTGGCCTTCAACCTGCTTTTTAATCTGGCGTTCCAGGTCGCTGGTAGCTTCAATCGCTGACTCAGTTAAGGCTTTTTTATCGGCTTTGGTCAAATCGCGCTTGTAAACCGTCCGAATAAGCTGACCGATACCGATGGCGGCAATCCCTAACGGCAAGCTACCGATTAAGATTACCAGACCGCCAAGCTGCAAACCCGTTGCTATGGTATTAGCCCGACTTTCGCCGCGCCGGGGCATCAGGAAAGAGCGCATATTAGCCGGGGTAGGGTCGAAACTGCCCAACAACGCGCCGAGGTTAGAGCCGGGTGTTTCCACCAAGGATTTGAGGTCAGTTTCAACTAGCCGCTCAATTGACTTTAGCTCGGCGGTGAGCTGGTTTTGGACGGAGGCTAGCTGATTATTGAAAAATTCGCTCCATAGCGACTCTAAATAACCTGCCAGAAACTTTTTGATAACCTCCACTTCCTTGACCGCTAAAATCTGGTTGGGAAGCTCTTGTTTGAGGAAATCGCTAAAATTTTCAATCTCGCCCACAAGCTGGGCTTTGATGAGGGTCGCCACAAAGGTCTCGATGCGGGATTGAGCCCGTTGGATACGGCTGTCCAGCCATTGACCCTGCGAATTAAACTTGTCCAGCAATTCCTTGAGTTCGTTTTTCCCGGTATTGACCAGGGCGTTCTGGTGAGACGCTTCCGCCGTCACCTCCGCCAGACAGATTTCGCCCGCCTGTCGCAAAGCCACTGCCTTGAGGCTGGAATGTTTCTCCACAATATCATCCCGCAACAGGGCCATCAGGGTCGCGTAACCATGATTCCCGCTGGGTTTGCCACTGACAAGCTCTTTCAGGGCGGGGGCGGCAGAAAAACCAAACAAAACAGGCTGGCTTTCAAACGAGCCCAGGAAAGTTTTTATCTGACTCAAAACCGCTTCTTGCTCATCGGCTGGCACAAGGTCAAGTTGAGTGACCACAATTGCCACCCGCTCTAGTCCAAAAGCCGGACTCAAATAATCGCGCACAAAACTTTTCTCACGCTCCGAAAGCAAAGCTGTTGCCCGCAAAACCAGAAAGGTGTAATCACTATTGGCTAAAACCTCTTTCCAATAGGTGGGTGGGCGTTCGGCTTCCAGACTTTCCAGACGGAGTTGGGTCGTTTTGAGCAAATCGGCCTCGGTGCGAACTTCTACAGTATCAAACAAAGTATGGTCAGTATCCGGTGAGGTTAGAAAGCCCCGTAGTTTATTCAGGGGCAGGGCGGTGCGCGTGCCGATTTTGGTGGCAATTTCCACTACCGTCTCGCCATAGCTAAGATTTAGGCTCAGGGGGGCTTTAGGAATAGGTGAAACAGGCAACAACTCTGGCAAACCTAGCATAGCGTTAGCCAGAGAAAATCGCCCTGACCCGGTAGAACCAACGATTAATATTTTGAGTTTGGGGGCATCAATTTGTTCTTCCACCGCCGAAATCAGCTCGGAAATATCAGCGTTTTCCAGAATTGCGGCGGCCTCTTGCAACCGGGCGAAAAAAGTTTGGATGGTCTCAGGCATTATTTTTTCCTTCCTGGGTTAAGGCTGCACAATCTGGTTAACCCGGCGGTCAAGCTCGGCACGGGTGAGCAAAACTTTTCCTTCGGGGTGAGGTTGCCCGGAAAGTTCATAATAAAGTTCTGAGTTGGCGAAAAGGCGGAGAGCCTCGATTCGTTTTGGTATCTGAGGGTGACTATCGAACAATCCCTTGAACTCACTGGTGCGGTGGAATTCCTCCATCCCTTTAGAGCGTTGTAAATAATCCTCAATATCCACTCGGTCAACATCTGCCAAGCCAGTAACAAGCCGCAGCAAAGCCCGTTCAGCAATCTTTATATCGCTACAGCACAATAGCCCCGCCCGGTCACAGGTTACTTCCGCCCGCCGCGACCAGGCCAGAAGCGGCACGCCCGCCGTCAGTCGCAGAATAAAGCCGATATAGCCTAATCTAAGGGTCGCGGCTCTGGTCAGAACCTGCACCAACGTATAGTAGGCCATATGGTTAGAGGCGATATGCCCACACTCATGCCCAATTACAAAACTGGCTTCCTCTTTAGTGTAAAACTGGCAGAGGGCCGCAGAAATATTAATAAAGGCATATTCGTCCGTTCCGGCGGCGTGGGCGTTGAAAGAAGCTCCGGCGGAAGTAGCAACGGCATGCGGCATGGGGATACCCAGCGTCTTGGAGCATTGGGCCAGTACCTCGAATAAATCGGGGAAGGATTTTTGGTCAATAAAAACGCTGCTGGCGAGTTCGTGCCCAAATTCCCAGCTAACCAGCGCGTCCAAAGCCCTATTCATAATAGCTTTAACGGGAGTAGCGTTCAGAGCTTTCAAAATCCATTGGTCAACCGGGTGGGCGTAGAGCGGGGTGGAGTCGGCTCCTGCCATCCGATTATAAGAATTACCCTGGATAAATTCCTGAAAATCCAAAAAATTCTGGTTGCGGTACTCAATCGCCATATTGTTTTTTCCTTTGGATTATTTAACCAAAAAACTTTCCATAACTTGAACAATTATACAATAACCCGGCTCAAATTAACATTAATTCCTTGTAACTGCCAGATGTCAAAAAACGTCGCCCAAATGCAAGAACTGCACTCTGAAATGCCGAAAGTGTCAAAACCGCCCCTCTTTTTACCTTTCACGTCTATTCGATTGTATTTTCTGTTCCATTATGTTAATTTTATTTTATACAATTTTTTTTAGCTGTTCCTAAGATTCAGGAAACTCCCAGCATAATCAAGCCATTCGCAATTATATCGGTGCTTTGGTTTCGCACCCTTCTTCAAAACAATTTCAACAGGATGGACCGCGAACGCCTCCACATTGGGTTCGCTAAGTTAAATAGGGGAGGATACATCAATGTCAGATGTTGCCAACAAACCAGGAGTCAAGGTCACGGCCCGCGTCGCTGAGCCTGAATTGACCGACGAACAAATGGCTAAAGCCAAGCTCTATGAGGAGCTGGAACAGGGTGATGATTTCAAGCAATTAACCCGCGCCCGCCGCAACTTTATTATCCCGGCGATGATAATTTTCATCGTTTATTACTTCGGGATGCTGGTGCTGATTAACTATTTGCCGGATGTGATGGATACCAGAGTTTTAGGGGTCAATCTGGCCTACTTGATGGCTCTTTCGCAGTTTATTCTGGCCTGGATAATCGCCTTCACTTACCTGAAAGTTTCGACAGACGTATTTGATAAGCTGGTAGCCAAAATTGTGGCTCGCGTCAAGCATCACGACGATGGGGTGGCTGACCGCAAGGCCGAAAAGGGAGGAAAGTAATGCACACCTCCTACAACCAACTATTTACCAAGCTGGACACCAGCGACAAGACTGTGGCAATTGTGCTATTTGCGGTCTTTGTGGCGATAACCCTCGGTATCACCTATTGGGCCTCCCGTCGCACCAAAACGGCTAAAGAGTTCTATGCTGCCGGACGCTCTATCAAAGCCTGGCAGAACGGGGTAGCGGTAGCGGGCGACTATATGAGTGCCGCGTCCTTCCTGGGTATTGCGGGCATTATTGCCTTTAGCGGCTTTGATGGCTTTATGTATTCGGTAGGTTGGCTGGTAGCCTATCTGACGGTGCTTTTGGTAGTAGCCGAGCCGCTCCGCAACGGTGGCAAATACACGATGGCCGATATTTTGGCCTACCGCTTGAAAGCCAAACCTGTGCGCGCCGCCGCCGCCTTCTCCACCCTGACCGTTAGCACTTTTTACATGATTGCCCAGATGGTGGGCGCGGGAACGCTGGTAAAATTGCTGCTGGGTTGGGACTTTGAGTGGGCCGTTATCACCGTCGGTATCCTGATGATTGTCTATGTAGTATTCGGTGGGATGCTGGCAACCACCTGGGTTCAGATTGTCAAGGCTCTGTTGCTGATGGTCGGTACAGTGGTGCTGAGTATTCTGGTGCTGGCTCAATTCGACTTCAACATTGGGACTTTCTTTAACGAGATTACCCAGGTGCGAACCGGGGCATTGGCGGCGGACGCTAAACAAGGCGATACTAGCGTTGTCCTGACCCAAAATCCGGGCGCGGCAGGTACGCTAATCAGAATCGGGAATGTTACTAGCAGCCCTGAGTCTTATAACGTCACCAAAGTTGAGCCCAAAGACAAAACCTTTGTGGCAACGCTGGACAAACCCCTGACCAAAAATTACGACAAGTTCACCAACGCTGGGCCGAATAAGGACTTCCTGAAACCCGGTCTATTGTACAAGGATGACCCTAAAACCACCCCCTTCGGCAAGCTTGACCTGATTTCGCTGGGGCTGGCTCTGGTATTCGGGACGGCGGGTCTGCCCCATATTCTGGTGCGCTTCTACACCGTACCAACCGCCCGCGCTGCCCGTGTTTCGGTAATCTGGGCGATGGTGATTATCGGCTCGTTCTACATCCTGACGACCTTCCTGGGCTTTGGGGCGGCCTTGTTAGTAACCGGGCCAATTATCACCCCCAACGGTGGCTCTAATATGAGTGCGCCATTGTTGGCTCAGGCCGTAGGCGGCACTTTCTTCTTTGCCACAATTTCGGCGGTAGCCTTCGCCACAATCCTGGCGGTAGTAGCTGGACTTACTATCACGGCTTCCAGCGCAATTGCCCACGACTTCTGGCTAAATATCGTCAAGAATGGCAAGGAAAGCGAAAGTGAGCAGGTATTGGTAGCTCGTATTACCGCTTTCCTGGTAGGGGCAGTCTCGATTGGGGTGGCAATCTTCCTGAAAACCTCGAATGTGGCTTATCTGGTCGGTCTAGCCTTCGCCGTAGCAGCCTCGGCTAACCTCCCGGTAATCATTTTCAGCCTGTTCTGGAAAAAGTTCAACACCACCGGGGCGGTAACGGGTATTATTGTCGGGTTGGTTGGCTCACTCTTCCTGATTGTGATTGGCCCCAACGGTTTCGCCGCTACTAACGGCGTAACTAACTACAATGATGCTATCTTCAAGCTGGCAAACCCTGGCATTGTCAGTATCCCGTTGGGCTTCCTGGGTGCTTTCGTCGGCACTTTCTTCAGCAAGGAGCCCGCTTCCGAAGCCAAGTTCCCCGAAATGTACTTCCGCACCAGCACGGGGATCGGCGCAGAATAAATTCTACTTACTTGTATTTAGTGACAACAATACTGGTGGTAATCTGAAAAGGTTGCCGCCAGTTTTTTTTGTGCTACAATAGGGGGCAGCAAGAACATTCGTTTCCAAATCAGGAGTTAATCTAACCCCCTAACCCCCTTCCCTATAAAGGAAGGAGGAATTTAACCCCCTCTCCCTTTCTAAGGGAGAGGGCAGGGGTGAGGGTTTGTAGCTTTTCCCGACTTTTGACTATAGCGCAATGACCGAAGCGATAGAGACTTCCCAACCAAATAATTACAGCGAGTTGGCGCGACGGGCCTACCTCTTTTTGGAGAAGTTAGGCGGGCGAGCCTCCGAAGAAGCCCTGATTCAAGGGGTTTTTGGGGTGCGCGGTAAGCTGGAAATCTGGGGCGGAATCTTGCGGCAGGTCTTGACCGATGAAAACCTTTTTCAACGGCTACCAGGTGGGGATTGGGTCTTGCGAACCCATACTGACCCCAAGCTGGCCCTGCACCAACTCGAATATGTGGTGATTGACACTGAGACTACCGGGCTAAATCCCCACCGTTCCCGGATGATTGAAATTGCCGCCATTAAGCTACGGGGCGGGCAACAGGTTGGCACTTTCCAAAGTTTGTTAAATCCTCATCGCCGCATTCCCGGCTTTATCAGCAAAATGACGGGTATTAGCGACGAGATGACCGCCGCCGCCCCCGGTTTTGGTAAGGTGGTTGACCGCCTGATGGAATTTGTGGGGACGGCTATTATCGTGGGTCATAATATAACTTTTGATATGCGCTTTCTGAACCACGAATTGGGTCTGTTGCGTCGCCCCTCGCTGGTTAACGAAACGGTGGACACTATTGGGCTGGCGGTACGGCTATTCCCCGGCCTGAAACGACCCAACCTGGATAGATTGGCGGGTTTGTTGGGTATTCCAGCTAAAAATCGTCACCGGGCTTATGGCGATGCCAGCATTACCAGCGATGCTTTTCTGAAGCTGCTGGATATTGCCGGACAGCATGGCTTTAATACCCTGGAAGATTTAAGAAACGGGCGAGTTAAACAGGCCAGTTTACCCATTCCCCAGACTGATAATCGCATTGAAATCAAGCCGGAACAAAGTCTATTTGAGTCCGAAACCTTAGAACGCCCCGAACGTATTCGCACTATTCGGCGCAATTTCTGGCAGGAGGAAACCGAAAGTCTAACCAACCGGGCCACCGCCCACGCCCGCGATATTCTCTCCCGCGACCTGTTACAAAATCTCCCCGAAAAGCCCGGCGTGTATTTGATGAAAGAGGCTAGTGGCAAAATTATTTATGTGGGCAAGGCCAAAAATCTGCGCGAACGGGTTAGTAGCTACTACAGCCAGCCGCTAGGTTACACCCGCAAGATGGATGGCCTCATAGAGTCTATCGCCCAGATTGACCATATCGAGACGGGCAGCGAGCTTGAGGCTCTTTTGCTGGAGTCGCGCCTGATAAAGAAATACCAGCCGCGTTATAACACCCTTTTGCGGAATTATGAGGCTTATCCTTTCATCAAAATAGATATTGGGCTGCGTTTTCCCCGTGTTCAGGCTTGCCGGGAGATTCTGGACGATGGGGCGCGTTATTTCGGCCCGTTCAAAAGTCTGCGTTCGGTGGAAGCGACCATCAACGTGATTGAGCAGATGTTCCCGGTACGCAATTGTACCCGCTCTTTTGAGCCCGAAACGCTGGCCCGCCAGAAAAAGGCCAAGCCGCCCTGTTTGCGTCTTCATACTAATCGTTGCCCTGGCCCTTGCACCGGAGCCCATTTTGACCAGGAACACGCCGAGTATATGAAGATTGTCGAGGATGTGATTAACTTCCTGAGTGGCGAAAAAGAGGCAGTGCTGGACGAAATCTGGCGGCGGATAAACCGGGCTATTGGTGACCGTAATTTCGAGAAAGCCGCGGGTTTACGGGACGCATTGGCCCAGGTGCAACGGATTATCGCCAGTCAGGAATATCTGGCGCGAGCGGTAGAAAGTAATCATATGCTTATCTGTTTGCCCTCCACCGAAAAAAACATTGTAGAAGTGCTGTGTATTCTCTCCGGGCGGCTGGGGCGGCAGGTGCAACTTTGTGCGGGCGACGAGCTACCCATCCAGGTTCAGCAACTCCACCAGACCTGGCAAGAGCTTACCGAACAGGAAGCCCACCTAGCCGCTACCCAGCCCGGTTGGGGCAAGAAGGGCGGGCGGGTTATCGGGCAGGATGCCGTAGACGAGATTAATATTATCTCGCGCTGGATTTATGCCCATAGTGGCGACCCCGGCCTGATTTCCGTCCCCCGCGATAATACCTTTGATGAGGAATTCTGGCGAAAAATTATCGGTCAGATTGGTCTTTTGGGAATAATCTAAAATCGAAGATCCAAAATCTAAAATTGTTAAATAAAAATGCCCCCTTCCCTGATTAAGGGAAGGGGGCAGGGGTTGATTAACCCACTGAAACTATTTGCCGTGACCCGATTGGGCGGGCACAATGTTAACTACCTGAGCGGTCAGGGTAGAAGTTGCGCTATCCAGCGTGCCTTCCGCCTCGATAAACTTACCAGCCACCACGTCACTCAATGCGGCTTTGGTCGGGGTTGCGCCCGGCCCGCTTACCAGAAAGAACTGAGTGCTGGAATTGGTAACAATCGTTTCGGTTTTGTTACCACGCGGGTCGGTCAGGGTGATAGTCGCGCCATCCACCTTACTAACCGCGCCGTGTTCCTTCGGCAGTTCAATCACGACCTGTTCAGCCTTCAAGCTGCCGTCAGCGTTTAGCACACCGTTAGCTCGAATTTTGCTACCAGCCGTAATGTCGGCGATGGTCGCGGCCTGTCCAGCCTTGAGGAAGCGGGTAGAAGCATCAGTAATGATGGTTTTAGTCCCGCCCCGGTCAGTGACGGTCAGGGTTGCGCCGTCCACTTTGGTCACACTGCCGCCAAGGCCCGGCACGTTAATGTTTACCTTCAAAGCGGTAATAACATTGTCCGTGCCAAGTGTTCCTTCCACCCGGATAGTTGCCCCGGTTTTCAGGTCGGCTAAAGCGGCGGTTTGGCCCAGACGTTCATAGGTTGTCTGGGTGTTAACGACTACCTTCGTGGTAGCTCCGTCCTTGTTGGTTACGGTCAGATTGCTACCATCTACCGCGCTAAGCGTACCATCAATGTGATTTAGCACTACCTCAACCCGACTGGCAGTAGTTGCGCCCTGGGCAGTATGAATTGCCAGTTTGTCGCCAGCCTTCAGGTCGGCAAGGGTAATTTGTTTGCCCGCCTTTTGATAGGTGGTGTTAGCATCTACCGTAGCGGTGCTGGTCGTGCCGTCGGCTTTGGTCAAGTTAAGAGTGTTGCCACTAACGCTGACTAAAGTTGCCGCTCCTCTTGGCCCGCCCTGTTTATCGCCAGGGCCATGTCCGCCACGCCCACCCGCTTGACCGTTAGTAGGGGGTGTCCCGGTATTACCGTTTGGCCCGCCGCGTTGTCCACCCGGCCCTTTGCTATTCCCCGGATTTGTGCCAGTAGTAGGAGTGCCACTGGCGGCGGGGGTAGGAGTGGCAGTCGAAGTTTGGGCTTGAGCCGAATTCGGACTAGCCGTACCCAGCGCAAAAGCCGCTATTCCCGCCAATACCATCAGGGTCAACGCCATGGCGAAAAGACGGAATTTGCCTCTATTTTTCGTTATCTTCCGGGTTTGGGTCGGAAGGTTATTATTGTCCATTTGTTCCATTTCTTTCATGTCTTCCTTGTCCATGTAACACCAAGCTACCTTTCAAGTTAATGTGAAGTGACAGTAAGTAATTGTGTCGCCTAAGAGTTTTCTGCTCTTACCTTTTAACTTTAACTTGGTTGGCTTAGATGGGACTGAAAGATGGCTGAGAGTTTACTGAGAAATTTGAGGCGTTAGATTTTGGATTACCAGAGGAGTGGGCACACGCGGCAAAATCAGGCTGAAGCAAGTTCCCTGACCAGGCGTACTTTCTACCTGAACCTTGCCGCCATGCGCTTCGGTAATAGATTTGACAATAGCCAGACCCAACCCAGCGTTCCCGGTCTGGTGGCTACGGGACTCATCGGCCCGGTAGAAACGGTCAAAAATATGGGGGAGTTGGTCGGGGGCGATGCCACAACCATTATCTTTTACCCGAATTATCAGATTTCCAGAACTAAGAGGGTCGCCGCTAATATCAAGCGAAAGCTCAATCTGTCCATCAGGCTCGGTATAACGAATAGCATTATCCAGCAAGTTGACCAGCACCCGATGGAGTTGGTCGTTATCCCCCTCCAACCTTGCTTCTGCTCCGGCGGGCGACAGATTTAAGACTAACTGCCGATGACCCGCCACCATCTTCATATCTTCTACCGCCTGAATAACCAGTTCTTTGGCGGATAGCTGGGTAAGGCGCAAACTACTGGCCCCGTTGGCATCCATTTTGGTCAAAATGAGCAGGTTAATTACCAGCCGACTGAGCCTGTCAATTTCGCGCCGCATAGAAACAATAATTTTTTCGGCGCGGGGTGGGTCATTTTTTGCGCCCATCAGAAGCACATCCAGATAACCACCCAAAACCGTCAAGGGAGTGCGAAGCTCGTGGGAGGCATCGGCGGCAAACTGACGGGTGCGGGCCTCACTCTGTTTTTGGGCCTGAAACGAAAGCTCAATCTGGTCTAACATCTGGTTAAAAGCTTGGGCCAGTTGCCGCACCTCATCATCGGGAGCTGCCGCCCGCACCTGGGGAAGATTTACCCGTTGGCTCAAGTCGCCTTTTTCAATACGGGCCGCCGTGCTAGTAATTCTTTTGAGTGGCGCAAGGCCAAGTCGGGCAAGCGGTAAGCCTAATAGCAAGGCCGCCCCAAAAGCCCCTAGCATCCCGATTAATAAGATAAAACGCAACTGCTCTAAAACTTTCGCCGCCTCACTCAGCGAAGCCCCTATCAACAGATACCCGGACGGGTCGGCACTGGAGTCGAATTGACCGTTCAGTTTAATTGGGAGCAAATAAACCAGACCCTTTTGCTGAACGGATTGATTATTGTCAGTCTGAAGCGAAAAGTCGGCGGTATAAAAATAATTATTGTGGGTTTTGGCCGCTTGAAGATTTTCGGTGGACGGGACAGGTACTATAAAGTCTGCACTATTTTGTACAAAATGTTCCGGCGCAACCAACTTGCCCGTTTTGTCCAAAATAAGGGCATAAAAATCGTTGGAACTGGCGTTACGGATAACATTCTCGGCTAAATTCGCTATATTATCACTACCCCGGTTATCCCTCGGCCCATTTCCCGGCCCATTCTGACCTTTCGGCATTGAAATAAAAGCTACCCGGTCTTTCAAGCGCGAATTCAGGTTGTCGGTTAAAAAACGCTCTAACTGAAAGTAGATAAAAAAGCCAATCGCCAAAAGCAAAATTGCCAGTAATAGCGAATAAAAGAGAGTTAGCCTCCAGCGCAAAGTATTAAATCTGGCGAGTAAAGTGTTAATCAAGCTCATCCTCATCTGGCCGGGACTTCATCACATAGCCAACTCCGCGCACCGTCGAAATAGGATTTGGTTTGCCGAGCTTCTGGCGTAAATAGCGCACATAGACCTCAATAATATTGCCGTCCCCCCCCAAATCATAGCCCCATACCTGGTCAAGGATTGTATCACGGGTTAAAACCTGATTGGGATGACGCATCAAGAGAGCCAGAAGCTCATACTCGCGTAGACTAAGTTCAATCCGCGTAGCACCCCGCCGCACCTCCCGCAAGGCTTGGTCAAGGGTGATGTCTTGAACTTGAACCAATTTAGGATTGTTTTCCGGGCTGGAATTAGCAGGCGGGTTTGTCTGGCGGCGTAGCACTGCCCGGATTCTGGCGGCTAATTCCTTAAACTGAAAGGGTTTGGTCAGGTAATCATCTGCGCCCAAGTCAAGCCCTTTGATGCGGTCATCCAATTCGTCACGGGCGGTCAGCATTATTACTGGCACATTTGAGGTTTGCCGTAAACTCTGGCAAAGCTCAAAACCATTGAGGCCCGGTAACATCAAATCCAGAATTATTAAATCCGGCGACTCACTTAAAGCCAGCTTCAGACCACTTTTGCCATCCGAAGCCACCAGCACATCATAGCCCTCATAGCCAAGCCCTAGTTCAATGAAATCCACTATTCCTGGCTCATCGTCAATGACCAGTACCCGCAATCGCGCTTTTAAGCTGTCAGTTTGTTGCTCATTCAAGGTCAGACCATCCAACTTGGAAATAATCTAAAATCGAAAATCAAATATCGAAAATTAGAATAAAGAAAAAAGGAGCAAGGAGTAAGAATAAAAAAGGATTATTCCCCCTTCCAATGTAGGGACACGATGTATCGTGTCCGGGGCTAGGGCGTTAGGTTTGAAAATATCAACTTATTTCCCCTGGACTATCCGATTTTGTATTTTAGCCCTTCGACTTTTGACTCGTTACTCGTTACTGACTTAATCCTACCAACCAGAGGTTAGCTAGGGCTTAAAGTTTCCTGAGAGTTTGCTGAGAGCGATTCACAGACTGCCTCAGTGTACTTTTCGCCAAAGGCGGTCAGGGCTTTCACTATTTCTGAAACGGCCTGACCTTTTTCCGTCAGGGAATATTCTACTCTGGGTGGTATTTCAGCATAAGCCTGACGGGTCACAATGCCACAGTGTTCCAGATGTTTCAGGCGACCCGAAAGCGTTTGAGGATTAATCTTCCCCAGCCCTTCCTGAACCTCGCCAAAGCGTTTAGTGCCGTCCAGTAATTCCCGAATTATTAACAAAGCCCAGGTATCGCCCAACAAACGGGCGGCCCGCACCAGGGCATTTTTATCCAACGTATCTGCTTCTATACATTCCGGCTTTTCTACCGGAGCCAAATTTCTGCTCATATCCGCCTCATTGCATATCATACTTGACATTTCGCCACATTAGCCTTTTTATACCATAAACATAGTCACTATGATATACATAGTTATATGAGAATAGCAAGTTGGTCAATATTTATAAGCTATTACATTAAGATTTGAGAGGATAATTAAGTGAGTAACCCTACTGAAACAAATTATGAGATTCATGACCTTTTGAAGAATCGCTGGAGTCCCCGTGCCTTTTCCAGCCAACCCGTGGAGCCAGAAAAGTTGCGGAGCTTGTTTGAAGCGGCCCGCTGGTCGCCATCGGGTGGCAATAGCCAACCCTGGGCCTATGTGGTTGCCACTAAAGAGAACCCCGCCCACCAGAAGTTAGTCCAAACCTTGATGGGGTTTAATACGGTGTGGGCGGAAAATGCCCCAGTGCTGGTACTAACCCTGGCTTACCTCAACCCCCAACGTCCGGGGGGTAATCATTACGGTTATTATGATTTAGGTCAGGCCGTAGCCCATCTGTCTATTCAGGCGGCGGAACTTGGCTTGCACGTCCATCAGATGGCGGGCTTTGATGGGCAAAAAGCTCGTGAGTTATTTGAAATCCCCGCCGATTATGTGCCAACAACGGTGGTAGCTCTGGGCTATCTTGGGAATGCCGAGGATTTGCCGGAAGAGTTGCGTCAACGCGAAGCCGCTCCCCGCACCCGCAAGCCGCTCGACGAATTTGTCTTTAGCGGTCAGTGGGGCGAACCCCTAAGTTAGGAGTTGGGGGATAGGGAAATGCAGGAGCAAGAATAAAGGAGCAAGGAGACAAAAGGAGGGAGGACTCGGCCCTCAGTCCTCAGTCCTTCCCGACTCATCTTTCCTTTCAACCGCCTTGCGCCTGATACGCCGTATTTTAAAGCGATTGGGCTGTTCAGGGTGGTTTCCCGCCATCTCCGCCTCCAGAATTTCCAGGTTGCGCTGAACGACACGGGTATCGGGGTGGTTATCTCCCAACTTCTGGCGAAAAATAATCAGGGATTTTTGATAGTAGCTTTGAGCCTGGCGAAAGTCACCCATATCCTGAAACAGCCCACCGAGGTTATTATAGCTGGTGGCAAGGTTGGGATGGTCAGGGTCTAGCACCTTCTCCTGAATATCCAGAGCTTTTTGGTAATAGGAATTAGCCAAGGGAAAATCACCCATAGCCTGAAACAGTGAACCGAGGCTATTATAGCTGGTGGCAAGGTTGGGATGGTCAGGCTCAAGAACCTTCTCAAAAATAGCCAGGGCTTTTTGGTAATAGGTTTGGGCCTGGGGATAATCGCCCGAGGCATAGAACAGTAAACCAAGGTTGCCGTAGCTAGTGGCAAGGCTGGGATGGTTAGGCTCAAACACCTTCTCGAAAATATCCAAAGCTTTTTGGTAATAGGTTTGGGCCTGGGGATAATCGCCCATAACCTGGAGCAGCCCACCAAGGGTGCCGTAGCTAAGGGCAAGGTTGGGATGGTCAGGCTCTAGCACTTTCTCCCGAATAACCAGGGCTTTTTGGTAGTAGGTTTTAGCCTCAATATAGTCGCCCATATCCTGGAGTAGCGTACCGAGGTTATTATAGCTGGTGGCAAGGTTGGGATGGTCAGGCTCTAGCACTTTCTCGAAAATAGTCTGGGCTTTTTGGTAATAGGAATTAGCTTGTTGGAAGTCACCTATAACACGAAATAGTTCGCCGAGGTTGTTGTATATGGTAGCGAGGCTGGGATGCTCAGACTCAAGCACCTTTTCATCAATAGCCAAGGCTTTTTGGTAATAGGAATTAGCCTGGGGGTAGTCGCCCATATGGTAGAAAAGTGAGCCGAGGTTGTTATAGCTGGTGGCAAGAATGGGATCATCAGACTCAAGTGTCCCTTCAGGAATAGCTAGGGCGCGTTCCAACAAGTGTCGGGCAGCAGGATAGTCGCCCTTACTTTGTAGGTAAACTCCAGAGTGACTCAATAAATACCATGTGGCTGCTGGCTCTATTTCCAGCCGCTCACCTTCTTCGCAAGCAGTCAGGATGTGGGGCAATAACCGGGCGCACTCTTTCCAGCTTTTTGGATTAAATACCTCAGCACCGGGGAAGGCGGCGTACAGGAGGCGGAGGGCGGTAGACAGCCAAAAGTGCTGAGAACTGAGGGTAGTGTCTTCCTCATTCTGGCTACTTACTTCTGACTCCTGATTTCTCCCCTCATTCTTGCTCCTTGCTTCTTGCTCCTTGCTCCTATCCTGCACGACCACCTGCAACAAGCGATGCATCGAAACTGCCGTGCCGTCCTCGCTCACCTCCACCAGCGAATATTCCTGCAATGCCCCCACCGCTTTCGCCAAACTGGTTTTTTTCGCTGCTACTTTCGCCAGGGTTTCGGGCAGTTTGTCGGAATATTTCGGCAATATATCCAGGGGAATATTGTCGGGGGCGAACCAGGCCCATAGACTCAGGAGGTCGGCGGCGGCCTCTGGCAACTTTTGCAGAGCTAAGGCCCAGGTGGTGCGGATAGTGTCGTTATGGTATTGCTGGGAGAGTTGCCCCTCCTCCAACAACGTCAGCTTTTGTTCCTTGAACTCCTGTAAATAGTCGGCAAAAGCCAGGGTTTTGTATTTCGCCAGATAAGCCCCGGCGTGTTCAAGGGCCAGGGGTAGCCCGCCCAACTCCACCGCCACTTTTTCCGCTTCTGTCGTCTCGCTCTTTTTCCTTTTGGTACGTTTTAGCAGGAATTCCGCCGCCTGAGTTTTGTCCCAGGTCTTGACCGCCAGGGTCTCGGCGTAACCGCTCCAATCCTGCCAGCGCGAGGTAATCAGGATTTGCCCACCCTTGAGCGGGCGCAAACCCTCAATTTCGGCAGGTTCGTTCACATTATCGTAAATCAGCAGCCAGCCCCCGTTATCCTCCAACCAGCCCAAAACAGTCCTAATAGTAGCCTCCTGGTCGGGCTGGGCGGCGGCGGGCAGTTTTAGTTCGGTAGCAAGCAAGCTCAAGTTAGCTTTAAGGGTAATTTCACTCTCCGCCCCTAGCCACCACACAAACTTGAATTTGTCTCTATGGCGATAGGCATATTCCACCGCCAGTTGGGTTTTGCCCACCCCGCCGAGGCCGGAAATGGTCTGGGGCTGCGTTATTGCCGCGATATTCCCGCCCACCAGCACTTTTTCCAGGTCAGCCAACAGCTCCTCGCGCCCGCTAAAGTTGGGGTTTTGTTTGTAGGGTAGGTTCGAGCGGAGACGGGATAGGCCGGGGGGGCGGCGTTTCCCGGTGATGGGCAAACCCAACTTTTCCTCAAGCTCGGCAATCTTATCCTGAGCATCCTCAAGCTCTATTTCCATATAAACCGGGAGATGCAAGCCGAAAGCGGCGGCCTTTACTGATAAACTAGACCGAGCGCGAATGAGCATATCAAGTTGTTTTTCAAGATTATCGTGTTCGGTTGGATTCATACTATTACGCTGGGCTGCTAAATTTTCAGTTCTGTTCAAATTTCAGGCTGGATTTTAGTTATTATAGCGCAAAATTAGGTCAGGGGATAGGGCTTGGGAGCTTTCTTTTTGACTTCCACCCGGAACAGCTTGAAGCCTAATTCCACCGATGGGCCAATACCCAAAGCGATTAAAACCGTACCTAACCCCACCGTACCGCCCAATAGCCAACCGATGAAACAAAATATAATCTCGATAGTGCCCCGTACAAGGGCTACTCGTTGCCCGGTCAGGCGCACCAGTACCAGCATCAGGCTATCGCGGGGGCCTGTCCCCAAATTGGCTTTAACATATAACCCCGAACCCAGCCCAAATAAACTAATCGAAAGTAAAATCATTGCCAATTCAGCCAGCAGACCGTATTGATTCATGTTGGGAAGAATGTTCAGGCCCAGAATCAAATCCATCCAAAGCCCAATAAAAAACATATTGGAGATTGTGCCAATCCCTGGCTTTTGCCCCAATAGAAAAGTGACCGCAATTAAAACCAGCCCGGTTAGCTGGCTGGCTTGCCCGATAGTAAGAGGGGTATGGTAGCTCAAGCCCTGATGAAAAACGTCCCAGGCACTCAACCCTAGCCCCGACTTTATCGCACAGATTATCGCCATCGAAAAGATAAACAGGCCAACATTTAGCATTAACAAACGCCATACGAAATTTTTAACTTTTTCCAAAGTTCAGTCCAATCTATAGATACAACTATTCATATTTCCTCAAAATGGGTAGAGATGGATAATCTTAGCACGCTACCCCTGTTCGGGGTATTGGCAAAATGGCGGATTTGCCCTGAACTATATGGCGATAGTGCTATAATTCGGGTATGAGTAATTCACCTATCATCAAACGAGTTTCAAAAGAGCAGCAGGAACTCCTAAACAAAGTTTTCCGGCGCACCCTGGCAATGTACCAACCGGGGAAAGAGGCTACCGAGCTAAAGGCGGGTACACACCTTAACACCTGGGATTGGGGGCCGGGAATTGCCCTTCATGGCTTGCAACAGACCTACCGCCTGTTAGACCCACCGACTCAGCAAGAATATCTGGAGTTCTGGCGGGAGTGGTTTGACCGCTACCTGGATAAATCCGAGCCAAGTATCACTCTCAATGGGGCGTTGCTGCTAAATGTTTTGTGGACAGCCGCCCACGACTCGGAATTCCCGTTGGAGCATTGGGAGCGGGAGGGCTATCGGGCTTATTGCCGCAAACGCGCCGATTTTTACCTGAAAAATGCGGTGCGCCAGGCTTCGGGGGTCTTTGGGCATACCGTAGCGGGGTTTCCTGACTCAAGTAGCCAGGTCTGGGCTGATAACCTGTTCATGCTAGTGCTATTTCTGGCGAAGGGAGCCGTGACGCTGGGCAAACCCAAACAGTTTGGGGAAATGGTGCGGCAACTGGAATTACATTATCAGCACCTCAGCGACCCCGCCACCAATCTGCTTTATCATGGCTGGCAATTTGCCCCTGACGGCCCCGAACAGGACTCCGGCGGTTATTCCGGTAGCCATATCAACGGGGCGTTGTGGGGACGGGGCAATGGTTGGGCGGCGATGGCGGTGGCGGAGTTGCTGGAATTATGTTACGACCCGGATTTTTCTGGTTTCCGCGCTCGAATTGTGCAGGCGATTACCCCACACTTTCAGGCTCTCTTGAAGTGCCAAAGGGCCGACGGACGCTGGAATACCCTCCTGAACCAGAGCGATAGTTACCCCGAAACCTCTGCCACTGCCGCGATTGGTTATGCTTTCAACAAATGCGCGAGATTGGGAATTTTAGGGGCGGAATATGCCGAGGCGGGTA
>Ga0209724_1000223_pt1 | contig 60255 bp, 50 predicted proteins | sample grotaG_FD_184143 | JGI IMG/M metagenome (GOLD analysis project Ga0209724, IMG submission 184143) | Glacier valley bacterial and archeal communities from Borup Fiord, Nunavut, Canada, to study Microbial Dark Matter (Phase II) -... | ecosystem: Environmental > Aquatic > Freshwater > Ice > Glacier ...
AAAACAGTTATCGATGCACCAAGGTTCTTAATCACAATGTGATCCTGCTTAAAAACCTCATCTACCTCTAGTTTTAACTCTATCGGAAGTCTTTTATATCTTCTTCGGTCTTTATTATCCTGCTCCGTCATAAAATACACTCCTTTAAATAGGATTGACTTAAGTTTCAATACACGTATAATCTATATTTTATATATTAGCATACTTACGAATTTTTTCCAACTCCTATTCTAAAATATACAAAAAAGCACTTCTCTGAGCTATAAATCACAAAGAAGTGCATTTTTAATACTATTAAATAAGTGTACCAAAGGTACCATTTAGTTCATAGAAATGAATAGGACTAGCTATCTTTTCTTAACTATTATAACAATATTTTTAGTGAATAATTCTTCTAACTTTATATACCTGCCTGTAATTATATTGAGAAGTCTTAATACCTTCCCTTCTACTTGCCGCTGCCACAACTCTATTGTTTCCAATATACATCGCCACATGATTTACCGTGCCGTTGCTGTCGGTATAGAAAATCAAATCACCAGGTTGGCGGTTACTTTCGTTTACTTCCACTCCCGCATATTTTGCTTGATCTTTTGACCTTCTAGGGAGATCATATCCAAAATCTTCATATATTTCTTTCACAAAGCCCGAACAGTCCACTCCTCCTGTCAAGCTATTGCCTCCCCAAACATAGGGATAACCAACAAATTTTAAGGCATATGTAATAATTTCATTTTGTATATCGGATGCATTCTCAGATGAGCCAGAATAGGATGTGTCATCCTGTTCCTGTTCCTCTTCCTCATTTGCTTTTTCTGCTTCCGCAGCTCTTCTTTTTTCTTCTGCTCTTCTTGCTTTTTCTTCCTCTAATTTTTCTCTACGTTCAATTTCAGCTTGTTCCGCTTCTCTTTCGGCTTTCTCTTTTTCCTTCTTTATTCTATTCTCTTCTTCAATAGAAATTGCATATTTAAAGTCAACTGTTACGGTTACAAATTCTTTCGAAACAAAACCGGTAAAGTCATCGCCTGTATTCCCATCAGTACCAAGTAGAATCTCAGCCCATTCATCATATTCTTTAATAACCGGATATGTCTCTCCCTCTGGAATCTGAGTTAATAATTTTGATTCAACACTTTGACTTTTTCTAACATTTAATGTCTTCGCAGTTACAAAAATGTATTTCTTTGCATATTCATCAATCATGGTTTCGGCATCTTTGCCAATCGCAAGATAATTAGCTGCAATATAGCCCGTAACATCACCTGATTTAATTTTAACCCAGTCACCCTCCAATCGTTCAAGGATATCGGCAGCACTGCCCCGATATAATTTACCCATGACTTCGCTATCAGTGTTAGGTTCTTTTCTTATATTTACATAACTTTCAGTTATAGAAACACCCACGTCGGCTAGGGGTGAAATAATTTCTTCTATTGATTTACTTGTTATAACATTTTCTCCATAATTCTCTAAGGTATAAGAGATGCCTGCGACGCCTTGACGAATAGGCATTACCTCTTCTGCATGCACGGTTATTGTAGAAAGTGATAAAAACAATGAAGCAGAAGCGAAACACATAACTGCCTTAATCGCATTAATTTTTCTCATGTACCTTACCTCCCAAGTATCTAAAGTAATCGTTATTACTTTTAGACTACTTTGTCATTTGCTACACTTAAGGTTTGTACCTTAAATGTTACAGAATTATTACATTTGTGAGGTAATTATAGCAAATTAGTCACATTATGTCAACGAAAAAACAAGTGTTTTTATCATTATTTGTTAATTAAATATGCATTTTACTGTATTTATGGCAAATAATTCTTACTATTGATTATTTAAATGTTTTTCTACTGCTGTAATTGCATTTGCTCCATCTGCTTCTGCTGTAATAATCTGTCTTAAGACCTTAGTTCTGACGTCTCCCACTGCAAAAACACCGAGCACATTAGTCTCACAATTTTCTCCTGCAATAATATAACCGCTGTCATCTGTTGCTACTGCCTTATTATACCCTTCAGAATTTGGCATATAACCTACTGCGATGAAAATGCCGGATATATCATAAGATTTGCTCGCCTGAGTTTTTATATTTTTAATGTCAATGGAATTTACTGATTCTATTCCATTTATTTTTTCTACAACGCTATCCCAGAGTACAGTTACATTTTCCAAAGCAAGGAGTCTTTTACTGAGGTACTTAGCAGCTCTAAACTCATCTCGTCTATGAATGACATATACTTGTTTACATATTCTAGCGAGAAAGATTGCATCCTCTACCGCAACATCCCCACCACCGGCAACTGCAACCACTTTATTCTTAAAGAAGGCTCCGTCACAGGTAGCGCAATAAGAAACACCTACACCCGTAAACTTTTCTTCCCCTTCTACGTTTAAATGACGTGGTACACCTCCCGTAGCAATGAGCACGGTTTTTGCTTTGTACTCAGAATGGTTATCTAGAGTGATTACCTTTTCTGCACCCTCCAGTTGTGTATCTATTACCTCTCCCATAATAAAAATAGCACCCAATTTTTCAGCGTGCTCTCTGAGTTTTATGCTGAGTTCAAACCCGCCGATTCCAGGCATACCAGGGTAATTATCAATTTCCGTAGTACTTACTAGTTGTCCCCCACTCATACCCGCCTTTTCTATTATAATAAAGTTTAATTCTGCTCTCTTCGCATAGATTGCAGCCGTCAAACCAGCTGGGCCTGATCCAATAATGATTATGTCGTAAAGCATGCCTTTTACCTCCTTAAAAAATTTATGTAAATATTTATGAAATTTACATAATGCAATTGATTAAATCTATTTACTTCTTATTGTTATGTGATATAATTTAATTAGTGAACAGTAACATTATAACAAACTCTAAAGATAATATTCATCGGTATCTTTGAAGGAAGGAGCGCCCTATGACGATCGTAGGATTACCCGTACAAACAAACCAACCGGTTGATAATGTAACTATTGGCATTGCTGTGCTCGCTAAGAATTTGGATACTATCCGGAAGGCCGGGCAGGGTATGATTAAAATGATGGAGCAATCTGTACAGCCTGATGTAGGACAAAATTTTGATTACAAATTATAATATTATATACATAACAAGATGAATTGGCGCGCCAATTCATCTTGTTTTTTATCATCAATTGATATTTTTTGGTCTTACCGGAGCCTACTACAAGTATTCAAACCTATTCGTAACATACTGAATCAGCAACTAACTCAAATCAATTAAATAGCATCAGATTTTCGTATTAAGGCGTTGATCCATAAGTTAACTTTATTTGGTCTAACATCTTCGCTCTTTTTTATTTCAATCAAATCCAATTCCTCATATTTTGCTATAAGTTCCTTCAGAGTCCTTGTCTGATAATCTGTATAGTAACGTCCATCCCGTTCTCCTTCAAATTCGCCATAACGAAATGACATAAACAGGATACCGTTTCTTTTCATGCTTTTTATAACCTTTGACAGTATCTCTTCTATCTCATTGCTTGGAACATGCAACAAAGATGCACATGCCCAAATGCCGTCAAAGACTTTGTCAAAATCCATTTCTGCAAAGGTCATTTGTAAAACATCCTGTCCAATATGTATGCTTGCTAGACTGCACATTTCTTCTGATGCATCCATAGCAGTAACATCAAATCCACAGGACATAAAATATGCACTATCCCGGCCTGACCCACAACCGAGGTCTAGAATACTGCCTCCCTCAGGTAGCAGCTCTGTGAATCTATCCAAGCTCTCCTGCATATCTAAGATCACAGTCTGATCAAAATAATCTGCTGCGTTCTTATTATAAAACTCTATCGAGTCCAACTTTTTATTCCTCCCTTCCACACAAGCAAGTGGCAACTATTCGTCGCGAACAAAGATAATCTCACTTGTCATGAACAAGCTTATTATAACAAATTAATATAGTCAAGTCAAACTAGTGTTTTAAATATATCATTTATTACTAAGAATACATCATAAAGCCATAATTAAATACCTAAATTTTATAATAATGTTGATTTAAATACCCCTATAAAAAAATACTATAAAAAAATTGTAATCGGTGTTATAATATGTTGATATTAAAAGTCCAGTATTGCTATAGGAAAGGCCTGAAGACAAGCATGTATACGTTTAACAGTAGAGTTCGCTACAGCGAAATGAATCACCAAAGGAAAACCCTTAATCCGTCGTCTATCATAAATTATTATCAGGACTGCAGCACCTTTCAATCAAATGACATGGTCCCTGAGCAATCCTCTTTAAAAGAGAAGAACCGGGTATGGCTTTTAAACAGCTGGCAGCTTGATGTTCGACGTTTCGCCCATCTGGGAGATTATATTACAATAGGAACCTGGCCTTATAATTTTAAAGGCTTTTACGGTTACCGTAACTTTATTATGAAAAATGAAAAAGAAGAAGTTTTGTCGGTAGCCAATTCTATCTGGGTTTATATTGATACAAAAACCGGCCACCCAGCCCGAATTCCAGATCATACCGGTTATGAAACAGAGCCTCCCTATCCGATGGATTATGCAAATCGTAAGATAGAAATTCCTTTGGATTTGGTCACATACCCATCGTTCTTAATAATTAAATCAAATATAGATTCGTATAATCACGTAAATAATGGGCAATACATTAAAATGGCCGAGGAATTTCTACCAGAAAATTTATTTGTTTCTGGGATGCGTGTTGAATACAGGATGCAGGCTATATTAGGTGATATTATTGTCCCAATGGTGAATCTTAATGATGAGTATTTAACTGTTGTTCTTTCTAGTATAGAAAACCTGCCATACGCTATCATTGAATTTCAAATAATACAGCAAGGGAAACAGCCCATATAAAATAACAAGAAGGATTGTATATGAAATCGGCAAAGCCGAATTCATTATTTACCTTGTTACAAGGAAGAAAGGATATAACAATGATTGAATTAGGAAAATACCAAACACTTGAGGTAGCAAAGAAAACTGACTTCGGTTTATATCTTAGTGAATCAGGAAAAGATGATAAGCATAAAATACTTCTCCCAATAAAAGAAGTCCCAGAAGGGACGGTTATTGGTGATACGTTGAACGTCTTTATTTATAAGGATTCAGAGGATCGTGAAATAGCGACTACAGCAAAAGTGCCTGTCACCATCGGAGAACTTGCTATATTAAGAGTAAAGGAAGTTAATCCAATTGGTGCCTTTTTGGATTGGGGGCTGATGAAGGATCTGTTACTTCCTTATAAGGAGCAAACGGCAGAAGTAACAGAAGATAGCAATATCTTGATTACTCTTTATGTAGATAAAAGTAGCCGCCTATGTGCCACGATGAAGGTTTATGATTTGCTCTCCACCGATTCACCTTACAAGAAGGATGATATGGTAAATGGTATCGTATATGAAATTATAGAAAACTTTGGTGTCTTTGTTGCCGTTGATAATAAATTTTCAGCTATGATACCCAAAAACGAATTATTTAAGCCTGTTACTATTGGTAATACCCTCCATGCTAGGGTTATCAATGTTCGTGAAGATGGTAAATTGACTTTAAGTTTGAGGGAAAAAGCGTATATTCAAATGGATTCGGACACTACAATGATTATAGACAAACTCAAATCCGCAGACGGATTTCTCCCCTATCACGACCAAACAGATCCGGAGATTATTAAGTCCGAATTAAACATAAGTAAAAATGCATTTAAAAGAGCCATTGGAAGATTATACAAGGCAGGAGCTATCACTATTAACGATGATGGAATTCGGTTAAGTCAAGAGGAATTGAAAAAGTCTACACGTGAATTAAAAGCTAATTAACTTCTCGTGAATTAATCGTCATAAATGATAGCACCTGGCTAGACTTATTATATTAATTTATTATCTGTCTATTGATCTAAAAAGCGCATTTTAGGATTCTCTCGGGAATCCTTTTGTCTTTGTATCGGAATATCCTTAGGATACATATCATTTAAACCTCTTGTAAGTTTATCCTTACATAATTTACAAAAACGTCCTGTTTTGATGGTAGCTCCGCAGCCCTCGCATTCTAATCCAATCATAGAATCCTCTGCAAAGGCTAACCTTTCTTCCCTGATCCACTGCTTGATTTGAGAAACAGTAACCTCCAACTCCTCAGAAACTTCTTGAATGCCTACATGAGGATGATCATAGACATATTCTTTAACTGCCTCAAACTTTGTATCAAGTAATTTAGCACAAGACGGGCATAATGGTGGTCCTGATATAAAATTAAACAATTTTCCGCAGCCCTTACAATTTTTAACATCCATTCTCTTTTCCCTCCTAAAAACCTTTTCCTATGCATAAAGAAATAAAGTAGATATCCGTAATCCCATTTGTCTTTAATAAAATCGTACATGCTTCAATTGTACTGCCTGTAGTAAAAATATCATCGACTAATAATACCTTTTTTATTTCTTTTTGAAAATTTTCTGATACTTTTTTATTAAAGCAAAACGCTTCCTGTAGATTACGTAGTCTTTCCTTGTCGCTTAATTGCTTCTGCGGCAAGGTTTTTTTGTTTCTAATTAACAGCTCTGACAGTACCGGAAGGTTAAGCGCTTTTCCCAAGCCCCTAGCTAATATATCTGCTTGATTATAACCTCTTTCCAGATATTTGCTCCGATGAATTGGAATTGGAACAATCACATCAGGCGAAAGTTTCTCTATCATGTCTCCATAGTGTCGGACCATTTCTTGAGTATAAAACTTAGCATGTTCTTTCTTATTGTGATATTTAAACTCTGCTATGGAGTGCTTTATTGCCGAATCGTAGCTCCATATAGAAAATCCCTTCACAAATTGAAAATTTTTATGCTCACAGTCGCTGCAGTATTCCTTTTCTTCCTGTTCTATGGGTTTACTGCATTTTTTACAACGGGGTTCTTTGATATAATGAAGTTTTTCCTTACATGGACTGCAAATCCTTTCACCTTTTGGGATTACAATTTCATCACATATAGGACACCTAACCGGGTATATCATATCAAGAATTATTTGCAACAAAGTGTCTCCTTCTTCCTTACGAAAAAAGCTTTGTAGGGTAAGCCCCCTGGTCAATTAAATCTTGAAATGATTTTACTACTACTTCTTTATCTTCTTTATAAGTTACGCCAAACCACTTGTCAGATGTTTCTAAAACAAAAACTTCTGTATTACCATTTTTAATTAATTCACCGACAGCATCCGGAAGCAGATATTCTTTTTTTAATTCATCTCCCTGAAGATTGGATAAAAAGTTTATAAACCCATTTTTCAAAGCCTTAAAAAGTGAAGGCTTAAAGCCCCACATATTCATTGATACCACACTGTTTAAATCGATTATGATATTCTCCCCTGCCACTTCTGCAACAGCACTATTCCCCACTGCTACAATACCTGACGTCTCCATAATTTCCTTCAATATTCCACTGTTGCTAACCTTACAAACACCGCGAGTAACCGATCCGTTGTCACTTAAGGTATTGCCCAAGATAAAACCTGCCATGCAATACTGATCTTGTGATAAATCCTTTTTATTTAAAAATTGATAAATCTTTTTAAATGCTTCCTTACCATAATAATCATCTGCATTAATCACTGCGAAAGGTCCCTTGACAACCTCTTTGCAACATAAAACTGCCTGCCCGGTACCCCATGGTTTTGTTCTTCCCTCAGGTTTTAAATAACCTTCCGGCAATTCCTCCAGTTCCTGAAAAACATATTCCACATTAACCAGTTTATTGATACGATCACCGATTACATCTCTAAAATCCTTTTCCAAATTCCTACGAATAATAAAAACCACCTTATCAAAGCCTGCTTCTAAAGCATCATAAATGGAATAATCCATTATAATCTCTCCGCTTGGACCTACTGGCTCCAATTGTTTTATACCGCCAAATCTACTGCCCATACCTGCTGCCATAATCACTAAGGATGTATCTGACAATGTAAACACCTCCCATTATTAATTAATTTCATTTTCTTTTAAACTATTTAGAATAATTATAACCTAATTTCCAGATAAATGCACTATTTATTTGCGTAACAAACCTTGCCCACTATCCTAACATGCCTACCCTTTGATTTAGTTTGTGCCGAGGATTTCGCAGGCACAAACTTCTATGTGTGAATTATGCTTTTCAATAATTCACACTAACCTAACATGCCTACCCTTTGATTTAGTTTGTGCCGAGGATTTCGCAGGCACAAACTTCTATGTGTAAATTATGCTTTTCAATAATTCACACTAACCTCTCAATTCCTTAATCCGTTCACAAAGCCCCGAATAGCGGCTCTGTTCACTCTTATTATCTATCATGAATTGTAGCATTGTATCACTGCCGACAATAGTGACACACTTTTTTGCTCTGGTTACCGCAGTATATAAAAGATTTCGGTTAAACAATAGTCTGGGACCATCCAGGATCGGTAATATGACAGCCGGATACTCACTGCCTTGGGATTTATGAATAGTTACAGCATATGCCAAGTCTAACTCATCCAATTGGCTGAAGCTGTAATCCACAAGCCGGCTGTCATCAAACTCAACCACCAGGTGTTCAGAAAACAAGTTAATCTCCTTAATTTCACCGGCGTCACCATTGAATACTCCGGTACCCGATTGAGTCGTAATTCCATACATACTTCTTATCTCCCAGGTCAGCTGATAATTATTTTTAATCTGCATCACCTTATCTCCTTCTCGAAAAATGGTCTGGTGATATTCTTTTTCCCTTTTTTCAGTGGAAGGTGGATTTAATGCCTGCTGTAATACCTGATTTAATCTTTCAACGCCAAGTTCTCCTTTACGCATTGGTGTTAGGACCTGAATATCAAACGGTTTTGCATTCACATACTTAGGCAGTTTATTTTTAATTAGATTTATCATGACAGCTGTGATGACATTTGACGCCATCCGTTTTAAGAAGAAAAAGTCCTTGCTGTCATTATCCAGGCTAATCCGTTCTCCGTCATTTATTTTATGTGCATTAATAATAATATCGCTTCCCGCTGCTTGCCTGAAAATTTTAGTCAATCTCACTACATTAAAGTTGTGGGAATCAATGATATCTTTTAATACATTACCAGGGCCTACGCTTGGTAATTGGTTGACATCACCCACTAATATCAGTCTGGTACCTACCGTAACCGCCTTTAATAGTGCATGCATGAGACTGATGTCAACCATTGACATTTCGTCAATAATTAGTACATCCGTTTCCAAGGGATTGCTCTCGTTTCGTTCAAACAAATATTTATTTTCATGATTCTCCGAAAACTTAGATAGCTCTAAAAGCCTGTGTATAGTTTTCGCTTCATATCCGGTGGTCTCAGTCATCCTTTTTGCTGCTCTTCCTGTCGGAGCCGCCAGTAATAGATCCATACCCTCTGATTCAAAATATTTAATGATTGCATTAATCGTTGTTGTTTTACCTGTACCGGGCCCACCTGTTATCACTAAAAGACCGTTTCCAGCCGCCTCTGTGACCGCAATCCGCTGCTGCTCCTCAAGCTCAATCTGAAACTGCTCCTCAATTACTGCTACTTGTTTCCGTACAAAGTCCTGACGTAGTTCATATTGAATATTCAAATCACAGAGCATTCTTGCTACATTTAACTCCATATAATAAAAAAGTGAGGAGTAAATATGTCTTTCCTTCTCTGTTTCCTTAATCATAATTTTCTTTTCTATACTTAGGGTAGTAATCTGCCTTTTAATATCATTATCCTCTGCCATAAGTAAGGAATTGGCCCGTTGAAGTAGCTCCGGTTCTGGAAGATAAACATGGCCTTCATTGCTAGCCTGTAATAAGGTAAAAAGGATCCCTGCTTTAATCCGGTAATCCGAATCACTTTCTATACCGATGCGCTTAGCGATTTCATCTGCAGTTTTAAAACCGACACCTGTAATATCCTCCGCAAGTTGATAAGGATTTTCTTTTATAATCTCATACATCCTTTGCCCGTACTGCCCAAAAATCTTTACTGCCAGATTACCTGTAATATTATATTGTTGTAAAAAGAGCATAGCACTTCGCATATCCCTTTTTTCTTCAAATTGGCAGTAAATTTCCTTTGCAATACGTTCACTAATGCCCTTTACTTCAGACAACCGTTCCGGTGCTTCCTCAATGATACGAAAGGTATTTTCCTTAAATCTCTTTACAATCCTAGCAGCGAGTGCAGCACCAACTCCTTTGATTGCTCCGGAGCTTAAATATCGTTCCATCGAAAGCAAATCCTCGGGTTCCTTCACCTCATAGCTTTCCACCAGAAATTGTTCTCCATATACCGGGTGTTCTAAGTAGCTGCCTGATGCTTGAAGAAATTCTCCCTCACTGATAAATGTAAAGTTTCCGACGCAAGTAATCTCTACTTCTTCAACTTGTATGCTAAGTACCGTATATCCATTCTCTTCATTACGGAATACGATTCTGTTGATATACCCCCCAATCATTTCTGCCACTAATTCACCCCCCCTGGTTTCTCTCTACAAACAACCCAAATATAGCAAAATGTCATTTAAAACACCAATCCCGAAGAAACCGGATTTTAGTTTGAAATGACATTCTAAGGGCAATATATCGGCCTCTTTTTTTATTAATGAATTCATCTTGTATATGTAATTATTACGCATTTCGTTTCATGGCTTCATAAAGCATTTGCGCAATACCGACGCCCTGGTTCTCGGTTGCATTTTTGGCATATTCTTCGTAAAGCATATCTCCAAACTGTTCCAGGTAAGGATTTTTCTTTTCACTATCTGGAATGGTTTTTTGCATTTCTTTCATTACCTGCTCTAGCATATAGGCTTCAAAGTTTTTACATACCTCCATGGTCTCTTCATCTGTGGCGGTTTTGTTGTTTATCTTTGCCTGCAAGCTTTCTGCCTTCGTATTATCACTTATCATGTTTGCAGATGCTGAATATAATGAGTCCGAACCGATTGAAATACTCATCGTTTCTCTCCTTTCACATAGGAACCTCTCGCATATTAAGCACACTCCCATATTACCGAGTATGCCCTCATAAGGAGACTCTCATCCTTATCTTAAATTATTGGCTTGCTGCAGCATTTCGTCCGCTGCTGTAATAACCTTAGAATTCATCTCATAGGCTCTTTGCGCAACAATTAAATTAACTATTTCATCCACCGCCTGTACATTAGAACCTTCCAAATAACCTTGTTTGAGCTTGCTCTTTTGTAATGCCATATCCTCAGATTCTAATCTGGCCGCACCGGAGGCTTCGGTTTGTTTTAAGAGACTACCTGACATTTTCTGTAATCCGCCGGGATTATTAAATTGCGTAATACCAATTTGAATTCCTATCGGCATTGCAATATTATCTGCATCCGGATAACATAACTCTCCCATCTCATTGATGGTAATATCAGAAGCATTATATATATCATCTATTACAATCGGCATCCCTGTCGTATCTAAAACCGCATTACCATCAGAGTTTGCAAGTGTAACTCCACCCACACCGTTTGCTAGCCCAAAGGATCCATTTCTTGTATAGGCAATTCCACCCTCTTGCGTTTGAACCGCGAAAAATCCTTTTCCGTCTATTGCAAGGTCGTAGTCATTTCCGGTCTCCTGTAGTATTCCTTGGGTATATTGTGATGTGATAGCTGAATTTCTTACCCCTAACCCAACTTGAATTCCAGATGGTTTAAGATCTCCATTGTTATCATAAGATTGGTGTTGAATTGTTTGATATAATAATGACTTAAATTCTGCACTTTCTTTTTTATAACCGGTAGTATTGATGTTTGCCAGGTTATTTGAAATGGTATCTACGTTGACTTGTTGCGACGTCATTCCGGACGCTGCCGTCCATAAGGATCTCATCATATGTGTTACCTCCTATTCAATACCAGACTAAGTTTACTCCTGTTAGAATTACTGATTCGTTTATACTTTACCAACTGAATTTACTGCAAGATCCAATGTCTTGTCTACCGATTGCAAAACCTTTTGATTTGCTTCATAAGCTCTTGTTATGGTAATCATTTCTACCATTTCGGATACTACGTTTACATTAGACTGTTCCGTAAATCCTTGTCTTACCAAAGCCTCAGCCTCAATCTCAGTAGCACCGTCCACAGTCTGATACATTGTATCTCCGGATTTGGTAAGAAAGTCATAATTTTCAAAATCAGTAATTAACAGAGTATCAATATAGGTACCATCTGCATATACGGCTCCACCCTCATCAATAACAACCTCCACGGCATCACTCGGAATTTGGATTTCACCACTTTCACCCAGTAAGTGATTTCCATCTCCGTCGACGATAAGACCATCTTTTGTCATTGTAAAAGAACCATTCCGTGTATACCTAGTATTTAAATTTCCTGCCTTGTCCGCTACCGAAACGGTAAAGAAACCCTTCCCCTCCAAAGCCATGCTATAGGTATTAGCGTTTTGCCTTAAGGAGCCTTGTCCATAACTAGTATATACTTCACCCAGCTTAACTCCTAAACTCATATTACCAATAGGTCTGTCATTATAAGCTTCGGATTCGTCTTTGATTTTGATGGTTAGTACCTTATCAAAGGACTGATTTGTTACATTCTCTTCTTTGTAACCAATGGTAGCTGAATTTGCAAGATTATTAGCGACAATATCCAACCGTTTTTGTTCATTTGCCATTCCGGTGTAAGCTGTAAATAATCCTCTTACCATGCAATCTACCTCTTTTCTTAAGCTCCTTTTATACATAGCATAAAATGAGTATTTTATCATTTGACAGTGAATTAATCTCTTTTACCGGCTAAAAATTCAACAAATTTGCCCGTTCCTATTGCTACTGCTGTCATAGGATCCTCTGCAGTCATAGTAGTGATTCCTGTTTTCTCTTCAATCAACTCTTCCAAACCATAGAGCAGACATCCCCCTCCGGTTAAAACAATTCCTCTATCGGCAATATCTGCTGCGAGTTCAGGCGGAGTCTTCTCTAAAACACTATGCACCGCTTCCACGATTTGTGAAGTGGTCTCTTTTAATGCTTCTTCAGTTTCCTCAGAAGTAACTACTATTGTCTTAGGAAGTCCTGTTACCAGATTTCGTCCTCTTACTTCCATTGAAACGGATTCGGGTCTTCTATATGCAGATCCGATTTTTATCTTAATATCTTCCGCTGTTCTTTCACCAATCAGAAGATTGTGCTTCTTTCTCATATATCTAACGATGGCATCATCAAAATCATCTCCAGCTATTTTCACTGAAGTACTTACAACTGTACCACCCAAAGAAATAACTGCAATATCCGTGGTACCACCACCGATGTCTACAATCATATTGCCACACGGCCTGGAAATATCAATTCCAGCTCCAATTGCTGCTGCAATCGGCTCCTCAATAATAGCAACTTCTCTTGCTCCGGCTGCATAGGTAGCATCTTCTACTGCCTTTTTTTCAACTTCTGTAACACCGCTGGGCACACACACACTAATTCTTGGCTTTCTGAATCTTTGTTTTCCGACCGCTTTCTGAATAAAATATTTTAGCATTTTTTCAGTAACCGTATAATCAGAAATAACACCCTGCCTTAGTGGACGAACAGCTATAATATTACCAGGAGTTCTACCTAACATTAATCTTGCTTCCTCACCAATTGCTTTTATCTTATTGGAATCTCTATCAAAGGCCACTACCGATGGTTCCTTTAAGACAACTCCCTTTCCTTTTATATAGACCAACACGCTTGCAGTTCCTAAATCAATTCCGATATCGCTGCCCAACATACTGTATCTCCTTTCCTTTCTGTACTTCTGTACAGATAAGTCTCTTTATTTTTAATGTGAGCGAATAAACTTTATTATAAAACTATTTATATTTTTTTCCAATCCTCGGGAACTTAAACATACACTATTATATTATAAACGTTTTTTCCGTAATTTTCAAAGTATATTTTAAAAACTTTTAATTATCGCCAAATTTTTTAGGAATAAATTAAACCCACCTAACTTCTTCTCATTATTGAGGGTTACTATCTTGAGAATTATGATATTTTGTACTATAATAAAATCGATAGGCGGTTCCTTTCAATAGTAGAGGACTGCTAGGAGGATACCTATGAACCAATCGGATAGAGCCACTGTTATGAGAAAAGAAATCAGGATTATTTCAAACTACAGAGCTGTATTAATCAGTAAATTTTTTATCATTATCTGTCTTGCCATTTCTTCCTTCTTTGTTGGTTACTACGGATATGCTGCATCGCCGATTTATATCCTTTTGTTGTTTCTGATTCTGCCCCCTATTCTGTCTTTTGCTTTTAGAGATTATAGTGCAAGGTTTGATAACAGTTTTTTTAAATATATAGCAAAAGATACCCCCTTTGTTTTAAGTTCCTTAAAAAGAAAGTATAGTTATACCAGGGTTAGTTACATGTCTAACTCGATTTTATTTTTCTTTACACTTCTGTTAATATTTTTTTGGCAATATAGCCTGACCTCGATTGGAAACATCAATCCTATCGTTTTATATCAACCTAATATGATAATCTCCGGTGGTATATTGATCCGGTTTATCGCAATTGTTTATTATCAAATTAAACTTCCCTTTGATTTATCGCATAATAAAATATAACTGGAATTCAAATAGTTCCGAAACGATCCTAGTATTACTAAAATAGATATCGGCACATAAAGGTAAATTGGTAAGTAAAATTACTTATCACGAATAAATAAGCCATTCAATTGATAATAAACGGAACTACTATAAACTTTCTTATCTGTATTAAAATCGTTAATAAGGCCCCCTCTGTTTGAAGAGGGGGCCTTGCTTAATTATAAAAGTCATTATTGGCACATAACTTAAGTTTACCTAGGTAATTCAAATATCGTTATTATAAGTGCCTTTCATGCTATAAATTATTGAATAATTGTAGCAACCTTACCTGAACCAACTGTTCTGCCACCCTCACGGATAGCGAAGCCTAAACCTTGTTCCATAGCGATTGGATGAATTAATTCAATTGACATCTCAATGTGGTCTCCAGGCATACACATTTCTGTGCCTTCAGGAAGATTACATACACCGGTTACGTCAGTTGTTCTAAAATAAAATTGAGGTCTGTAGTTATTGAAGAAAGGTGTATGACGTCCGCCTTCTTCTTTTGTTAAAACGTAAACTTGAGCTGTAAATTTCTTATGGCATTTGATTGAACCTGGTTTGCAAAGAACCTGGCCTCTTTCGATTTCAGTTCTTTGAACACCACGTAAAAGAGCACCAATATTATCACCAGCACGAGCTTCATCAAGAAGCTTTCTGAACATTTCAATACCCGTTACAACAACTTTACGAGATTCTTCTTTAATACCAACGATTTCAACATCCTCGGATACTTTAAGAATACCACGCTCAACACGGCCGGTAGCAACAGTACCACGTCCTGTGATGGAGAATACATCTTCGATAGGCATTAAGAAAGGCTTGTCAGTTGCTCTCTGAGGATCAGGAATCCAACTATCAACAGCATCCATTAATTCCATAATCTTATCTCCCCATACACCTGTTGAATCTTCAAGAGCCTTAAGAGCAGATCCTTGAATGATAGGGGTGTCATCGCCAGGGAATTCATATGAATTTAATAAATCTCTAATTTCCATATCTACTAATTCAAGAAGTTCTTCATCATCAACAGCATCACACTTGTTCATGAATACTACTACATAAGGAACACCTACCTGACGAGCAAGTAAGATATGTTCTTTTGTCTGAGCCATAACACCATCTGTAGCAGCTACAACGAGAATAGCACCGTCCATCTGAGCAGCACCGGTAATCATGTTCTTAACGTAGTCAGCATGTCCTGGGCAGTCAACGTGAGCATAATGTCTCAACTTTGATTCATACTCAATATGAGCTGTGGATATTGTGATTCCTCTTGCCTTTTCTTCCGGAGCCTTATCAATCTGATCGAAAGCAACAAATTGACCAGTTCCAAGTCTTTCATGAAGTGTTTTTGTAATAGCAGCTGTAAGTGTAGTCTTACCATGATCAACATGACCGATGGTTCCAATATTACAATGTGGTTTGTTTCTTTCAAACTTAGCTTTTGCCATTTTATAACGTCCTCCTTTAATATTAAATGCTTATTAGCAAATGTTTTCCCCTGTTTTTAAGGGCTTGTTCCTTTATTGCCTCATATGCCTAATTATATTTCAAGTTAGAAATATTTTCAAGCTAAAATAACGGATATACCTAATTTTTTATACTTGTTACATCTTCATAGCGTTAAATAGCTATGAATTAATTATTTTTTACCTAGATTAGATAAAACCTTTTCTTGTACACTCTTCGGAACAGGCTCGTATGATGAGAAGAACATGGAATAAGCACCACGACCCTGTGTCTTAGAACGAAGGGTTGTGGAATATCCAAACATCTCTGACAATGGAACAAATCCTCTGATTAGCTTTGTACCATTAATATCTTCAGTACCTTCGATACGACCACGACGGGAGCTGATATCACCAATAACATCACCCATATAATCATCCGGAACAGTAACTTCTACTCTCATAATAGGCTCAAGTAATACTGCGCCTGCCTTATGCATAGCATCCTTAAATGCCATGGAACCGGCAATCTTAAATGCCATTTCACTAGAATCGACTTCATGATAAGAACCATCATAACAAGTAGCTCTGATACCAAGTACCGGATATCCTCCAAGAATACCTGCTTTCGTAGCTTCTTCAATACCAGCACCGACTGCAGGGATGTATTCTTTCGGAATAGCACCACCGACTACAGCTGAGATAAATTCAAAGGTCTTTTCTGCATTCGCATCCATAGGCTCAAATCGAACCTTACAATGACCATACTGACCACGACCACCGGACTGCTTCGCATATTTACTGTCTACATCAACAGCCTTAGCAAAGGTTTCTTTGTAAGCAACTTGAGGAGCACCGACGTTAGCTTCTACCTTAAACTCGCGAAGTAGTCTGTCTACAATAATCTCAAGATGAAGTTCACCCATACCAGCGATAATTGTTTGACCTGTTTCTTCGTCTGTATAAGCTCTAAATGTAGGATCTTCTTCTGCAAGTTTTGCAAGAGCTTCACCCATCTTATCCTGACCAACTTTTGTCTTAGGCTCAATTGCTACATGAATAACTGGTTCAGGAAATACCATTGCTTCAAGAATAACAGGATGTTTTTCATCACAAATGGTATCACCGGTTGTTGTTGCCTTAAATCCTACTGCTGCTGCTATGTCTCCAGAATAAACCTTATCAAGATCTTCTCTCTTATTTGCATGCATCTGTAGAATACGTCCGATACGTTCCTTTTTACCTTTCGTTGAGTTTAATACGTAGGAACCAGCATTTAATGTTCCTGAATAAACTCTAAAGAATGCTAGCTTACCAACAAAAGGGTCAGCCATAATCTTAAATGCTAAAGCTGCGAAAGGTTCCTCATCGGATGCTTTTCTAAAAATTTCATTGCCTTCATCATCAACACCCTTAATTGGAGGGATGTCTGTTGGAGCAGGCAAAAACTCAATAACAGCATCCAATAATTTTTGAACGCCCTTATTTCTGTATGCAGAACCGCAAAGTACAGGTATTATTTTAACATCAATGGTTGCTTTTCTTAAAGCAGCTTTAAGCTCCAGTGTTGTAGGCTCTTCACCCTCAAGAAACTTCTCGATCAATTCATCATCTTGTTCACAGATGGATTCAATCATTTTTGCTCTGTATTCCTCTGCCAAATCCTTCATATCATCAGGGATATCGGTAATCGTGATGTCTTCGCCTTTATCATCATTATAATAATAAGCTTGCATCTCAAATAAATCGATAATGCCCTTAAAAGTATCTTCTTTGCCGATTGGTAATTGTAACGAAACCGCATTCTTACCTAATCTGCCTTTAATCATTTTTACAACATTAAAAAAGTCTGCACCTGAAATGTCCATTTTATTAACAAATGCCATTCTTGGTACATTGTATTTATCAGCTTGACGCCATACTGTCTCGGACTGCGGTTCAACTCCGCCTTTTGCACAAAATACACCAACTGCACTATCCAGTACACGCAGAGAACGCTCAACTTCAACAGTAAAGTCTACATGGCCAGGGGTATCAATGATATTAATACGGTGCTCAAATGCACCGGGAATCTTTTTGTGCTCAAATTCTTGGGTCCAATGACATGTCGTCGCCGCTGAAGTTATGGTAATACCTCTTTCTTGTTCCTGCTCCATCCAGTCCATGGTTGCAGTACCTTCATGAGTATCACCAATTTTGTAGTTTACACCAGTATAGAACAAGATACGCTCGGTAAGTGTTGTCTTACCAGCATCAATATGCGCCATAATACCAATGTTTCTAGTCCTCTCTAACGGATAATCTCTTCCAGCCAAGGATAATTCCTCCTTAATTCATGGCAAGTGAATCTATTTTTAATTCACTTGTATTTTACAAAGAATGATAATAATCAATTCTCTAATTTCATGTGTTCCAAAAAAATAGATTTTGGTCAACGCTCATATCTCTCAAACTATATATGTGTCTTAAGAAATATGAAAAATTGATTTTACCATCTATAATGTGCAAATGCTTTATTAGCCTCAGCCATTTTATGCATATCTTCTTTTCTTTTTACAGCGCTACCAGTACTGTTCGCTGCATCCATAATTTCATTTGCAAGTCTCTCTTCCATAGTCTTTTCTCCTCTTTTACGAGAGAAAAGAGTAAGCCAGCGTAATCCTAACGCTTGTCTTCTTTCCGGTCTAACTTCAATCGGAACCTGATAAGTTGCGCCACCAATACGTCTTGCTTTAACTTCTAGAACCGGCATGATATTGTTCATTGCTTCCTCGAATACCTCAGTGGCAACTTTACCGGTCTTAGTAGCTATCTTATCAAATGCTCCGTAAACGATCTTCTGGGCTGTACCCTTCTTGCCGTCTAACATGATGTTATTGATAAGCTTCGTTACAACTTTATTGTTGTATAACGGATCTGCTAATACATCTCTTTTTTGTATATGTCCTCTTCTAGGCACGTTTCTTCCCTCCTTAACGATGCTTAACGAATTATTATAAACAGTTAATTCGTCAGTCGATTAATTCAACGGTACTCACAAATGAAGAACAAATCTGTATGTTCTAAGAACAACGATTACTATTCTTTCATTGTTTGTGTTCGTGCTCAGATAACTTCGTTTTCCATAAATGAATTGGCTTACCACAGAAATACAAATCAAACGGAAATAAAAAATTAATCCGGCACTTAACCTTCTACAAGATGAAATGGTTATTCACCTTGTCTTGAATTAGTAATAATAAATTATTTCTTAGCTGCTTTCGGTCTCTTAGCACCGTACTTGGAACGTGCCTGTCTTCTCTTGGCAACGCCTGCAGTATCGAGTGTACCTCTGACAATGTGATAACGGGTACCGGGTAAATCCTTTACCCTACCACCTCTAATCAGAACTACGCTATGCTCCTGTAGGTTGTGACCTTCACCGGGAATGTAGCTTGTTACCTCGATTCCGTTGGAAAGACGAACTCTGGCAATCTTACGAAGCGCTGAATTAGGCTTCTTAGGAGTGGCTGTTCTTACTGCTGTACATACGCCTCTCTTCTGAGGAGAAGATACCGTTGTAGTTCTCTTATTTAAGGAGTTAAAGCTTTTTTGCAAAGCAGGAGAAGTAGATTTCTTCTCAACTGTTTGTCTTCCTTTTCTTACTAGCTGGTTAAATGTTGGCATTAATTTTTCACCTCCTGAAAATTATTATCAATAGAATTCTGTGGTTTTGGTTACTACTTTTTGATGCTCTATATGCATCAACAAAAAGTGCATAAAAAAATATTGCATGCAGAAATTACACGCTAGATGATTATACTTTTTAACTAAACAATTGTCAAGGACTTTTTATGTGGAGATCGCATTTTTGCGTTTTAGCGTTTTTCCTCTCTAGGTGATTTGTTGCTTCTTGATTATTATAAATCGATATAGTAAGATGTATTCATGAGCACATCTGTTGTTTCTATATTAATAAGAATAAATGCAATGGGATTGAAGGAGGAATACTTATGAAGGATATGGCGCAGACGGAGCGGCAAATCTTTATCTTGTTACTTCTCTCGGAAAACAAGAGGGGATACACCATTAATAATATACATGATTCATTAGAAAAATGGAATGTTATAGTAGATAAAAAGACTATTATGCGTGACATTGACAGTTTGTCCGGAATCTGTTTTATTTCGGAAGAGGAAAGAAACGGCCGGACTTATTATACTGCCGACAAATTTCGTTTACAAGATATTACTTTTACCTCTCCTGAACTAATCTCTCTTGCTTTTATTCTGGAGCTTCTAAAGCCTTATCAGCATATGACTATGGGAAAAACATCGCAAGTATTAATACATAAGCTCCTAGACAATACCACAAATCTAAATAAGGAATTTATAAAGCATTTTTCAGGACTTGTTACGATTAATACCAATGACTATGTAAGTGATGAAGTTAATCCCGAAATTGAAGACAGACTTCAGGCGGCTATACGAAATAAACTCAAGGTTCGTATTATTTACCACAGCTTTGGTGGCGATGAGGACACGATTCGTATCCTTCATCCCTACGAACTGTTAATCAATGATGGTGCATTAAACATAGTAGGTTTTTGTGAACTTCGAAGTGACATACGGGATTTTAGGGTTTCCCGTATCAAGGTGTTGACCCTCCTAGAGGAAACATTTACGGTTCCGGAGGAATATTACCTTAAGAAGAATCGAAACAAATTTATTCATTTATCTGGAAATATTACGGAGCAGATTATTATTGCTTTTGACAATTCTACAGCAAAATATATTAAGGAGTATGAAGCAGACCGAGCGGATGAAATTGTCGATACTGAGGAGGGGATTACTTTCATGCGAAATACAGCAGTTACGGAGGAGTTAGTAAGGTGGATAATTCAATTCGGAGCAGGCGCAAGGGTTTTAAATCCCTCCCATTTAAAAGAACGGATTAAGCAAGAGTTAGTAAGGGCCTTGGAACTGTATCCGTAATTTTTACCAGACATTGGTTTAACAATTATTCGTTGTGATAGTGGTTGAAAATTTGTAAAAATTTCAGTTGACATTTTATTACATGCTGTATATACTATTAAAAACAATAGAATTTTATATAGCTACAAATTAGTGCTTATAAACAATATTCTATTGTTACAAACAGTAAAACCGTTGAGTAAGAATAGTAGATGTAGTTATTTATATCCAGAGAACTGCAGGTGGTGTGATTGCAGTAATAACGACTATATCGAATGGACTTACGAGGGTGGGAAGAAAGGCAGACAAACTGCTGAGTAATGCCTAACGGAATCTCCATCCGTTACCAAGGGAGCATATATGTACGTATATGGAATAAGTGGGTGCTTTGCACCAAACCGGGTGGTACCGCAGAAGTTGAATGATAGCTTTTGTCCCAGTAAAATTATATTACTGAGACAAGGGCTTTTTTTATACCCTTTAAACTCAGTACGCATCATCAAATTTACTTGTCATGAGCAAGTAACAGGTAATGAGAGTTTCTAGGCAATACTCCATACCATGAAACGAAAGGAGAATTATTATGTCAAAAAAAATTCCACACAGATTTTATCTTTCCGAGGAGCAGATGCCAAAACAGTGGTATAATCTTCGCTCTGATATGAAGGATCTACCAGCTCCCCTATTAAATCCTGGAACATTGCAGCCTGCTACGGTCGAGGAATTATACCCTGTATTCTGCGAAAAATTGGCACAACAGGAACTGGATGATACTACAAGATATTATGACATCCCAGAGGAAGTTCAGGAATTTTACAAAATGTATCGTCCTTCCCCATTAATAAGAGCTTACAATTTAGAGAAAGCTCTTGATACTCCAGCAAAAATCTATTACAAATTTGAAGGTAACAATACCTCTGGAAGTCACAAACTCAATTCTGCAATTGCACAGGCCTACTATGCGAAGGAACAAGGACTCGCCGGTCTAACAACAGAAACTGGAGCCGGACAATGGGGTACCGCCCTATCAGAGGCTTGTGCCTATTACAACCTGCCCCTTATTGTTTATATGGTTAAGGTCTCCTATGAACAGAAGCCCTTCCGTAAATCTGTAATGCAGACTTTTGATGCCGAGATTATTCCTAGTCCTAGTAATACAACAAAAATTGGGCAAATGATATTAGCGAATAATCCGAATACCGGAGGAAGCCTTGGATGTGCGATTTCTGAAGCGATTGAAAAAGCGGTTACCACTCCCGGATATCGCTATGTACTGGGTTCTGTATTAAATCAAGTATTATTACATCAATCCATTATTGGTTTGGAGTCAAAAATAGCCATGGAATTACTGGGAGAATATCCAGATATCGTAATCGGATGTGCCGGTGGCGGTTCAAATCTAGGCGGCCTGATTGCTCCGTTTATGCAGGATAAGTTATTGGGCAAGGCGTCACCCAGAATCCTTGCAGTTGAACCGGCTTCCTGTCCATCCTTTACTCGTGGTAAGTATGCTTATGATTTTTGCGATACCGGAAAGATTACACCTCTTGCAAAAATGTATACGCTTGGAAGCGGCTTTATGCCCTCCGCAAACCACGCAGGTGGCTTAAGATATCACGGAATGTCACCAATCTTATCAAAACTTTATCATGATGGTTATATGGAAGCAGTCGCTGTAGAGCAAACCAAGGTATTTGAGGCAGCTGTATTTTTTGCGAAGCAGGAAACTATCCTGCCTGCACCGGAATCCGCTCACGCTATCCGTGCAGCAATCGACGAAGCACTTAAATGCAAAGAAACCGGAGAAGCAAAAACTATTTTGTTTGGTCTTACCGGAACAGGTTATTTTGATATGACTGCTTATAGTGCTTACCATGATAATTTGATGACAGATTACATCCCGACAGATGAAGATCTTCAAAAGGGCTTTGATGGACTTCCTAAGGTACCGGAGAATTGATTTCATAAAACGTGCCAGTTGAACTCTTTATTATAAGGCAAACCAGATAGTAGCTGCCCCCAAGAATCCTCCGAGGTCAGCTACTATTTTTTGCTCTATCTTTTGCTCTATTTTTTGCTCTATCTTTTGCCCTATCTTTTGCCCTATCTTTTGCCCTATCTTTTACTCTATTTTTTGCTCTATCTTTTACTCTATTTTTTGCCCTATCTTTTACTCTATTTATTGCTCTATCTTTTACTCTATCTTTTGCTCTATTTTTTGCTTTACCTTTTACTTTATCTTTTACTTTATCTTTTGCTTTATTTTTTTCTGGTTTTTTTATATATCCTTCCTGTTTTACATTCTCAAAATTTTCATTACCAATATAATGTAATTACATATTCTACTAGTACAAAAAATCGTAATGATTCTAGCGAATAATGATACAATAGGAGTTTATTTTTGTTAAAATTCTTTATTATTTCATATTTCTTTCTTGTCCGCGCTATGATATAATGTTGCTTAGTGCAATTTTTTAATCCTAAGACGGAGGAAACATAATGAACGAACAATCTACGCATGATGTGTTAGAAGAAAAATTCAGAGAACTAATTGCTTTTGCTAATCGGCAGAAAGGTATTGTTGATGCCGAAAAGGTAAATACTTTAATCAGCGAATTAAATTTAGATAACAATCAAATTGATAAAATATATGAAAAGCTTGAAGCTTATAATATTGTGGTCTTAAGTTCCGCTGATGAGGATGAACCTAGTGAGGATTTACTTCTTGAGCTTGAGGAGGAAACAGAAGAAGTTCCTTCGGAGGCTGAAACTCTTGCTCATACATCCTACGCAATGTCAGATGATCCGGTTCATCTTTACCTAAAAGAAATTGGTAACTATCCGCTTCTCTCTATGGCGGAAGAGGTCGTATTGGCAAAACGGATTGAAATTGGAGACGAAATCGCCAAACAGCTTTTGGCAGAGTCTAATCTTCGTCTCGTTGTCAGTATTGCAAAACGTTACGTCGGAAGAGGATTATCCTTCCTTGACTTAATTCAGGAGGGCAATCTTGGTCTAATTAAGGCTGTTGAAAAATTTGATTACACGAAGGGTTATAAGTTTAGTACTTACGCTACTTGGTGGATCCGCCAGGCAATAACTAGGTCTATTGCTGATCAATCCCGAACGATAAGAATTCCGGTACATATGTCTGAGGTTATTAATAAAACCTATCGTATCTCCAGAAATCTACTTCAGGATTTAGGAAGAGAACCTACGGAACAGGAATTGTCGGATGCTTTAAATTTACCTATCGAAAAGGTAAGAGAAATATTAAAGGTATCAGCTGATCCAATATCCTTAGACACCCCGATTGGCGAGGAAGATGATAGTCATCTTGGCGATTTTATTCGAGATGATACTATAATGGGACCGGAAGAAGCTGCTTCTTACTCCATTCTGAAGGATCAAATTACCAGACTTTTGGATACCTTGACCGAAAGAGAACAACGCGTATTGGTTTTACGCTTTGGGTTAAAAGATGGTCGAAGCAGAACCTTAGAGGAAGTTGGCAAGGAATTTAATGTAACTCGAGAGAGAATTAGACAAATCGAAGCAAAAGCCTTAAGAAAATTAAGACATCCAAGTCGTGCAAAAATGCTAAAGGGTTACGAGATAATGTAATACAACTGACAGAATGAAATAGGATAACTCTTAGGGTCTTTATAATCTGCTGAAGGGAGCGTTATCATGAAAAGAATTGTATTAATGATTATTTGTTGCTTGTTTAGATTACCCTTTTGGTTTTCTAAGATATTAATACTTTGTAATATAGAAAAATATGATGCTGCAACCCGTTATGCTTATCTTCATAAAATTACCCCGATTACAATAAAGCGCGGAAGGATTAAAATCCAATGTTACGGTCTGGAAAACCTTCCGAAAGAGAACGGATATGTCATATTTCCCAATCATCAAGGATTATTTGATGCCCTCATTTTTTTACAGACCCACGAACGGCCTTTCGTAACCGTCATGAAAAAAGAGGTTAAAGATGTTATCTTACTAAAACAGATTATAACACTTTTACAGGCCGAAATTATTGATCGCGAAGATGTCCGCCAGTCCATGCAGGTTATCATGAATATGACCCGGAGAGTAAAAGAGGGCGAAAACTTCGTTATTTTTGCGGAAGGTACACGGTCTCGAAAAGGTAATGAATTGTTAGAATTCAAAGGTGGCAGTTTTAAAAGCGCGATGAACGCCCGATGTCCAATTGTTCCGGTGGCATTAATTGATTCCTACAAAGCTTTTGATACCAATTCCATAAAAAAATTAACCGTTCAGATTCACTATTTAAAGCCTTTGTATTTTGAGGATTATAAAGGCATGAAATCCACCGAAATCGCCGCTCTCGTTTCATCACAGATAACACAGACGATTGAAACTTTTAGTTAATTTAATTATGAATAGAATTTTCATATAAGGGAATGTTGCTATTTTTGCGACATTCCCTTTACTTTTATACTATTATTTAATTTCTTTATCAGTACCCTCCTATTTTACCGGTAACCTATGATTTACGGTACGCATAGTATAAACTAGATAACTTCATGTAAAAGGAGATATTTCGTAGAGTATGGAGACGCTGATCCCGTTATGTGAACTTCCTGTTGGCTGTTCCTCCGAAATAGTAGAGTTATACAGTGTTGGCAGTATGCGAAGAAGGCTTTTGGATCTCGGATTTGCACAAGGCAGCACTGTTCGTTGCATACAAACAGCTCCTTCTGGTGACCCAATGGCTTATTCTGTAAAAGGTGCCATCATTGCATTACGTAAGGAGGATGCGAAAGATATTCTTGTAAAAGCTGAAGATGGTATAGAAGTCTTTAAGGGATGTGGTATAATCCGTGAGCATAGAATCTGAGGAAATCGTTCTGATACCAAAGGAAGATTATTTTAATATTAGTAGAAAATCTAGTGGCGATAAGGTTATCGCTCTAGCCGGCAATCCTAATGTTGGGAAAAGCACAATATTTAACGGTTTGACGGGAATGCACCAGCACACAGGAAACTGGCCGGGCAAAACTGTTATTTCAGCCTCCGGTAGTTGTAAATTTAATGAGAATGAATATCTGCTTGTAGACCTTCCCGGTACCTATTCCCTTATGGCCCATTCCACGGAAGAGGAGATTGCAAGAGATTTTATCTGCTTTGGAGAGCCTGATGTGACGATTGTTATCTGCGATGCAACCTGTATGGAACGAAATTTAAATTTGGTTCTGCAGACTATGGAAATAACCAATCATGTAATCGTATGTGTAAATTTAATGGATGAGGCTAAGAGCAAAAAAATAACGGTTGATTTGAAAGCTTTAGAAGACGAATTAAAGGTTCCGGTTCTGGGAACCAGTGCAACAAGGAAGAGTGGAATAACGGCTTTATTAGAGAATATCGCGAAACCGGAAATAAGTAAACAAACATCTCCCATTCGATACAATGAAGCAGTTGAATCTGCAATCACTCTTCTACTTCCCTTTCTGGATAACATACTACTTCCTGAATCGATTAGTAAGCGTTGGGTAGCCTTACGGCTGCTCGATAACGATGAAGCTCTTATAAGCTCCTTAGAAAGGCATAAAGGAATAACCCTTTCAGAAAATGAAACTCTTATAAAAAATTTGGAAGAAGCCTATTACTACTTAGAACAAAATGGTATTCCCAAGGAGCAGATCAAGGATTCTATTGTTAGCTCAATTTTAAAGCAAGCGGAAGAAATCACTGGCAAGGTGGTAGAAATAGAAAGCATAGCTTATGATAATAGAGACCGAAAACTTGATAAAATACTACTTGGAAGACATACTGGGTTCCTTGTTATGATTCTGCTACTACTAGGTGTTTTCTGGATTACGATATCCGGTGCGAATTATCCTTCCAAGCTTATCTTTCATGGCCTTTTTTGGATGGAAGAGAAACTACTAATAGGTGCAGAAGCAATTGGTATACCGGACTGGTTATCAAGCGTACTAGTTCTCGGTGCTTACCGCGTTATGGCCTGGGTAGTTTCGGTGATGCTACCCCCCATGGCTATATTTTTTCCTTTATTTACTTTATTGGAGGATTTAGGATATTTACCCAGGGTTGCCTTTAATCTGGATCACCAATTTAAGAAAGCCTGCACTTGCGGCAAGCAGGCATTAACCATGTGCATGGGCTTTGGATGTAACGCAGCCGGTATCATCGGTTGCAGAATTATAGATTCCCCACGAGAAAGATTAATCGCAATAATAACAAACAATTTTGTACCTTGTAACGGAAGGTTTCCTACGTTAATCTCCATTATCACTATTTTTTTTATTTGGGGTTACTCAGGAATTACTGTCTCCCTATTATCTTCTGCTATCTTAACTGTATTTATTGTTTTTGGTATTCTGATGACCTTCGCCATATCAAGATTATTATCAACTACAATATTAAAGGGAGTTCCCTCCTCCTTTACTTTGGAACTGCCCCCATATCGTAAGCCTCAAATCGGTAAAGTTATGATTCGCTCCATTTTAAGTAAAACTCTATTTGTACTGGGGCGGGCTATACGCGTAGCAGCACCAGCCGGAATTATTATTTGGATTTTGGCAAATGTAAAAATTAATGATTTTAGTTTACTAACTTATTGTGCGGATTTTTGTGATCCACTTGGCAGACTTATGGGTCTTGACGGAGTAATACTTATGGCGTTTATTTTGGGTTTTCCTGCGAATGAAATCGTAATTCCGATTATTATCATGACTTACCTTGGCGGTGGTAACCTTATGGAGTTAAAAAGTATCACGCAGTTAAAAGCTCTTCTTATCGGAAATGATTGGACTATGCTTACCGCTATTTGTTTCATGCTATTTTCGCTGATGCACTGGCCCTGCTCTACCACCCTGCTAACAATTAAGAAGGAAACACAAAGTATGAAGTGGACCGTGCTATCTGCATTGCTTCCTACGGCTATCGGAATTATCCTTTGCATAGCAATTACAGCTATTATAAAATTGGCAAACATTCTCTAATTTTGTAAGCTATTCCCTTTGTACGGCCAAAACAGTTGCTTTTTCCATTGTTTTAAGCTATAATAGCAAATGCAATGCAAAATTAAACTGTTTAGAAGGAAAAATCGAATGAAAAGCAAAAGAAATATATTATTATTAATAATTTCAATATCTGTTTTTTGTCTATCGGTAATTTTTGAAATGCAAGGCTATTTTTATGTTGCACAGGAAAATCGCTCCGAAGTTTTGAACTTTCTTGCGACAGACTCTAGCCCTTTGACTGAAGAAACCAAAGAAGCTCCGCTTCAATCATTTGCATATGTGAGTAATTCTGCAACCTCATATTTATTACCTCCAGAGCTGGAGGGTACGAAAGAAGAAACTGCAAAAATATCTGCAAATAAGCAGTCCCAAACCATAGATACCACTGAGCCTGATCAAGCATCCTTATCTTTCGATGCAACATCAGCGGATTCGTCTGATGATATTACCGCTGAGACAGCTTCTGCTGTTGTAGGGACAACACCTGCTGTTACTAAGTCTCTTTCAGTAGACGCGAAAGAGACGGAGGCCGTGAAAGCACTTTATTCTAATATAGGAATTTCTATTGCCAACTCCTTTGTTAACATCAGAGAGAGCGCCTCTACCGATAGTGATGTTCTTGGAAAGCTTTATACGAATTCAGCCGCCAGAATCCTGGATACCATAGATGGTTGGTATTATGTAGAATCAGGAAGTGTCAAAGGATATGTGAACTCTGAATATATCAGAACTGGAATTGCGGATGATGAAATAGTAGAAAAATATGGTATCCTCAGCATTCTAGTAAAGGTCGACGGATTAAATGTACGCGAGGAGCCCCGTCCCGAAGCTGACAAACTGACCGTAATCTATTTGAATGAATCTTATCCTGTAATTGATTTGCAAGAGGATTGGATTAAGGTAGACATTACGGACGATAAAGAAATCGGTTATGTTAAAAGAGAATTTGCAGAGCTTAGCGTAGACTTTAAGCATGCTGTTTCTATAGAGGAAGAGCGGGAGCTGTTAAAACTTCAGGAAAAAGAACGTATAAAGAAAGAGACCGAAGTACAATATCGGGACGAATCAGAATATTCCCAGGCAGATTTAAAGCTTCTAGCCTGTTTGGTTCATGCGGAAGCCGGAAACCAAAGCTACGAAGGGAAATTAGCCGTAGCAAACATCGTTTTAAACAGAGTTAAGTCCAGTAAATATCCTGATACTATAAAAGATGTCATTTATCAACCCGGTCAATTTTCAGTTGCCGCTAGCGGCTCATTGGCAAAACAGTTGGCAAACTTTAATGATTACAACTCCAATTCTCAGCGTTTAACCATTAAGGCAGCCAAAGCAGCTCTGCAGGGTGCAAACAATATTGGAAACCGTTTATATTTTCATTCCTATAAATCCGCAGTAAACGAAGGCTATGATAATAAATCGGGCTGCGTCAAATTGGATGATCAGTTGTACTGGTAGAATATGAATTTACTTGTCATAAGTAACATAAAAGCGGGTTTCCTAAAGTTTTATCTTTTGGAAATCCGCTTCTTTTTAGAATATAGCACTCGAACTATTAGTATAATCTAATCTGTTTCGGTATGCCATTCTCATATTTCAAATTTGTTTCTCCTTGAATTAACGGCTTTATATAAGCGATTAGTTCTTCCGTTACATCGTGACCATCCGGAGTAATCCAATCCAAGGGTACAACCTTCTCCTGGTTTGCTACCTCACTTACGGGAACGGAGATGAGCTCTACCGTATATGGGTTATCATGTAATCTCCGAATAGCTGCCATCCTTCCGGTTTCACCGTCTACCGCACAGTTAAGTGCTTTTTGTCCGAGAAGGATTGATTCCGTAATATCTGTTTCGCTTGTAATGTGAGCGGCTGATCTTTGCATCAGGTTAAATTCTATAAAACGAACCTTGCAGCCAATCTCACTTTTTACCAGTTGTCCCAATGAACGGGCCGCACCGGCAATATATTTATGCCCGAAATTATCAATCTCACCGTTCGATATTCTGTCAGATATATAAGCACCGGTGCTATCCTTGATGCCTTCGCTCACCGCTACCAAAATCCCTAATTTCACTGCTAATTTTTCTTTGATGTCACTAATAAATCTTGCCGTATCAAATTCCTTCTCACAAAGATAAATAAGATCTGCTCCAGGTCCGCCATTTATTCTGGCTAAAGCTGCTGCGGCTGTTAACCAGCCTGCATTTCTACCCATTATTTCAACAATCGTAACTGCAGGAAGATTGTAAGCGCTAATATCCCGTTCCAGCTCTGCTATGGTTGTTGCGATGTATTTTGCAGCAGATCCATAACCGGGGCTGTGATCGGTCAGATTAAGATCGTTATCTATTGTTTTAGGCGCTCCCATAATTATAAAGTCGTAATTTTTTAGTACACAGTATCTTGAAAGTTTATCAACTGTATCCATGGAATCGTTCCCACCGATATAAATAAAATATTTAATTTCGTATTTATAAAATACCTCAATTATTTTCTTGTAGGGTTCTTCATCCTTACTCCAATCCGCCATCTTATATCTGCAAGTTCCCAGTGCTGCAGATGGTGTAAGGGTAAGCGTTTCTGTTGCCGCTGTGTCTCGAACCAGCTCATTTAATTCAATTAGTTGACCCTCGATGATACCTAATATGCCATTCTTTGAACCGTAAACGTTATCCACTTTACCGCTTGAACGGACACTCTGAAATATTCCAGTCAAAGTAGCATTGATTGCAGCCGTTGGTCCTCCAGACTGTGCCACTAATAAATTTCTCATTCTTTTCCTCCTTGTTGCAGATCTAAATGTCCATTGTTTAGTATTTTATTATTTTCACATTTTATCATTCCTTATTAAATTAATCAAGAAGTCTTATTAATAAAAAACAGAGCCGGTGAGAATAAAGTGCACCAGCCCTGTCCTATCTAGTTACCGCATTCAATACTAATTTCATTAAATTTGTCTAGAATATCATCAATATGAAAATCTGTTTTTGAATTGCCCGACTTATCAATTATTATCTCACCCTGATGCATCATGATGAGGCGATTACCGTATTCAACGGCATAACGAAGGTTATGAGTTACCATGATGGTGGTTATCTTCTTTTCCTTCACAACCTTGTCCGTCAGTTCCATAATTAATTCTGCCGTCTTAGGGTCAAGTGCCGCCGTATGTTCATCCAGGATAAGGAATTCAATCGGTGTCATGGTGACCATTAAAAGTGCCATTGCCTGTCTCTGTCCACCGGATAAAGATCCTACCGGTATTTCAAGTTTATCCTCTAACCCAAGATTTAAGGTTCTAAGATTCTCTCTGTAAAATTTAAATTTTTTTTTATCTGTTCCGATTTGCAGGTTGAACACTTTTCCCTTATTATCTGCAAGAGACATATTTTCAAGAATAGTCATGGTTGGGCAGGTGCCCATTGCCGGGTTCTGATAAACCCGCCCGATTCGCCTTTGCCTTTTAAACTCAGGCATATTCGCTATATCTAAATCATTAATTTTAATATTACCCTGGTCAATTGCAATACTTCCACAAATGATATTTAACATTGATGTTTTGCCAGAACCATTACTTCCAACGACTGATACAAATTCTCCGTCCTGGATTATCAAATTAAAATTGTGAAACAAGCACATCTCATTGACTGTCCCTGGATTATAATATTTATTAATATTTTGCAGCTCAAGCACTTTTCTTCACCCTCCTTTTCCTATCACCACTCATTATTAATATAATGAGGAATAAGACCGCGGTAACCAGCTTCATATCGGATGTCTCCATACCCAAGGAGATTGCTGCGGCAACACATGTCTTATAGAGAATGGAGCCTACAATAACTGCTGTGGTTGCTTTTACATAGGGAACCTTTTTAAATAAATTGGTACCAATAATAACACTGGCAAGACCAATTACCATCGCTCCGGTACCGGTTGATATTTCGAAAAAACCGCTTTTTTGTGCATAGACACTTCCTGCTAATGCGACAAAAGCATTTGCTACTGCAAGTCCGATTATCTTGACCGTCCCTTTATCCTTTGCTAATGAAGTTACGAGTGTGTCATTATCACCTACTGCCCTAAGAAGATATCCAGATTTAGTCCTTAGATATAAGTCCAGTAGTAATTTCATAAAGGCTACAATGATAAGTAATATTGCTAAAACCAGAAAAGGCTGAAAACTCTCCGGAACAAGGCTATCTAGTGTTTTATTTTCAAATATGGTTTCCTTTGAAAATATTGGCACATTTGCCCTACCGGCAATACGTAAGTTTATTGAATACAGTGCCGTCATCATAATGATTCCGGATAATAAATCCCTTACTTTCAATTTCACATGGATAATCCCTGTTAGTATCCCGGCTACCGCCCCAGCTAAAAAGGAGATAAAGAGTGTCAATATCGGATTAATACCTGCGATAATTAATACAACCGTCACTGCTCCCCCTAACGGAAAGGTTCCGTCCACGGAGAGGTCCGGAAAATCCAGAATTTTATAGGTTATATAGATGCCTAATGCTAAAATGGCATATACAAGACCTTCCTCCAATATACCTATTATAATCGTTGCTATATATGACATGCCCTACCTCCTAAGTATCTTTACTCAGAAATATTATCAAACATTTCCTTTGCACCGCTTACCAAATTTTCCGGTAAGGTTATTCCAAGCATATCGGATACTGCTGTATTACCATAGAAGGCTGCTTCTTGAATTATCTCAAAATTTATTTCACTTGCCTTTTTCTCACCCTTCAAAACCTGAGCGGCCATTTTTCCTGTCTGAACTCCGAGGTCAAAATAATCCAACCCTATCGCTGCAAGGCATCCAACCTTTACCTGCTCTACCTCACTGCCGAATACCGGGATGTTTTTCTCTGCTGCCTTATCTAAGATAACCGGCAGGGAGCTAACAACTGTATTATCCGTTAAATTAGTCAAACAATCAACTTTTCCCAAGAGATTATCTGCTGCCAAAGGAATATCTGCTGTTGTTGAAATACCGCTCTCTACTATTTCAAAGCCATAATTTGCAGCTGCTGCCTTATACTCTTCAATCGTAGATACTGAGTTTACTTCACTGGTTGTATACATAATACCGATTGTTTTAGCCTCCGGTAGTATGGCACGGATCATTTCTAACTGTCTTTCAACCGGAAGTTTATCACTGGTACCAGTTACATTACCGACTGGTGTCCCATCTGCCTTTGCAAGCTCTGCCTTAATCGGATCAGATACTGCGGTAAAAATAACAGGAATCGTTGTATCCTTTGCTGTCCCGTATGCGCTTTGTGCCATCGGTGTTGCAATTGCACAGATTAAATCTACCTTTTTCGCTACAAAATTTGTTGAAATCTGGGTTGAGTTACCTCCATCAGCTTGTGCATTTTCAAGTAATACAATTAAGTTCTCATTCTCTACATAGCCTTCTTCGGCCAGCCCTGCAAGGAATCCTTCTCTGCAATTATCCAGAGAAGCATGCTCTGCAAACTGTCCAATACCTATTGTTACCTGTCCTTCTTTCTTACTACCTGCACATCCTGTCAGCAAGCTCATTGCTAAAGTTAATACTAAAACTACTGAAAATAATTTTTTCATTCTTATTCCTCCCCTGTTTTTCGGGAGGAATTATCCTCCCCTGTTTTTCGGGAGGAATTATCCTCCCCTGTCATAAATAAAGTATACCTATTTTTTTCGCCATTTGTGTCCTTGCATTTTACAGCAGTATTTTTATTCTTTAATTCGATCCATTGGCCACCTTATTCTTCAAGAATAGGCTTGTTAATCTCCTTTTTAACAATAAAAAAAGCCCCAAGTATAATATATACTTGAGACGAATAAAAATCCGCGGTACCACTCAAATTGAACAAGTCCACTCTTTCATATACAAAAATATATGCCATTCATATAACGGTGATGGTTTCCGTCAACGCCTACTATTAGTTCGGGTTGCCCTCAAAAGCCCATTCAGCTAAAAACACCATGTCGCATTCCACCAACAGCGACTCTCTGTAATGTTGTACTAAAGCTTACTCTTCTTTCTCAACGGTTTTGCTTATTATTTCTTACATCATAATACGAGTAATGTATTTTGTCAACAGCATTTTTATTATATTTAATGCTGCTATCCATAATAATTATTGATTTGTTTTTGTCATTAAAAACCCCGAAGACTATTGTTATATTCATAAAAGGCATTCTTTTTAGATTTACCAATTCAGCTTATTTATGACAAGTGACTTTCAAGCCTAGTCACCTTTATAGCTTCGGGGCTTAAAAATAATAATTATTTCATTATATTTTTATCAAACGCCGGGTTAAATGCATAGAAGTTTCTGCAATCGAGGTCATCCTGAATCAATCTCAAAGCTTCTCCAAATCTCTGGAAGTGAACAATTTCTCTTTGTCGAAGGAATTTAATCGGATCGCAAACTTCCTGATCATGAACTAAACGAAGAATATTGTCATAGGTTGTTCTGGCTTTTTGTTCTGCCGCCATATCTTCAACAAGATCCGTTATTGGATCACCTTTACTCTGGAAGCACGTTGCTGCAAATGGTATCCCACCTGCGGCTTGAGCCCATATGCCCAAGGTATGGTCTACATAATAATTCTGAAAACCACTATCTATTATTTCCTGTGGTGTTAAGTCCTTTGTCAATTGATGAACAATAGTAGCAACCATTTCCATATGCGCCAATTCCTCTGTACCGATATCTGTCAGCAGGGCAGCACATTTCTTATTTGTCATAGTATAACGTTGCGACAAATAACGTAGGGAGGCTCCAATTTCTCCATCCGGTCCACCATATTGGCTAATAATTACCTGTGCCAGCTTTGGATTACATTGTGTTATATTCACAGGGTGTTGCAATCTCTTTTCATAACTCCACATACCCTAGCACCTTCCTTCCCAAGGCCAGGGTTCGTCAACCCAGGTCCATCTGTCATCAGCTTCAACATCATACATATTAATTGGTCCGTAGCACTTGGTGTATTCCTTCACTGCTTCATTCCTGACTCTACTTACTCTCTCCCAGTAATCTAAGGCTTCTCTGTCAGTCGGATGAGTGTCAAGAAATAGTCTAAGATCATCTAGAACAAAACTGGTAGCTGTAATACAAGCAAATAATTTTTCCCTATTCATAGCATCCATCCTATTTACAGCTCCTTCCATAAAATTCTAAATCCAGATCCTTAAATATGGTTCCGTGAGCCATTGCAGCAAATTCATTTTCATATAAATTGCGAAAACGTTGCCAAGGCACATAACACATGCCGAGAGGAAAACGATCAAAGTCACTTTCATAATTATCTAAGCCTCTATCACAAGCATCCTCTGGTGTATATCCGCCAACAATATCACCACAAACAGGACTGTTTTGTCTGCACGGTGAAGATTTTCTATTGCATTGTCCGCAATTTTCACCGCTTCCACGATACATCCGTCTATCCATAAAATTAGTCTCTCCTTTCAAAACATTAATGAACAACAGGTAAGTGCATTTGTTGTTCATTATATATTATGAGCCTGGGACAATTCTGTGCCTGTATATCATATTAAAAGACAACCAAACATTAATATTAATATTATTTGTAGAAAATAGTATTTCTCCATTGCAAATCATTGACATTAAAACTATTATCATATAATATTTAACTATATAAACATATGTCTAATTAGGTTCCTTCAGCAAAGGGAGTGTGTGCGCATCATGTATCATTTTATTATTAACCCAAAATCCAGCTCCGGTAAAGGAATACGGTATTGGTGGATTGTGAAAAGTGAATTAGATAAAAAACAGGTTTCCTACACTGCATCATTTACTAGGTACCCAGGACATGCTATCGAAATTGCATCGCAAATATGCAGCAGGGAAGATGGCATCAAAAATATTGTTATCTTGGGCGGCGATGGTACCGTAAATGAAGTTATAAACGGCATCCCCAATTATAAGGATGTGTTACTGGGCTATATTCCTTCCGGCTCCAGCAATGATTTAGCCAGAAGTCTAGGTATACCGAAAGATCCTATTAAGGCTCTTTCCAATATTTTAAAACCAAGCAAATTTAAATACCTCGATCATGGAAGGATAACCTTTATCGATAATGCAGCAGCTCCAAGAAAATTTGCCTGTTCTAGCGGTATGGGATATGATGCAACTGTATGTCTTGAGGTGCAGGCGTCCCCTCTAAAAAAAAGATTGAATCGTTTCGGAGCAGGAAAATTAGTGTATCTTGCTATTGCTATCAAGCAGCTGCTTATTAATAAGGCTGCAGATGGTACTGTAATTGTTGATGGCAAAAAAATGGACACCTATCAGAAAATTCTTCTGGTGTCTTGTATGATACACAAATATGAGGGTGGAGGACTTTTAATGTCTCCGAGTGCCGACCCAACTGACGGTAAGCTGAGTGTTTGCCTTGTTCACGGGTTAAATAGATTTAAGGTTATTTTAATGTTACCCATGCTTTTGATTGGAAAGCATACTTATTTTAAAGGTGTGGAAGCCTTCAATTGTTTAGATATTGAAATAAATATGAGCCAGGATACGGCGATTCATACGGATGGTGAAGTTCCTGCAGTATGTTCCCATATCAAGGTAAGCAGTGTACCTGAACAGATTCGAATGATTTTGTAAGGAAAGTAGGTAAAAAGATGCAAAGACGCACTAATATTAATATTTCTTCCTTAATCGTTTTTTTAAGTATTCTAACTATTATAATTCAATTTGCAACCTATTATTTCATTGCATCTGTCTATGCTATCATTGGAATATCTTGTTTCGTTTTAATCATTTTCTGTCATATACTTCTGGAGCGGTCCCTTACGTATGAAGCTTGCTTTATCTATACCATACTAAATGTCTTTATAAGCTTGGTTATTACGATACAAACCTATCTAGGAAAGGATAATTCCTTTACCTTAGTCCCCTATACAAGTGCTTTAATTGGAATTGTAGTTATCAATTGGTTGGTTCCTACTATCCATTGTTTCCTTCGTTATTTGTTTGATTATGGGACTAGGATTGATAATTACCTTGATTATTATCGGAATAACAGCATAGTTTTTCTCATGTTCTACATAGGAGTTATCCTCTACGGATCTTTTTTCACCTCAGCTTTCCCTTGGGCTTACCTTGCCAATACGGATGCTATTAACTTTAGTCCATTTATGGTGGTATCAACACAAATAGAAGATTATCTTAATAAACTGGTTCCTCTTAGTAGTATTTTTGTATATTTAAGCAGCCGGATACTTACTTTCGCTCCTTACGGTTATTATTGTACTCTGTTTACGCGTAAGCAATCCCGCCTATTAAGATTTATTACCTTGTTGTTTTTCCCTATTATGCTCGAAATACTGCAATATTTCATTTTTCCCACGCGATGTGATATTGATGATGTGATTTATGCCTTCCTAGGTGGAATCCTTGGTTCTCTTTTATTTTACTTAATAAATACAATTTACCGGACTATTACCGGTAAAGATTTTTTGGCTAAGGATCCTGTTTATCGATTTTCCAGCAGTTCTCTTCACTTTTAATACATGACAAGTAAATAGTGAAACGGCTTACCGAATTCCTACAAATTCATCTTGCAGGAATTCTTTTCCTCCGCTGTTTTCCAGAAATTATCCAATTTACTTCGCATAGTAACCTGGTTCACAGTAATGTTAGGGAACCACTCCTTGGGAAATAAGTTATAATATTGTTTTTGTGTGAATCTATCATCTAATAGCAGAATAGCTCCTCTATCTTCCTTTGTCCGTATTACTCTTCCTGCAGATTGTAAAACCTTATTCATCCCCTGATACAAGTATGCATAGTCAAATCCGTTGCCGTTTTCCTCATCAAAATATCCGCGGAACAGTTCTCTTTCATTACATACCATTGGCAATCCGGGGCCTACGATAACTGCTCCTATCAGGCGGCTATTCTTTAGATCAATCCCTTCACTGAAAATTCCACCCATAACACAAAATCCAACACGGCTCTTTTCCGGTTCTTCGATAAATTCCTCTAAGAATACTTCCTTCTCCCCTTCTGTCATATTACTGCTTTGAATAACAAGTCCATCGATTTCTCCATTTGCATACTCCGCAATTGTCTGCAACATTTGATAAGAAGGAAAATAAACCATATAATTTCCTATTTTCGCACCAGTAAACTCCTTGATGTAATCAAAAATCCTTTTGTACTGTGTTTCATTTCGGTTTGAATACTTCGTGCTGACATCATTTCCAATCATGATTATCCTGTTCTCGGGTAAAAAGGAGGAGGGTGCATAAACTGCATAATCTTCTTTCTTACCCCCTAGTTGCTCTACATAATAATTAATTGGCAGCAGGGTAGCGGAAAAAAGCACTGAACTTCTACCCCTTTCCATGCAATTTTGTAAATTCTTTGAGGGGTCCATGCATTGTAGCTTTACTCGAAAACTACTCTCTTCTTCATAATCCATATAAATAATATAGTGATCATCATGAATTTCATACATGTTTAAAAAATGGCGAACATCAAGATATAGACGTAGCACCTCGTCTTTTCCCTCCAATAAATGATTCTCTTGTAAAAACACCTCATATTCTGTCATTAAGCTCATTAAATGTATGGCAAATCCATCTAAATTTTCAACTACCTCAAACTCATCACATTCTCTGCGAAGTTTTAATAAATCGCTATTACAATGATCAAGTAACTTCGTGAATTTTGAACTTTTATCCTTCGTCAATCTCTTAACCTCTAAAAAGCTGTCCTTATATAAAACTGCGCTATACATTTCTCTCGCGCGGTCCACCAGATTATGAGCCTCATCGATTAGGAACACATAATCACTTTGCTTTTCGTTAAGAAAAAACCTTCTCAAATATACGTTTGGATCAAAGGCATAGTTATAATCACAGATAATGGCATCTGCCCATAGTGTTACGTCAAGACACATTTCAAAGGGGCAAACACAGTGTTTCTCTGCATAAGCACCGATTAGATCCCTCGTAATTTCATTTTCATTGGTCAAGAGGTCGTATACTGCATCATTTACCTTATCAAAAAAGCCCTTCGCCCGTTCGCAGGCTCCGGGATTACAGTCCGGCTTCTCCAGAATACAAATCTTCTCTTTTGCGGTTATCGTAACAACCTTCATATGCAATCCATTTTCGCCTAATATGCGAAAAGCATCCTCCGCTACCGTCCTTGTAATTGTCTTTGCTGTCAAATAGAATATTTTCTCTACAATTTTCTCCCCCATAGCTTTCACGGAAGGAAATACTGTAGAAATAGTCTTACCTACCCCGGTAGGTGCCTCAATGAAAAGTTTCTTTTTTCTTAAAATTGTTTTATATACCCCAGTTACTAAGTCTTTCTGCCCTTCTCTATATAAAAAAGGAAAATCCAATGATTTGATTGCTTCATTCCTTTTGTCAGTCCACTTAATCTGCCATACTGCCCATTTGCCGTATTCGTTTATCAGCTCCTCAAACCATTTCTTCAATTCCTCATAGGTTAGTGTTTCGTCAAAACACTTTAGACTTTCCGTTTCAAGGTTGCAATAAGTAAGTCGGATACCAATCCGGCTATGTTCATATTTCGTTGAGTAAATGTAGGCATAACACATCACCTGTGCCCGGTGTACACCGACTGGCGCTGTCAGATGTGATAAGTCCGTATAAACTCCCTTGATTTCATCAATGATAATCTCAGGTGGATTAAGCTCCTCTTCTTCAAAAAGAAGGACGGAAAAATCCTCCCTTATTATGTTGTTTGATATTATTCCATCTGCTCTGCCTTCTATCGTAAGGTCAAAGGAGATTCCCTCCCTAGTAACAGGAACTGTTATACTTAGAGGTACCTCTGCCATATAGTTTGAGCCCATTTGTTTTTGTAGTTTTCGATGGAGCCTACTCCCAGCCTGCATTGCATCGGTTTCGTTCCTTGTTCTTGTATTATCAAGATCTCCGGAGCGAAGAATAAATTCTACTAGATTGCGTACTGATATCTTAATATTTTGTGTGTTCTCCTGCATGGCTGCCTCCCCTCAATCAGCAACAAACGGCAAACCCTTTGTTGTTGATAAAAGCATCTTAAAATGATATCTTATCATTTATATTTTAATTATCAAGTACATTTTTTATGAAACGAATAGTAATTGATTTATTTATTCATCTTGTTATAATCTATATGAAATTAAGTATTGCATTTTTTACCTCAATCTGGTACATTCTACTTATATTCCTCTATTACTATGTGGAGGTAAAATTTAAAAAGTGAGGTAGTATAATGAGCGAACACAATCACAGTGGTAGCTGCGGCTGCGGACATGATCATGATGAGTGTGAACATGATTCAATCACATTATCATTAGATGACGGTACAGAGTTAAATTGCGTAGTTCTGGATATATTTTCAGTAGATAATAAGGATTATATCGCTCTCCAACCTGAAGAGGGAGAAGGCGAAGATGATAACGTATTCTTATATCGTTACATCCAGGAAGATGACGGTGAACCACAGCTTTTGAATATTGAAGATGATGATGAATTTGAAGCTGTTGCCGATGCATTCGAGGAATTATTGGATTCCCAAGATTTTGATGATATGTTTGAAGAGGATTTAGATGAAATAGAGACAGAAGAAGAGGAATAATTTCCCGTTTAATTAACACAGATTTAAGAGGCTGCTTCTAACCTTTAACAAGCAAAGTAATTATTATTTGTTACTTTACTTATTAAACCTATTGAAGTAGCCTCTTATTTATTCCTGTCGAGTGAGATTGTTGTATTACCCTTTCCACTATTAATTACTACTTTGCTCGTCCGAAATTCGAATTTCATCTATAAACCTAGAACTTAGCATAACCTTATTATAACGTTCCTTTGCGCTTAAGATATAAAGATATTCCTTCGCTCTAGTCATCGCTACATAGAAAAGCCTACGTTCCTCTTCCATATCAGCATCTAGGACTGCTTTTTTATGTGGGGTAATTCCCTCATTGGCATCCACGATAAATACTACTTGAAATTCTAGTCCCTTAGAACTGTGCATTGTTGCAATGGTGATGCTGTCTTTTTTGTTATTCTTATTATCTGTAGCCTGTCGTTTCAATTCTACTTTATATTCCACCATATAGGTAAACCAATCCTCAAAGGTTTTAAAATCTCTTGTACTCTCCTGCAGTTCATCTAGTATATCAATCAGTTCCTCTGCCTTCATCTTTCGTTGATTGGCATATTCCTCTAGATACTCCTCATACCCAATCCCTCTCCTAATGTAATTAATTGCTGCATAGGGATTCATTCGAGAAAGTATTGCCAAATCATATTCGAATTGATCCAGACGCTCCAACATCCAGGTTTTATCATCATAATATTCTTTAACTGCCTCAAAGTTAACCTCGGGTGTATCAAAACATTCCCTGCTGACATAACGCTTTGGCCTATTTATAATCTGAAGATAAAGACTGCGGTCCGTTCTTCCTATCGCTATTTTGATATAAGAGATAAGATCAGCGCAAATCCAATGCTCAAAGATATTTGGTAAGCTGTCTCTCATCCGAAACGGAATATTATATTCCATCAGTTTATGAAGGAGTGCCCCCGAACCCATATTAGTACGAACAAGGATTGCAATCTTTGAGAAATTCATTCCTTCCTTATTAAGCTTTCTTATCTCCTCAACAAGCATTAGATTTTCATCGGCGAGGGCCTCAAAATTATGTATTGCAATCTCCCCTCCTGTCTCTCTCATTGCACTTACCTCTTTTGGAAACCGGTTTTCATTATGCATGACCAATCGATTGGCAGCACTTACTATGGTTTTTGTGGAGCGATAGTTTTTATCAAGATAGATTCTTTTGCACTGAGGATAATCCTCAGGAAATTGTAGCATAATTTCCGGTTTAGCTCCGCGGAAGCGGTAAATAGATTGATCATCATCTCCTACAACGAATAAATTATTACGAGGTGCCGAAAGCATCCGAATTATTTCAAACTGGACTTTGTTAATATCCTGAAACTCATCAATTAATATATACTGAAATTTATTCTGCCATAAAGTAAGTATGTCTTGTCTCTCTGCCAATAGCTGAAAGCATAAAAGTAGCATATCATCAAAATCGATTAAATTTAAATTTTTTAATTTACGATTGTACTCCGTATAAATAGACCTGAATATCTCATCCGCACAATGTATGGAATAATAGTTTGAAAGCTCCATTTGATTTCCCTTGACCAGACTAATTTCGGAAAACAAGTCTGCTATAAAGTCCTTCTCATCTTCATATTCAAGCTCTAGTCGGCGAATAACTTCCTTTAGAATTTGTATCCGGTCCTCATCTCTTACTATATTTGACGCGTTAAAATGATATGCATGTTTTAGTATCATAAAAAAGACCGCGTGAAAGGTACCAAAGCTTACCTTCGTTTGGCTTTCTTTCATTCCTGTGAGAAAACGTTCCTTCATCTGATTTGCTGCTGCTTTAGTAAAGGTAATAACCAGAATCTTATCCTCTGGCACTTGATATTCTTTGATTAAATATTTTGTCCTCTCGGTTATTACCAAGGTCTTGCCCGAGCCGGGACCAGCGAGGACAAGCATAGGTCCTTCCTTATGCTGCATGGCTTGCTGCTGCGCTGGATTCATTTGCATAGGGGTCACTCCTAACATGGTTGAATAGATGGTTTTTGTTCAGAAAGGCTATTTTATACTTTTACGATGAATATGGTGGCATATATATTCATTTGGCTGCCTTTCCCGAAAGCGGTATCTTTCTTATTAAGCCACTACGATTACAAAAATGCTCGCTGAAACTCGCATTTTTGCAGTGTCTTAAACGAAAGATGGACAACCACTTTCGGCCGGTCGACGCCAAAGCGAATATATATACTACCATATTCTATTTTTAGGTAATGAAGCCTTTCTGGGATAGAATCATTGATATTTATTTACGAATAAGGGTTTAATAGATATATAAGATATACTTGATAATTTGTTATTGTTTAAACATAGGATTGGTCTGGATATGGGTAGGTTGATTTTTATTTGTTTCCCTCTTGGCGAGTAATAATTGGAAAATGGGAGTTCACCTTATAAGAGATAATATTGAAGGAAGTACACCCCGTAAATGGGCGTTGTGATAAGTATTGAGGTAACCTTGTAGACAACTTGTAGATAGTTTGTAAGTTACCTACAAGGTTACCGAATTGATATTTATTAGCTTAGTTTTTCGATGGCTATTTTCATTCGGTGAAGACTTTCTTCTTTGCCTAGAATGTTCATGATTTCGTAGGCTCCGCCGGGGGTTGATTGTTTTCCGGATACGGCTGTTCGAATCGGCCATAAGCCTTGGCCGTTTTTAATGCCTCTTTCTTGGATATAGGACATGATAACTGACTCGATGTTTACTTCTAAATAATCCTCAAGTGCTTCAAATCTGGGGAGCAAGTCCTTTAGTACCACGAGAGAGCTTTCTGAATCGGTTTTCATTTTCTTATGAGTATACATTTCAATATTATAATCCGGAAGCTCCTCAAAGAAGTCCACCATGTTCATGATATCCTTTAAGGTTTCTATCCTCGACTTTATTAGTAAGGCAATTTTCTTTAAATCAAGATCCTTCTTTATCACTTCGTTTAAATAAGGGAGTGCCATGTTATAAAATCTATCTTCCTCGATATTTTTGAGGTATTCACCGTTCATCCAACGAAGCTTCACCATATCAAATACAGCGGGTGATTTATTAATATGCTTATAATCAAACTCCCTGATTAAATCCTCTAAAGACATAATCTCTGTATTATTTGGAGAGCTCCAACCAAGTAGTGCGACAAAATTCACTATTGCTTCTGATACAAAGCCCTGTTCCAGCAAATCTTCAAAAGAAGCATGACCGCTTCGTTTACTTAACTTTTTGTGCTCTTCATTGGTAATTAATGGGCAATGGATATAGAATGGCTCCTGCCAGCCAAAGTCTTGGTATAGTCTGGTATACTTTGGTGTAGAGGATAAATATTCATTACCTCTTACCACATGTGTAATCTTCATCATATGATCATCCACAACGTTTGCGAAATTATAAGTGGGGTAACCATCTGATTTTATTAAAACCATATCATCAAGTTCTTCATTATCCACCGTAATATCACCAAAGATGACATCATGGAAAGTTGTAGAACCTTCCACCGGATTATTCTGACGAATGACATAAGCAATACCTGCGGATAGATTTTTAGCAACCTCTTCTTTGGAAAGATGAAGACAATGCTTGTCATACTTTGTGATTTCTTTTACTTCCTCTTCGTCGTCTTCAGCTGTATTTCCGACAATACTTTTTAATGATTCCAGCCGTTCTTTGGTACAAAAGCAGTAATAAGCCGCTCCTTTTTCTACAAGTTGTTTTGCATGTTCCAGATAAATGCCCGAAGCTTTTCGCTCGCTCTGAACATAAGGTCCGTAGCCGCCATCCCTGTCAGGTCCCTCATCATGAATTAATCCCGTTCCCTTAAGTGTTCGATAAATGATATCAACCGCACCCTCAACGAAACGTTCCTGATCGGTATCTTCTATTCTTAATATAAAGGCTCCGCTTTCATGTTTTGCAATTAAATATGCATATAGCGCTGTACGAAGATTACCAACATGCATTCTTCCTGTTGGGCTGGGTGCATATCTTGTTCTGATTTCACTCATGTTTCAACTTCCTCTCTATTCATTACAGTAATTGTTAACCAATAATATTGTTAATGAGTTGGCTGCCATTACAGACAACCTCATTTTTCCCATTATAACATAACTTTGTTAAAAATCAAATTATTCTAAACTAAAAAGGTATCCTGGAAGTTACAAAATGTAATACCCACGTATTTACAAAAAGGTATCCCAAATGTTTATTTTTCATTGCCACAAAAGCTACTGCTTCCTCTAAATTGGCGAAATAAACCTTTGGGATACCTAGTTAAAAATATATTGAATGAATAGGATTATAACGTTAACCTTCTGTCTTCATCGCTTCAATAGCACTGATCTTAGTCGCACGCTTCGCCGGAAAGTATCCGGAAGCAAGCCCAACAAATATTGAAATAGCTAATGCTACAAAGGGAAGATAAAATGGAATGATGGAAAATTTCGTATTTGCCATATCTTGCATGTAGTTACCCGATGTTAAAGCACCAAATATAGGCTGCCCAAATTTATTAAGGAGCCAGGAGGAAATATACCCAAGTATAATACCAATTACTCCACCAAAAAAACCTATTGTCGCAGCTTCAAACAAAAATAATTTTCTTATATCCTTAATAACACATCCAAGTACCTTCATAATACCAATTTCCTTCGTTCTTTCATAAATTGCCATTACCATGGTATTGGCAATATTGATGGCAGAAACAAACATGGCTATGATACCTAAGAATCCCAGTACTATCTGCATAGTTTTGGAAGCATCTTGCAACGGCTTTAGATACTGCATATCACTATAGGACTGAAATCCTAAAGCCTTGATTTCATCCTGTACCTTTATTACATTATCGATATTATCGACATTTAGTCTAATTTGCTGATATTTTTGAATGAGTTTCACTGCTTCCTTACGGTCAGTCAAAGCTAAGGTATTGCAATATTTCAAGTAAATCTCCTTAAAATAATTAATATCCATATAAGTGTTATAATCAAATTGCCCATTGGTTTGTTCCATCTTTACTATGTTTTTAAGCGGTAGGCTAAATTCTTTTTTCTTTACATTTACAGGAAAACGTTGAAATTTTAGCACCAATCTGTCCTTCAAAACATCAATAATCTTAGGTGAATAACCACGAGAATTTGGGTCATAAAACTCATATGGTGTCTGTGATCCAAATATAATCGCTGTGTTATCATCAGCAGTTGGATACTCGCCAAAGGCTAGTGCAGGAAAGTCAAAGTCATCAAAAGCCTCCATATCCATCGCAGTGATATATATATTGCCTTGATATTTTCCAGAGAATAGGGCTGCATCCATTTGAATCACGGGAGATACTGCCCTTACGTGGTCTATTGCTATAATCTGCTCCACTAAATTATCATCTAGCTTCTGTTCCTGACTACTCACATAGTTTCCGCTATCATCAAAAATATCCCCATAGGAATTCACCATTATCGTTGTGAGTCCACCCTGTTGCATTACCTGGGTTTCAAAATTATTTTTAACCCCATTGCCGATGGATACCATGATAATAATGGATAAGGAGCCTATGACTACACCTAAGACTGTTAATATGGTTCTGGCTTTCCTTCGGGAAAGATTCCTCAAACCCATTTTGAACAAATCGCTAATCTTCATATAACTCAATCCCTTTTTTAATTTTTCTTCTTGCCAAGAAAGCTCCCAAAGCAGCACTGACACAAAGAACTGCAATTGAAATCCCGATTACAAACACCCAAGAGGATAATAGTGGATTTTTTGTCTCAGCTACCCCCGTATCAAAACCTGGGTCAACACTCATTCCCTCATCATAAATCGGTTCAACACTTACATTGTCTCCCATTGCTTCCTTTATGGCAGCCTCATTCACGGAACCCACGTAGTTAACGGCTACTTCAGCAGTCACTTCCTCTGCAAGTGACTCTTCTATTGCTATATCCTCAGAAACTGTATCTGTATTTACTATTTCAGTATTAACTTCACTGTCTTCAACTTGTTCCATCGGTTCTGCTGCTACAGGTTCCATTGCCTCAGATTTCGTGTCCGTTGCGATTTTAACATTAGCTACTTCTACTTTTACACTTCGAGCAGCACTATTTATCATAACTATACTCATATAATCCTCCATTCTAACGCTAGCGATGTTTTAGTATTTCTCTTCTTCCTTTTTACGAAGCTTCGCTTTATAAGCGTTTACAATAATCTTTTTGGTAATAGGAATAAATATTATAAAAATAATTACCTGAATAATGATAAACAGCCACATTGGTATAATTGGCTTCTTAGCTAACGGAACTGATGGATTAAATACATCAACCCCACCATCACCCATACCCGGGTCAAATACCTGTGCACCCATAACATTGGTTTCAAATTCCTTGATGAAGGATACTTCTTCTCCATTACTATCTTCGAATGTAATTTTCACAACGCCTTTTGCCAGCCCTTCCATATTGGGGATTACCTCAAATTCAGCATAGGCTGATGCACCTTCGGCAACATTTCCGATGAAGTACATACTGCCAGCTGATGCAGTAAAATCGCCCTCTACGGTGGCAATAACATTATTAAGCGGTGATTTTCCCATGTTATAAAATTCAAAGGATAACATTGCTGGATTTGAAACAATTACTTGACCATCGAAGGAGTAAACATTGACATAATCAATGACAGGCCTTGAATTCTCTACTGCCTGGAGGTTTAGTTCTTCTACCTTGGTTTCACCAATTTCACCGGTCGTAGGATTTGGCTTAGCACCGTCGTATTCATATTCGATAGTAATCTTTAGTGGATAAGCCTTTGTACTGGCATCGGACTTTACCTTTAGTTCAAGCGTATTCGAAACCGTTTCTCCCGCAGCAATCTTATTGATAAAGAAACTGTTACTTCCTTGCGTAACGGTAAAAACATTGTCTGCCTGCGTAACAGTTACAGTAATGTTTTGTGCTGCCACGGAGGAGTTCGTGTTATATAAATCGAAGGTAAAATTAAAGATGGAACCTGCCCGTAATTCTTCTGTATCAGCGGTATAACTGCTGACAATCAACTTAGGCTTACTGCTGCTGCCCGCGTCATTTATCACATCACGAATGGGTATATTTTCTATTTTTTCGCCTGAGGGGGAACCTGCATAGTTATATTTAATACCCAGGTTGTTTACTCCTTCAGGAATAGTATCTGATACAATAAATGGAATTGTAACTCTTATCTTTGCTCCGCCCTCTAATCTCTCAATATATTGATAGGGATCTGATTTAACCGGGATAAAGTTATTGGTGGTTAAGGCATCGGTAGAAATTCTAAGCTCGGTTATTGCAACCTTGCTCTTATTCTCGACATCGAAGGAAATCTCCAACTTCTCACCCGCAACCGGTTGTGTCGGATATTGCTGCACACCGCTGATGAGGATATTTGGATCTTCTGCTGCATCTACTCCAAGTACTTCCGGATACACTATTTCGGTTTTTGTAAAGAATAAACCCGATTCGTCTTTATATGTAATATTAATTTTCAAATCCTTTATTCCGCCGGTCGCTCCCTTTGATACCATCAGAGGAATTTCTACCTCCCGTCTACTGCCCTTCTTAATATTTGGTACCCAGATATCAGTATAATATTTTTTTATAAATCCTTCTTTCCCAATATTTGACTCATCTACTGAAACATAAACCTCTTTTGAATCTGATGCACCCAAATTGCTCAGAGTAGCAACCAATACAAATTCGCCACCAAGTATTAATTCACCCTGATATTTAACACTTTCAATATACAAATCGGGTGAATTCTCATTCTTTTCCACATCGAAGTCTATATTATAGGAATCTGTTAATGGCTCACCATCGAGATTTTTATATTTAAAGTTCGCTATTATGGTTTTTTCCCCAACACTTGCACTTGGCAGGATGTTAATCGGTAATGTAATCGTTTTTTCATTCCCGGATGCCAGATCTCCAACTTTAATATCTTTAACAGTATAATTTTTAGTTATCCCTGTTCCGTCATAGTTTAAGTTAAAATAAACATTACGAGCAGTAATTTCCCCTTCATTCTTAACGACAAAGGACAGCTCTGTTGTAGCTCCTAGCAGAGGGTTTTTACAGGTTACTTTATTGATCGTTAACTGTACCGGTGTCTTTTCTTCCAAAATCGAAAGATTAAAATCCAGGGCAAGCTCGTAAAGAACATATACACCCTCACTAAAAGAAAATTCCTTTCCAGTGACCAACAAACTAATTGGGTAAACTCCTATACCAGCCGTTTCTTTAACTGCTACGTCGAAATCCACGTATGTAGTAGTAGTGGTCAAAATATAATCTGTCAAAACATCATTGATGCCAGATGTTAGCGTTGCCTTAGTAAATGTATAGGGTGAAGCATCCTTTTTATCCGAAATGCTTGCATCTGCTTGCTCAATCATACCGCCTACTGCTTTAATTGGAAGCCGAATATGATTTGTCACTCCAGGTTTCACTACCAAATTTACGTTTTCTTCACTAAATACAACAGACTGAGCTTTCGCCGCCTGTACTTGTGTTGTATTCATATTACTCAGTATACCTATTGCAAGTAAAGTAACGGCTATTACTGCAACCATTAATTTTTTTATCCTCATCCCTATTTCCCTCAACTTCCCTTTTAATATTTAAGTTTCATTGCCTGCTCAGCGTGATAAATCAAATTTAAGTCCTTCTATTTTATATAGTCAAACACTTGTCTTATTAATAGTGAGTCTTTATATTCAATTTAATTTATACAACATCCGGTATTAATACGCCGGTTTCCTCACCTTCCGGTTCATTATTATTATTATTGATAACCTCTATTTCTTCGATTTTTCCATCAAAGATATGTATTATTTTATCAGCATACTGCGTTAACCTTTTATCATGGGTTACCATTACAATAGTCTGCTGATTGGCCTTTGCCATTTCCCTAATTAGGTCCATGACCTCTTTGGAGGTTTTAGAGTCAAGGTTACCGGTTGGTTCATCCGCGAATACTATTTCAGGATTGCTTACAAATGCCCTTGCAATGCCTACTCTTTGCTGCTGACCACCACTCATTTCCTTGGGTTTATGCCTTAATCTTGGGCCTAAACCTACCTTAACCAACATATCTTTCGACATTTTCCTTCTTCGTTTTATACCTATGTGTTTAAATACCAAGGGTAGTTCAACATTTTCTAAAGCGGTCATGGAATTCATTAGGTTATAGGATTGAAACACAAAGCCCAGATTGTTCTGTCTAAACTTAGCCAGACTCTTTTCACCCATTTTATGTATATTTTTCCCCTTAATGATAATTTGTCCGGATGTAAGCTTTTCGATTCCGGCCATTAGATTTAGCAAAGTAGATTTACCGGATCCGGATACACCATATAAGCAACAGAATTCTCCTCGCTTAATTGTAAAGCTCACATCATCTACGGCACATATTCGTTCCTTTCCCATTCTATAAATCTTCTTTACATTTCTAACCTCTATTACGTTTTCAGCTTTATTGATCATTACGCACCTTCCTAACCCCAACGCCAAAATAATCCTACTTTACTATAATGTTACACGATAATTCTTAATAAATGACTATCTTATTTCTTAATTTTTCCTTAAATATATAACAAAACAAGTCCTTGCTTTTAGGACTTGTAATTCCAGTGATGTTTTTATCACTGAATTATCACCGAAGGTGATTTGTTATAGCGAACATTTTGTGACTTTTAAAATGTGAGCTTTAAAACAAGTCCTTGCTTTTAGGACTTGTAAGTTCAGTAAACAAGTTCCCTCTATCTATCCCCTACTTTTATTTCTTCCTTACGATCTATTCTATATTCCACAAAACGAACAAATACCAATTTTATATAAGCACCAACCGGTACTGCAATCAACATACCCAAGAAGCCACCAATCGCACTGCCGAAAATCAATGAAATAATGATTATTAATGGGTGAATTTTAATGGAACGGCTTAAAAGTTTCGGTCCAATAAAATTACCATCTATAGCCTGAATGATGAACAAAGCAATAATTGATATAATCATTGTTTGAAAATCTCCATTAATTAAGCAGATAATCGTTGTACTGATATAGGCAACCACAGGCCCAAAATAAGGAATAAGATTACCGATACCGGAAAATATACCAATTACAATGGCAAACTTCACTCCCGTAATAGATAATACTACGCTAATTAAAATCATCATAACAATGGCATCGGTTAACTGCCCTCTGATATAGCCGGAAAACACTTCATCTAAGTCATGGATAGTTCTGATAATTTTTTTATTTGCATTTTCGGAAAACAAAGCCTTAAACACTTTTTTGATATAATTAGTAAACATTCTTCCATCAATTAAAAAATAAAAGCCTATAATGAAGCTGAAAATAAATGTCGTCAGATACCCTGAAATATTCGTGATGGACGACAGTGTCGAACCTGTAAATCCTTTTAGAAATTCTAAAATATTAGTTGTTATATTGCTTACGTATTCATCAAATACATTAGACTGTATATCTAGCTCTTCCAGCTTGCTTAAAATGGATTGAATAAATGCGGTTAAGCTATTCATATAAGCAACAACTAACTTAATAATATCATCAAAATTAGCCAACCTCAGCTGATTTGTGACACTGAATACCAGTAAAGAAACCAAACCCACAAAAACAATCACCAAAAGGATCACAGCGGTAAAGGCAGCCCAGGTTCTGGGAGCTTTCAGCTTATGAAATACTTTACCCATTTTAATTTTTCTATATTTATTTTCAAAAAAGCTTACAACAGGGTCCATGATATAGGCAAAAGCAAATCCCAAAATCAATGGCTTAATCACCTTGATTACCCAATTTACTTTTTCCATAATCTCGCGAACTATACTTGGTGCATTTTTCGCAACCAAAGTGAGTGAATAAATAATTACCGAGGTAATTATGACATACAGAGATATCTGCATGTATTTTTTATTAAACTTATCCTTCCATTTCATTGGTTTGCAGCAGATCCCCTTTCTCCATATTCCAAATAGCGTGCAATGCAATCAGCTGTATTTTCGATCCCAATATAATCACTTCGAATGGACAGATGATAATTTTCAGCTTTTCCCCATTTTTCACTCGCATGGTAATTGTAATAATTTGCTCTGCGTTTATCCCTTTTTAATATCTCTTCTTCTACTTTATTTTCAGGTAAATGATTAAGCTCAACTACCCTTTTCTTTCGAAATTCTAAATCCGCCCAAATAAATATATGGGCTACGTTTTCATTATCCCTTAATACATAGTCAGCGCACCGTCCAACAAGTACACAAGGTCCCTCTGTTGCAATCTTACGTATAACATTACTCTGGGCAAGATATATTTGATCATCCAAGGACAGATGGGTAAATCCAATATCCTGATTACCGAATGCATTCATACCCATTGATATGGAATACAAAAGACTATTCGTTGCTTTGCTGTCTGCATTTTCAAATGCTGCCTCAGCGAACCCGCTTTCCTTAGCGGCTCTTGTTATTAATTCATAATCATAAAATGGAATTCCTAGCTTCTTGGCTAGAATCCTGCCGATTTCTCTTCCACCACTTCCATATTGCCTACTGATTGTAATTATTTTATCCATAATTAGGCTCCTTCTCCTATAAATTTTACGCTATTTATACTATATTATACCATACCAGCCTATAAGAATGGAATCTTTTTAGACCATCAAAACAGTAATCTAAACTTTAAATATATTCTCTTAGTTAAGTGTGAGTTGCGATATACCTCATTGCATAAATCATGATGGAACTCTTCAACTTCCAAAAGCTCTGGTGAAGTAATGAAATTTTTCCCGAACCTTGCTTTCCTTACAGTCTCCATACAGGTAGTGAAGTTTTCTTTTTCTATATACGAAAAATTTTCTTTCACATAATCTTCATTATCCTCTAAACAGCCGCCCTTGCGCGGCAGGCCTTTACATAACGATACAATTTTTTCAATCTCTTGATAAAGGAGCAAGGCTTTCTTACTCTGATTTTTCGTATTTTTCTCCATTTTCTTTCTATATATATGAAACAAAGATACGATAATTGCTACGATAATCGCTGTTGCGGCAAAAATGACGAATATAATGTAATTGTTTTGTTTGTTGATTTTATCTGCAAGTTTATTTGCTTTCTCTGTTTCCTGTTGATCCGGCTGATTTTTATCTTGTATACTATCCTCTGTGGGATTTGCTTCGCTCGGAGTAATGGTTGGTGTCACCTTTGCCTCTTCCTTTATATCCATATTCTCTCCGATAATCATCATATCCTCTGCCATAGCGGTTGTGTCAGTAAAATCGGCAGTTGGTGTAAATTCCATAGGGGTCCATCCACACCCATCAATATAGACCTCCACCCAGGCGTGTGCATTTGAATCCAATACAGATAGTTCAACCTGCGGCGTCTCGAAATTATAGTTCACTTGATCGGAATATACAGAAACTAGCTGATCTTCCAATAGTACGTTCTGGTCGATATCCGCTGCACCCACGGCATAGCCTTCCACATACCTTGCAGGAATACCCATTGCACGAAGCATTAAGGTAGCAGCAGAAGCATAATGGGAACAATAACCCACCTTATTTTCATATAAAAAATATTCCACAAAGTCTTTTCCTTTTGGTTGCCTGCCCGGAGATAAGGAGTAGCTCGTTTCACTATTTAAATAATTCTTAACATAAGTGATTTTTTCTATGACACTGTCATTTCCCTGCGCAGCGGCTCCTTCCGAAAATTCCTGTTTCAATCGTTCTAATCCCTCCTTCGGCATTTGAGTATAGGTCTCATAGACAAAAGCACGATAAAGTTTTTCATATTGCGAATAATCCTCAACACTCTGGGGTAAATTCGTTCCTGTTGGAAAAGTTGAACCCTTTGTATTGGAAAAACGATAGAAGTAATCAAATTCGTAACTACCTCTCTTTTTTATAGGTGAAGTATATAAATCCTGAAGATACTCTGTATTATCCAAATTACTATAATCAGTATAATACGGAGCATAGAGATATTTTTTATTCGCTCTCAGATAATTCACCTTAATTTTACCCTTATAAAATGAATATTGGTATGCCGGGATACCCTTTAAATTTGAAATCATATTAAACACCAGGCTGCTTTGATTAACCGCTGTAAATTTCTCCTCCGGCAGCTTTTTAATCAGCTCTTTATATTTATTCTCTGTTTCATCCGAATGACCTACCCAGCTGTCTCCGGTATACACACTGCCTACATAACCTTTAAAATAAATACCATCTGCTACCGAAGAAAGTGTTGCTGTTACCCGTAGCTGTTCTGTTCCACTAAAGCTTACTCGGTCCACCTTCCCTAACTGACCCCCGTTTAAGCCTCCAACGGCAACCTTGCCAGAGGAAAGCTTAAAGTTACTGAATTTATCTGTAAAATCCTCAATTTGAAAATCAAAAAGAAATGTTTGCAGCTCCGATTTTGCCTCTTCAATCATGGTTACTTCTTCATATTTTTCAGTGGTAACAAAAAGCTTCATAAAGGTGAAAATCATCAGACACATGATACTAAGCCAGATTGCAGCGCGGCTGTTTACTCTTTGTAGTAATGTTTTTTGTTCTTTATTAGTCGTCATATGTACTGAAATATAGGACCTTGTCAAATACAGCATGATTATAATATAAGTAATAAGATACGCTTCCGATGGTATCCTACCAAATGCAAAGGTTGCTGCTACCGGCAGGAAAAGAATGATATTACAAAGATTAATATACCTATTGCGTACGATGGCAATGGCTAGTAGTGCTATCATAGGTATTAATATCATGATCAAAAGTAAGGTCATATCTGCCTCGACTGTATCATAGTCCGCCTTATAATGTAACGTATGATATCCATAATACTCCTCCATACGGTTAAGCACTAAGTTTTCTAAGATATAAAAGCCGTTCGTAAGCTTTGGCAGTCTGCTATACCAGAAGAGTCCATAAAATCCGATTAGGAACGCTGCCTTTATTACATCGTAGGAAGATAGAAGAAGCAAAAAAAACAGTATGACACTGAAAAGAACTAGTACTAAGTTAACAGAAACCATAGTCACGGGGATAGCAAGGCACTCAATCAGGATAGAAATAACACTAAAGCTTCCGGCCATGATGGCCAGCAGCTGTATTAATCTCATAAAATATGGATATCCGGTTTTCTTCTCTTCCATTAATAAAAATGAATTATCAATAATAATTCCATCCTTAAATTTCCGACTCATCGTAACCTACCATTTCTTAGCTCAGTTTTAACTGTTCTATATCTTTCTTAATATTTCCGATTTCTAACGGCAAAAAGCGTATACCCATTTCGGCTGCGCTTCTTATAAAACTCTCAAGTATACTTTCTTCTTCGCCTTTGATAGCTTCGCGGGTGTCGTAAACATGATTACTATCATTAACATAAATAATCTGCTTTGCATTTGACTTAAGCATGGTCAAATAATCTAATCGAGGCACGGACACTTCTCCCGTGACATAGAATAAGTCGGAATATTGATCATTCGGATGCTCGGCTAGATATGCGGCTAAGGCATCCGTTTTTTCTGAATATGGTAATGCCTGCAACAAGCCATCGACCGCTTCAAAAAGATCCTTTTCCTTCATAATGCGAATCCGCCTGCATGCCCCATGACTCTCTTCATACCAAGATAAATAATGGATTTGATTGATTGATAAGAAGGAATGGGAAAGGGAAAGAGAACTTTCAAGCAAGGCATCCATATAAACGATAGCGTCCCCCTCTTTCGGCACCCGTAGGTTTACGAAGATAAGCACCGAACAGTTTAACGGATCGCTAAATTCCTTAATCATTAATTGGTTCTGCTTCACGCTGAGCTTCCAATGAATTCGCTGTGGCCTGTCACCTTCTTTATATTCCCGGATTGTAAATACTTCCGACGGATCATCACCGCTCTTAACGGCCGAATAATAATCACTTTCCACTATCTGACTGTTTCGTGTAAAGAGATTATTTTCCATGATCTCATGAAAACAGGGCAAAACAGCAATCTTAATTTCACCATTTAATTTTTTCTTCAGGGAGAATATTCTCATATAATCATAAAGACGAATCCCTGATAGAGAAATCTCTAAATTCCCCGAAAATTCAGAAAGAATATTGCACATAATAGTGGTATTCGCTCTTTGGTCTAGGGAAACAGAAAACTCTTTTTTGTATTGCTTTGTGGAATAAGAATTTTTATATTTTAGATAAATTGTAAGGTTTGATACTGGAAATATGGTGGGGTTATTAAGACGTACTGAAATTGGTATTACTTCACCCTTATTTACTACATGGACAATAGAAACTAGCTCCGCTGTAACCATCCCATAGGAGAAGCTCAGAAGTGCAAATAGGAAAAAAGGCATGACTAGTATCGTAAGAAAAATGATACCCATAACGTATCTATTATATAAAATTGATAGTACCCCTATTGAGGTCAAAAGCACCAGATACCGTAACTTATTTTGAATCATATAACACCCGTGTCCTTCTAAAACTTTAGCCCACATTATCCCTTAGTAATAATCTTAGGGGGCTTAACAATACGCATTATATCATCTAAAAGGTTGTCCACCGTAACATTATTAACCCTTGCTTTTGGTTTCAAAATCATTCTGTGAGCAGCAACATCCTTAAAGATATATTGTACATCCGCAGGCGTCGCATAATCTCTTCGGCTTAAAAATGCAGTCGCTTTCACCATATTCATCATGGCAAGTGACCCTCTCGGGCTGACCCCCAGCTCAATTAACGGATTTTCTCTCGTTTGCTGTACCAAAAACGTAATATATTCATAAATAGAATCATGGATAAATACATCCTCTACTATATTCTGCATCATTAGGATATCTTCTTTTTCAACAACGCGAGCCACCTTATCCAAAGGATTCGTATTTTGCCTCTCTTTTAATATCGCTATTTCACTTTTCATATCAGGGTAGCCCATCGTTAGTCTTACCATAAAACGATCCAGCTGTGATTCCGGAAGCATCTGCGTTCCGATTGATCCAATAGGATTCTGGGTTGCTATAACAACAAACGGTTTCGGCACATCTCTGGTAACACTGTCAACCGTAACTTTCCCCTCTTCCATCACCTCTAGCAGTGCCGACTGTGTTTTGGAGGAGGTCCTGTTGATTTCATCTGCTAAGAACAAATTGCACATAATAGCACCTGCTTTATACTGATAATTCTCTCCATCCTTACCTAAAAGATGAAAACCCACAACATCGGTAGGCAGAACGTCAGGTGTAAACTGAAGCCGGTGATGCTCTAAGGTCATCGCTTTGGAAAATGCTAATGCAAGGGTAGTCTTTCCAACCCCCGGATGATCCTCTAGCAATATATGTCCCTTTGCCAAAATAGCCGTAAGAACCTTACCGATGATGACCCTTTTACCAATAACTACTTTGTTCACTTCATCCATAATCTGTATTGCCTTACCATTATATGGCTCCATCTGCACTTCTCCTGACACTATTTAATAATTTCTTGTTTATTATAACATAAATTTACATAATTTCAATTGAATAAACCCTCAATTCTTGCTATAATGTAAAACATGTTACCGAAGGTACTGAGGTAACATGTTTTAACGAACATTTTGCGTTTTTACAAAATGTGAGTCTACGCTAATGTTACCGAAGGTACTATGTTTTAACGAACATTTTGTGTTTTTACAAAATGTGAGTCTACACTAATGTTTGAGCACAAGCACGCCTGTTATTTAAGGATATTTTGTGAACTGTATCCTTTAGTATTGACTTCTGCTTATAAATGTTTAAAATTAACTTCAAGAGAATTTTAGGGAGGTAGTAAAAAGTGAACAATTCTAAAAAACTAATTTATAATCCACAAGAAGTAAAGAAAACAAAAAAGGTAAGAAATCCGATGATATGGATTGTTACATCCATTATTCTAGTAGTAATTTTACTTGGTGGTGTATTATTTGATCAGCTCTATAAAAGAGTTATTCTGACTATTGACGGCGATAAATATAATATGGATGATTTATCCTATTATTTTTATGGCGTAGAATCAAAGTATGATTATATCAATCAACTCTATGGCGGCACCTACTATGATACTGTTGAGGAGACTACAGGACTCACCTACCGTGAAGCTGCAAAGCAAGAGGCTGTGACAACCGCTATTTACAATGAAATCATGTATCGGGAAGCAATCGCAAATGATTATTCCTTAACCGCGGAAGAGATTGAACAAAATAATACCGATATAACCTCAATGCTCACTGCTGAGGTTAATAAAGCCCTGCTGAAGAAGAACCCGTTTACCAAAAAATATTTATCTAACGTCATGGGTAAAGCAACCCTTACCGCCCGTTATCGCCAAGATGTTATTGACACCTTAGATATCGATGACGAAGCCCTTAAGGCAGAAATTAATCTTGAAGATAATAGACAGTATGATGTTGAGTACCTGCATATCTCCACGAAGGTTACAAATGATGACGGAACCTCCGTTGCTATGAGCGAGGAAGAAAAAGCTGCTGCATATGCTAAGATCAATGCTGTTTATGAAACCTCATTGACAACAAAAGATTGGTCTACTCTTATCCCTGAAGGTGAAACAGAGTTAAAATATCTTGCGAGCAACTTTATAAAAAGTGATACAAAGTTCTCCGATGAATTTAAAACGATGATGATGGGTATGGAAAATAACTCAGTTAGTGAAATTTATGAGGCTGAGGATGAATATTATATTGTACGTATGATAAATAACAATTCAACAGAAACATACGATTCTAAAGTAGAAGAAGCCATTACGAGTGCAGAGGACGAAGCTTTTTCAAAAGTATATGCAGAAATTATTCCAAAACATAAATATATAATAAATGAAAAAGAATTGGCTAAGTATAAAATGGGTGAAATAACACTTGTTAACTAAGTTTTCCCAATTTTTTGTATAATATATTCCTTTCAATCAATAGTATAGATGACATAGAATGAAAGGAGCTATTTACGGCAGGTACTTGGAAAAAATAATGATTGATTCAAAGGCTACCCATTCTGATGATGAACTGAAGGGTAGCCTTTTTTGTTATTATATTTCAATTAACACTTTGGTGGTGTTGCACCGAGTGGGGTGTATGGAATGAGAAAGGTTGGAAGCCCGGTGGAATAAGGGGCAATATCATATTGTTGGAAATAGATAACTACACCTGCCTTGGTTAAGTAAAAGCTATTTGCTTTGAAATTTTCATCGACCAACTGACTGTAATTTTCAAAATATGGATTATTTCCGTTTGCAATCTCGCTTGCTATCTGCTGATTAATCATATCTATAATATACTCCCTGTAATTACTTTTGTAGGGGAATATTTCACTCAAGTCAATTCGCTTACTTTTCTGCAAATTCCAGGTATCAGAGTATCGAACGGTTAGTCCATGGGCACCACCGGCATATTCATATTGATCAAAATACAAGCTGATTCCGCAATTTTGATTATAGGTAACAAAAAAATCTACATAAGCCTCAAATAATCGGATTGGGAAATTATTGGCCACCGAATATTCGTATTCTACCATAGCCATCTGATAAAGATTCGTAATATTAGATCTCTCGTACATTAATGCTTTTGTTCTGTATAACGAATTTAATTTATTAGTTAGTGTTTGATATTTCTCTGATATAAATTTAGGATACTTTATGGTATAACGCATTATCATCTGATTTTTATAATACATATCCTGCTGTAAGAATTTTTCTTTTACAGTAACCTGATATCCATCCAAGTTAAGACCCCTCCCCAAAGGATGCTCTTAGCATATCATATGCTTTCTTATGCGTTGATATTCTTGTCTTATTGGAAGTGTTCTTAGGGAAAAATTCTTGATGTTTATTCGAAAGGGGTTGTCGATTATGACAGCCCCTTTTTACTATTGCTCTATATTTTCTTATTTCATTCTATGTAATCTTTTTTCTCTTAAGCTGTATCATTTTTCTCTTAAGCTGTATCTTTTTCTTTGCAAGCTTTAAAAAGGACTTCCCTATGTAACATTAATCCACATAATTCTTAGCTTTTTCAAACTCCTGTTGGATCTCCTCGGAAGGCTTTTTTGTAAGGAAGGAAACAATTACAATTGCAAGACAGGAGAATAAAAATGCAGGAAGCAGTTCATAAATTCCAAATACTCCACCCATCGGTTTTATTACCAATTTCCATAGGAATACCATAAAGGCTCCTGCCAGCATACCGGCAATCGCGCCTTGTCTTGTTGCTCTCTTCCAGAAAAGGGAAAATAGCATAATCGGTCCGAAGGTAGCTCCGAAACCTGCCCAAGCAAAAGAAACTACTTTAAAGATGACACTGTTTTTATCCAAAGCAATCACAATACCTAAAATAGTGATGGCCAGAAGTACAAAACGTGCCACCGTCATAACCTGTTTATCAGAAGCATTCTTTTTGATTAACCCTTGGAATATATTCTTAGAAACCGCAGAAGCTGCAATTAATAGATAGGAATCCGAGGAACTAATCGTTGCA
>Ga0209724_1000224_pt1 | contig 60191 bp, 55 predicted proteins | sample grotaG_FD_184143 | JGI IMG/M metagenome (GOLD analysis project Ga0209724, IMG submission 184143) | Glacier valley bacterial and archeal communities from Borup Fiord, Nunavut, Canada, to study Microbial Dark Matter (Phase II) -... | ecosystem: Environmental > Aquatic > Freshwater > Ice > Glacier ...
CTCTTAGGTGTGAACCAGCTGCTCATTGAATGGGCAGCGGCCGAGCAGTTCACGCTCAGCAGTGTACAGCCTTACCTGACCTCTGATCAGGCGCTGGCGGTTGAGGCTTGGGAGCGCTTGCCACGGGCCGATCGGCGTGCGTTCGATGACCTTAATCAGGTGGTACCTCAGTATTTGAGTGATGTATTGACGCAAGCGGCTGCGTATCCCGAGTGTCATCTGCCGCAGATCGATAGTCTGCTCGAGGAAATGGCCGATCAGTCGGTAGTCTCGTCGTCCTATACGGATTGGCTGAGTGAACGTATGTTTGAACGACGGCGGTGGGAGAATGAACCGCCTTGGCTGCCGCCAATAGCTGAAAGTGGTTTGGACTGGATTACGGCGGCGCAGGGTGCGCCCTGGTATCGTTTCGATCAGACGGAGGATGGTCAGCTGCTGGCCTTCAAAGCCTGGCAAGCGGTGGATGGTAGTCCACTGCAGCAGGTGCAGCGGGTTGGGCCTGTATCGGATACGCATAATCTGAGTGTGCTGGATACCTTGATCAACCGACAGCCGCTGGATGAAGTGTTGTTCGAAGTGCAGCAATGGCGCGAACAGCAAATTGATGAACCTGATTCGTTTCTGGCTGAAGGGCCGCCTAATCGGTTGGGACGGGTCGCTGCTGAGCGCTGGCTGCCTGAGCTTTGATGGCATAGTTGCCGATCAGATTGGCGAAATGACATAAGTTGTTCCAGTGCCGGGTGGCTCGCCCGACAGCTATTTCATGGCTGTCCGCAGCGCCGGTGAACCAGGGCAGGCGGCCTTTATCGGCATTCAGAATGCCGTTTTTGAAGCGTACGTAGCCGGCATACTGGTTGTCGGTTTTGGTAACGCCGATTTCGGCTTCAAAAATCGTGTCCTGGCCGATGGAGATGTGTCTGTCTGGCATGTCTTTGTTTCCTTTGTGAATTTTGTGTAACCTACTTTTTAGCGGTGTTAATCGCTTTCTGCGAATGGTGCTGCTGGTCATTTTATCAGCAAATCGGGATTTGAACTATAGTGTTTGGCGAACAGGCATTGAACAGGTTATTCTCAATTTAAGCAATGACTGATTATGCGAATATGGTGTTTGTATGAGCGAGGACGGCTGGCGCTGGTGTGAATGGACGAGCATTCATGCGCTTCAAGTGACTGGTGATGCTTGGTTGATCGGTGGTGAGTGGGGTGTTTTTGCTGATCCGAGTCAATTGACGGTGCCCCGGTTGCTGCTTAGTTGTCTGCGGCAGCCATTTGTACTGGCGCAGATGCAGGTTTTGGATATGCGTGTTTGGGAAACTTTCATTGGTTTGTCAGAACACGCGGCCGGGGTTCTGCTGCCGCCCATCGGGGTGCAGAGGCTGCCTGAAGACTGTTTGCGGCCGCCGCGTATTCGGGCGATGGACCAACCGTTTTTGGATGCCTTAGCGCATGATCTGCCGGGCGGTTGTGTGTTGAGTATTTTTGAGGCCGGTGTTGTGCAGTGTGTACATTTGCCAGGGCTTGATCGCGGATCGGTGGAAAGTACTGTATTTGTATGTGATTTACGTGGTCGTGGTTTGCAGCCGGATGTGGAGTGGTTTACTTTCGATCCGAATGGCCAAGCGTGCTGGTTGCTTGATTCGGTTGAGGACTGGCTGAGTGATCGGCTGATTAAACTGCCAGGAAGTCAGTTTTCAGTGCGCAGTTCGGCTAATGATGAATTTGTGCGTAATTGGGCGTATTATGAGCAGCATGGTTCGGCTTGGAAAGCCTTAAAGGATAAAGGTGCGCTTTGAAAGTGCGTTTTCGGATGTCCGCATTGATTGATCGGTACGGACATCTGTCGTGAGGATAGGCGGTCTGACGTCCCATATCGATTTTATAGCCATAATGGCTATTCGAATCATAGCGTGGATCACTCAATCCGCTTAATTTGATCTAGTTTTATTCCCCTATTGACATGTATCGAATACGATACTATATAGTGCCACGGCTTGTGATGGATATGCCTATTTGCGGGAAACGAGTAGGTCGGATTGGTGAGAAGGACGCTAGATCTAGCGTCCTTTTTTGGAACAGGCTCCAGGCTGTCGATTAGTGCGGGTTGCTGTATTTCTTGATGAGGGCCACGATGTATTTCCCGTCAATCGGTTTGGGCAGACATTCCTTGAAGCCGGCGTGTAGGGCACTGCTGACTAAACGGTCGTTGTGCTGAGCGGTGACGGCGATGGCTGGAATGTTTTGGTAGCGCAGATCTTCGCGTAATTGTTCCATCAGTTGCAGGCCAGTCAGGCCAGGTAGACGGATATCGACGATGAAGAAGGTGGGTGGGTCGGCACGTGGTAAAGCTGCCAGTAGTGCTTCGGCGCTGTTGAATGTTTGGTGTTCCAGGCGGTTTAGGCTCAGACGGCCGCTGAGTACTTCTCGGCTGGCTGGATCGTCTTCGACAATATAGATCATGAGGATAGTCCTTTGGGCGGGTCTATGAATGGTGGTTCTGGGAATATATAGTTCAACAGCAGTTTCGCCAGTGTCTTATAAGTGACTGGTTTGGTTAGGTAACCATCGAAACCGGCGGCCATTACTTTGTCGCCGTCACCTTGCATGGCATGGGCGGTGAGTGCCACGATAGGTGTTTTAGTGAGTGTTGGGTCTCGGCGCAGCATCGTATGCAGCTGCCAGCCATCAATGGCTGGCATGGATAGATCGAGCAAGATTAGATCGGGTTGATAGGTTTTTAGCGCTTCTAAAGCGGTGTTGGCTGAATCGGCTAGTGTGGGTAATGCGCCATAGCTTCTTAGTATTTCTTCCATCAGATCGATGTTTGCCTCGTCGTCGTCGACCAGCAAAATTTTTAGGCCAGCCAATGGTCGTTTCATGGTTGGACGTTTCCCGTATATTGTGCTGGTAAGGTGAGCGTAAAAGTACTTCCTTCGTCGATGATGCTGTGTACGCTAATGCTGCCACCCATCAGCTGGGCTAGGCCGCGACTGATGCTCAGTCCCAATCCAGTGCCGCCATGTTTGCGTCGTGATGAACTGTCGACTTGTCGGAATGCTTCAAAGATCAGTGATTGTGCATTTTCTGGAATGCCGGGTCCGCTGTCGCGTATTTCGATCAGCCAGTAGCTATCGTCACGACGGCGGGCGTTGACTTCGATCATTCCTTTTTCAGTAAATTTGAGGGCATTACCGAGCAAATTAGTGATGATTTGATCGAATTTGGTGCGGTCGTGGAATACTTCAGTGAACAGATCAGCAGCGATATTGACTTTGACGGGTACCTCTTTTTTGCGCAGCGCGGTGGTGTTGTCGACTATCAGTTGAATAGCTTCGGTCGGGTTGAAAGTGCTGGCATTGATTTCAGCTTGCTTGGCTTCGATTTTTGAGATGTCCAGAACATCGTTGATGAGTTGTAGCAGATGGCGACCACTGCGGGCAATTTTTGTGAACGGTGGGAGCGTGTCGTGAACGTCTTCCAGGTCATCTTGTTCAATGCGTTCAACGGTCAGGTCGGCAAAGCCGATGATGGCATTCAAAGGCGTTCGCAGCTCGTGAGACATAGTGGCTAGAAAAGCGGATTTAGCGCGGTTAGCACCTTCGGCGTCGTCGCGTGCGGTGATCAGGTCGGCGTACAAGCTGATTTTCTGAAAACTTAATTGAGCTTGGTTGCATAATAAACTGATGTTATTGCGCAGATCCTCGTTCAGTGGTTGAGTGGTCACTATTTCTAGCCAGCCGGTGTCTTGGCCGAGTGGCAGTAGGGTACGGGTGGTCGTATTGGCAAGTGTCTCGGTGAAGGGCTGATTGGTCAGTCGACTGTTGTCCGGTAAGCTGTCTGTCAGATTGTCGGGAACGCTGCTGAGCAGCACCGGTTGGTCTTTCAGGCGGGCTAACAGGCGCACGCTGTGGGTGTCGGTCAGACGTGCGACGGCTCGTACCAGATCGCGTGCAATGCTCGATTGATCGGGTGAAGCGGCTAAGTGTGCGGTGTCTTCGGCAACTCGGCGTAAATTGCGAATGTTGGTGGTCAGCCCCTGCCGCATACGTTCGGTGGCTTTGGTTAACTCGTCGATTTCGCGGCTGACCAAGCCGGTTGACTGACTGATCGGCAGGTCCCAATCGCCGCTGCTGATGCGCAGGGCTGTGCTGGCCAGTTCGTTCAGTGGTTGAGTTAAGCGACCGGACAGATAGGCGGCTGTTAGCCCGGTTACGATGATGGCGATTAGGCTGATGAGCAGGCTATTTTGAATGAGCGGTATCAGTTGATCGGTTAGAAAACCAGTGTTCTGATCATAAACCAGTGTCCAGTCGATGGCGGCTTGCTTAGCGGGCCGTACGCTGGCATAGGTGAACAGGTCATTGGCGGTGATCAGATTGCCGCTGTCTGGTGCATCCTGGATGGATTGTGCGAGCAGGCTGTTCAGGTTCTTGTTGCTCTCGTTCAGAGAGCGGCCTTTGCTGAGTAGTAAGGGTGTGTAGCCGGTGACCGGCAGGTCAGCCGTGATGTCGGATAGCAAGCTCTTGAGGGCCAGCACGCCGACGATCGTGTTGGTGGTTTGATTCTTGACGGGCAGTACGGCGTATAGGAACGGTCTGTCGGCTGGTCGAACCGTGGACAGATAAAAGGGACTGCTGGCGCTGATGTCGGCTGAAGTGATGGCGTTCTTGAAATAGTCCTGGTCAGCTTGATTGAGCAGTTGACTGGCTGGCGTCAACTGGTTGCTGCCATCTTTATTGTCGATGCACAATTGTTCTTGTCCATTGGCATCTAACAGACAGCCGCCGCTGTATTGGATAGCATGATTGGACAAGTAATTACTGAGAAAAACTCGCATGGCTTTGGCATCGGCGCTGGCCGCATAAGTTTGAAAGGCGGTGCTCTGCAAAATGAAAATCAGATCGCCGCCGATCGCTTCCAGTCGGGTCTCGATGCCTTGTGCCTTGCTGCGTGCCAATTGACTGGCGTTCTGAAGGGCTGCGCTGCGCAGCAGGCTGTACGACTGAAAAGCGTTGTAGCTGATGAGGAAAGTGGCCAGCAAGATTAGAACGCTGCCGACCATGATTAAGAGCAGAGTTTGGGCTGAACGCCGTGTTTGCATGAGTTTTCCTGTTCCTGTTGAAGGCTTAATAATCCGATTATATCGAATAATTTGCGTCTTGTATAATCCGCGCGGCGGTTGTTCAGGGAGTGCTTGTTGTGACAATCAGCAGGTCGTTCCCGGCTGTTGATAACAACCAGGTTTGCTGTGGCATGATCAGCGGCTGCCCGATTGAGTCGATGACGGGTCCGCTCAGGGATGCTGAAAAGCTGTTCCAGGGGCTGGATACCTGACCCTGGCGGTTGGTCAGACGTACACTCGCGTCAAAGTCACTGGTGATCCAGAGTTGATCAGTCATCTGGTCTACTGCCAGTGCGTTGGGATGCAAACCGACTTTGAACGTCATGCTCAGGCTCGGTATGGCCGATCGGATATCATAGCTTGAAACGTAGTCTTTGTCGTTTGGTGCAACGTATAAATGATCGGCATCGATGGCCAGGCTGCGCGGATTAGCGCCAACGGTTAAGCGGCCGCCTCCCTGACTATCAATCCAGGTGACCTGGTTGTCGTCACCGCTGGCGACGTAGGCGCGTTGGCGGAGCTGGTCTACTACCAGTGCGGTTGGGTAACGGCCAATAGGGAAAGTTTGAGGTAGGATCGTATTCGTGTCGCCGTCAATGAGACGAGCTACTCTCTGAATGTGATCGACGACATAGATTGTATTGTTTGCGATTTGGACGGCGATCAGGCCGGGCGCTTGTCCGATATGGATCGTTTTTGGCGGTGCGTTCAGGTCGTTGCCATCGATGACCGAAACGGTGCCGCCTGAAAGGTTTGCGGTGTATACCAAACCTGTGTTCGGATTGACGCTGATGGCGGTTGGCCAGTGCCCGACCTTGATGGGTGTATGCAGCGAACTGCCTGAAGCCGGATCCAGTACGTATAGGCTGTCGTCGCCGAAGTTTACGGCATATACGACTTTTCGTTTCGAGTCGTAACTGGCAACCACGCTGCTTTTGGCTTGGCCGATGGTCGTTTTGGCGAGGGTCGTCAGATGGGGTGTCCAAGTGCCTTGCAATAAGCTGGTTAGTAAACATAGGGTGGTTCGAAAAGTGTGATTTGAAAGCGTCATGGAGGCTGTCCTTTTATTCCAGATTGTATATCGTGCTATACTGTGGGCGAGTCACTATAGGAAATTCAGTATGTATCTAGTCAGTAAACAGTATCCTTTTTCAGCCAGTCATGAGCAGTCACAGCTGCCTGTTTCGTATGCCTGTGCCCGTCTGCATGGTCATAATTATATCGCTGAACTGACGATGCAGGCGGACGTGCTAGACGCTTTTGGCTTTGTTTTTGATCTGGCGAATTTGAAGCCATTCGAGCAGATCGTGAGCGAAGAACTCGATCATCGGCATCTGAATGATGTGCTGCCGGGTTTCACTTCTTCGGAATGTCTGGCGAAATGGCTGTATGAGCGTGCTAAAGCCTTGTGGCCGACGGCCGTATACTCGGTGCGCGTTCAGGAAACCCCGAAAATATGGGCTGAATATCGTGGTTGAGAAAAAAGTTGATTACGAACGTGTTTTACGGCTTGGTCGCGAGCTGCTGGAGGCGCTGGGTGAAGATCCCGATCGGGAAGGTCTGCGCGATACGCCACGGCGTTGGGCTGATTGGTGGAAAGAGTTTGTGATGTTCGAGCCGGGCGTAGTCGATACGACGTTCGAGTCGTTCAGCAGCGGCCAGTTGGTGACGGTTTCGGCGATGCGTGTTTACTCGATTTGCGAACATCATCTGCTGCCTTTCTGGTGCGATGTGTCGATTGGTTACATCGTGCACGAGCGGGTGGTGGGTCTATCTAAATTTGCTCGGATCGCGCACGATGTAGCGCATCATTTACAGGTTCAGGAACGGATTACCGATTTGGTTGCCGATCGGGTGCAGCAGCTGGTTGGCTCACCCGATGTGGTCGTTTTGTGTCGCGGCGTGCATACGTGTATGGTGATGCGTGGTATTAAGACCGAAGGCACGATGACTTCGATTGTCAAGCGCGGTGTTTTTGAAAGCAATCCTGATAAACTGAGCGAGTTTCTGACTTTCGCGAAAGAGTGAACTGCTCAGCGCGGCGTGATATGCGCCCGAATGGATTGGTTTGGCGTCAGCGTCAGACTGCCGATTGGCTGCACGTTATGGTTTGAAATGCTGATTTGGTAGCGCTCGGTCAGGCGCGTGAGCATCCACTGTGTCCGTTCTGATTAATCAGTGCGGACATGTTTTGGACTTTCTGCTGGGTCATGCATCTGAATTCACGAGCAATCGACATTAGTGTGTATGCTGAGCGCTTTTAGGGGGAAATTTAGCGGTATGCCCAAACTGGCTGGCCTTCGATAGCGCTGGCCGCCTGTTGGGCAAAATAATAAAAGCTGACGGGTTTTCCGATGAACCTGGCCAACCCTTTTTCATGCAGTTTAATGGAATGCAGATAATGGCCCAGGCATATGCTGGGGCAGGTAAGTGTGTTTTGCGATTGGTAGCGGGGATGAGCATATGAAATTCTCCTGTTAGTTCAACAGTTTATCGCTGAAAGCAGCGATTTTACCGATATTTGCTTCGTTTGCCAGTTTTGTGGGTATAGTCTGTGTGCTAATGTTAACAGGGAGAGTAGTGCATGTTCAAACGTTTTATGCTGTTGTTCGTGTTGTTCGGGCTGCTGCCTTTCAAAGCGGCCGCTGGAACGCCGCTGCGAGTGCAGCTGAAGTGGGTCGATCAAGCGCAGTTTGCTGGCTATTATGCGGCTCTCGATCAGGGTTATTATGCTGCGCAGGGGCTGGATGTGACGCTTTTGCCGGGTGGTCCGAGTACAGTGCCGGAGCAGGTGGTCAGTCATGCGCAGGCTGAGTTCGGTATCGATTTCTTACCCAGTCTGCTGACCGCCCGCGAGTCAGGGCTTAACCTGGTGAATATCGCGCAGATTTTCACGCGTAGCGGCACTCGCGAGATCGCTTTCAAGCAGAGCGGTATCAAGACCGTTGCCGATTTGAAAAACAAGCGGGTGGGTGCCTGGAGTACCGGTAACGCGTTCGAGCTGTATGCAGCATTGGTCAAGTATAAAATGGATCCGGAAAACGCGGACGATTTACATATCGTTCAGCAGCCGTTCGATATGAGTTTGCTGCTGAACGGGCAGGTCGATGCGGCGGCGGCTATGATTTACAATGAATATGCGCAGCTGCTGGAAACGCGCAACCCGCAGACAGGGCAGCTGTTCACTGAAAACGATCTGAATGTGATCGATTTCAACAAGGAAGATACGGCGATGCTGCAGGATGGTCTATTTGCGGCAGCCGATTGGCTGACGGCTGCTGATCATGCGGAACTGACGCGGCGCTTTCTGATGGGGACCTTTCAGGGCTGGGCGTACTGCCGCGATCATGCGACCGACTGTGTGCAGATGGTCATCAAACGTGGTGGGCAGCTGTCGTTGGCGGGTCATCAGTTGTGGATGATGAATAAAATTAATGAATTGATCTGGCCAACGTCTTTGGGAATTGGCGTGATGGATGCTGATCTGTTCGATCAGACAGTGGCTATCAGTCTGAAATACGGGGTGATCAGCCAGACGCCCGATCGGCAGACTTTTCGGGCGTCTTATGCGATCGATGCGCTGCACCGATTGGGCAGTACCTTCGATGGGCATGGGTTTCAGTTCAAGCCGCTGACGGTTCAGCTGACCGAGGGTGGCCGTTGATCAAGGTCGGTAGAAAAAACCGTGCCAGGGCTGCCCGCTGATGCGCTGACAGCTCAGGATCAAGGCAAAGACCGGGCTGCTGGGTGTGTCACCGAAGACGACTACGTTGAAGGTATCCCAGGCCAGCCAGGTGCTGCCGCTCGATTGACCGGGCGGCGGTGGATCGTGTCGCACACGCTGTGGTGGGCCTAAGGCTGCTACTACACTGCCCAGGCGCAGTGCTTGCTGCGGCCGGTAATCGATCCAGCTGCTGCCCGCGCTGAACAGGTTTTGTCGGAATTGAACGAGCGGACTGCCGCTGGTCTGGCAGTTCAGATGCTGGCCGAACAACTGATTGTGACCGATCTGACCATTCAGCAGGACGGGGGCAGGCTGTAAGCTGGTCAGCAGCAGACACAGCAGGCTAAACCCGATCAGGTAACGCATGCTGGCTCACATGATCTTTTATGCGCTGGATCAGTTCAGCGGTTGGTTCGTCGGCCGTTCCCAGGAATTGTTCGTTCAGCAGCAGATCGGGTTGTGCATCGGCGGGCACCAGTTGAGCGCCGTGGCGTCTGAGTATACTGCGCAGTGCTGGTCGATCGTCTGAACAGGCCAACCGAATGCGATGCAGCGGCAGCTGCTCTTCAATGCGCAGGTTGAAGCTGAGCACGTCAATCGGTTTAGGGATGTACCCTGAAAAACCGGCGTTCAGCACTTTGGCCCGATCGCCGGCCATGGCATACGCGGTCAGTGCAATAATGGGTAGATCGGCGCTGTCCGGCCGACTGCGCAGTTGATGGTAGAGTTCCCAGCCGTCGATGATCGGCATTGAGAGATCGCTCAGGATCACGTTGAAGTCGGTGTGCCGATCGAGCAGCTGCAGAGCCTGTACGGCTGAGGCGGCTTCGCGACAGCGGGCACCGTGCAGCTGAAGCGTCATTTGAATCACGTCGCGGTTGTATACCTCGTCGTCGATGAGCAGAATCGTCAAATCGGTCAGTGTTTTCTGGATTGGCATGTGCGTATCCTGTGCTTCTGCCAGAAGTATAGCCGAGATGTCGTTTGTTTGCCCTTGCAATTGTTGAAAAAAGTCGTTACGATGAAGGTGGAAAAAGAAGACGCCGCTCTTGGGGAGCGGCGGGATTGCAACTCTGTTCTGAATAGAGTCTCACGAAAAATGGATCCTACCACAGGATGTCGAATGATGTGTTCGACTAAGGATAGTATACCATAAATACGCTTTTAGCGCAATCCCGCTCCTCCTCCTGAAATAGGGGGAATGTTATGGTCGATGTCAATGATTTACGAACACGAGTGGACTGTCGGCTGCTTTTTGCCGATTTAAGTGGACAGCAGCCGATCGCGCGGGGACCGACCTGGCACCTGTTTCGGCGACCGGGTAAAACGGATCGCAAACCGAGTTTTGGTGTACGGGCCAGCGGGGCTAAGGATTTTACGGATGGGCAGTGGTATGACGCATTTCAGCTGATTGGTCTGCTGGAAGGCATTCATAGTTTTCCAGCGCAGGCGGAGCGTTTGGTCGAGCTGCTCAGTGGTCAGCCAACGGTCGTGCGGCCCGCCGCCGCACTCAGTCAGCCCTCGCCGGTCAGTACAGCGGCCTGGCAGCGGGCAGCCGCGCTCGAAGTGCGGCGCTGTCAGGCCTGGCTGCAGCACACGCCGGCCGTATTGGATTGGCTGCATACGGCACGCGGGATCGACGATGCAACGATTGAAGTGCTGGGACTAGGTTACAACCCGGACTGGCGAAAGACCGAGTGTTCGGTACAGGATGAACAAGGGGTGGTGCGGCGGGTCTGGCTGGCACCGGGGCTGTTGATTCCGTGGTGGCTGGATGGACAGGTACAGGCTATCAAGGTACGGCGGGTGGTTGGCTCGCTGGCCAGTGCATTGGGCGTGCCCGATGCGCAGCAGCAGGTCTGGCAGCAGGGACGCTGGCAGCCGCTGCTCGATCAACACGGACAAGGGCTGCCAGCGCCTAAATATGTTCAGTTGGCGGGCGGCAGCCGGGCCGGTCTGTATGGCGGTGAACGCTTGAGCGCGGGTTGTACGGCAGTGCTGGTGGAAGGCGAACTGGATGTGGCGGTGCTGCTCAGCAGCGGCGATCAGCGGGTGGTGCCGGTTACGCTGGGCAGCGCGTCGGGCCGCTTGAGTCAGCTGGCTGCCGATATGCGAGCGCGGTTGATGGCTTGTGCACAGGTGGTGGTCGCTACCGATAGCGATGAGGTGGGTGAGCGGGCCGCACAGGCGCTGCTGGCTGAACTGGGCGCGCTGGGCTGGCGGCAGACTCTGCACGGCGCGAAGGATGTGTCTGAATTCGCGGTTGAACAGGCCGGCGATGTGCGAGCCTGGTTGAGCGAGTGTGTGCTGCATTCGGCGCAGGTGGCGCTGTCGGACGGCTGGCGTTCGCTGCTGCTCGGTTCACGGCATCCGCAGGCGGTGCTGCTGGTGGCGGCGCTGGCGCTGGTATGGCCGAGCGGCTGGCCGCTGCCGGAAAGTTGTTCGTTCACGTTGAGCGCGCTGCTGGCTTTCTTCAAACAGCGTGGTTTTGAGCTGGCTGAACAGGTGCTGCGGCGGGCGATTAAGCAAGATCTGGCCGATGTGGATGGTTTTTTGACAGAATGCGCCGCTTCTGTGGTGCTGTGTGAGCAACTGACGCCTTTTGTCGGAAATGAAAGTGGACGGCCGCCGCGCCGTTATACTTTTCGGCGAACGCGCGCTGAATGGTTAGAACGGCAGCGGCTGCAGGCCGAACAGCAAGTGCGCGAACGACGGTCGGAAGGGGCGCTGCTGCTGCCGGATGCACAGGATGTGCTCGAACTGGATCCGAGTGCCAGCGATCCGCACGGGCTGGCGCGGCGTATTGCTGAGCGACCGGCGGTCCAGAAAGCGCTCGAGCGGGATGCGCAGCGTCGGGAACGCCTGGCCCGGCAGGCGCTGCTCAGCGTACAGCTGCGGTTGAGCGATCAGCAAGTTTCGGTGTGGCCGCTGAGCGCTTGTTTGACTTTACATGCGGCCCGCGCGGCGGCGCTACATACGCTGGTAGCGCGGGCACCCGGTGAATTGTCGCGCGCCAGATTAGCCGATTGGATAGGCGTGCATGTGTCGCGGCTGGTTCCTTTCGTGAGTGAGGCGCAGCTGGTCATCGAACGCCAGGCATTGCAAGTGCTGTCGATTGAGCAGCCGGCTGGTTTGCAGCACGATTTGGGTGGACAGCCGGTGGCTATGCGTCTGTCGTATGCCGATGGACGTATTGAACGGCAGACTTTTCATCGTGGGCTGGCCCTGCAAGCGCTCGCTCAGGGAGCTTCGTTGGAGGTGCTGGTGCAGCCGCCGAATTATGTGCGGCTGGCGCGTAGTGGTGAGCGCTGCACGCTGCCGGAACGGGTGGAGCGAGCGGGTGGAGCGGCCGCTGTTCATCGCTCGGCGGCTTGGCGGCGGGTGGCTCGCTTGGCTGAACAGGCGCTGGGCTGTCTGATTGCGAATGGAGCGGTCTGGCAGCTGCGGGCTGGCTGGCAAGCGCTTCGCTCGGGTCGGCAGCTGCTGGCCTTGTTGTTATAATAGCAGCTATTTTCAGCTGGGATCAGTCAATGCTGTATGACACGGATCGTATTCGAGCGCTGGTCGATGTTCGACAGCTGGCCCGTCGTTATTGGGGAGAGCCGGCCTTCGAGCGCCCGCTGTATGCGATGTATCACTGTTTTGTGCATGTCGATCGGCGTGCTTCGCTGTCGGTCCGGCAGGATGGCTATCGCTGTTTCGGCTGTGGTGCGACGGGTGACGCGATTAAGCTGCTGATGCTGCTTTCGTATAGTGCCGAGCGGCCCGAAGTGGCTTTCTGCAAAGCATGTGCCGAGTTGAGTGACAAGCTGGTCGGTTTGAGCGAGCTGACGGTACCGCCGCCGTTGGCTGCCTGGAGCGGCCCGCCGGGCGCGGATTTTCAGGTCGCGCTGCAGACGTTGAGCGAGCTGGCGCAGCGGGCGTTGTTTGCCAGGGGTGGGCAGCAAGCGCTGCACTGGCTGTGTGTGACGCGCGGATTGAATGAGTCGGTGGTGCGGCAGGCGGGTTTGGGCTGGATCGATCGATTGGCGAGCGCGCAGTACTGGCAGCGCGTACTAACCGAACTGGGTTTGCGGCTGGCTGTTTCAGAAGGTATTTTGCTGCCCTGGCATAGTGCTGGTCAGTGGTGGGGGATCAAGGTGCGTCGCCCGCAGGCCGCTCATTCTTTGCGCTATACGCAGGTGACGGCGACCGATGAACGGCGTTCGGAAGCGTTCCGCCCGCGTTTGCAGGGGGCATTGTACGGGGTGGATGACTGGCAAGGTGAGCGCCCGCGGCTGCTGGTCGAAGGTGAATTGAATTGTCTGTCGGTTCGCCAGGTGGCGGCGGATTGGCTGGATGTGGCCTCCATTGGATCGGCCTCGGCGCAGTTATCGGATAGCTGGGCGACCCGGCTCAGTGGAGCTTCTTTTTGGTTCGACGCCGACTCGGCTGGACAGGCGGCGGCGGTGCGGCTGGCGGGTCAGTTTACTGTGACTCGGTTGATCGGCAGTACAGCTGATGCCAATGAACGGCTGCTTGATGGCAGCCTGCGTAGCTTTCTTCAAGATGCGTTATAATGTGCGGTACTATCGACATTTGAGGGCATTATGGCGGAAGTGTTTGGTATTCTGGAGCGGCGTGTCATTGGTGGTTTGCACTGGGATTGTTTGCTGAATAATGTCATTAATTGCTGTGAACTGCCGGACGTGACGCTGTATGTGGCGCGTCTCAATGGACAGGGCGATGGGTTGCTGATTGGAAAATGGCGAGATGCGGCGCGGCAGACAAGGCTGTGGCATGTGCTGGCGCATGCTGAAGGCGATCCGGCGCTGGATATTTCAGAAATTGAAGTGAGCGCCCAGCTTGGTCAGCAGTCGGTGTTCGACCTGGCGGGTGCCTATGCGCTGCGGTTGGGTGGCTATTCATCGGGCGGGTTGAGTACGGAAGGTCTGGCGGCCGTGCTGAACCGTCTTAACACGTTTTATGCCGTGCAGGATGAACGGCTGCGCGGCTTGCCTGAAGCGTTGGCTGCTGATTTTGTGTTTACGATGTGTACGCGTATCTCGGCCTGGCTGGAGCGGGAACGTAGCTGGGATGCTCAGGAAACGTCGCCGGCGGGGGTGGCGCGTATTGTCGATGCGCTGGGTTGGGGACATCGTTTGTTTTCGGAACTGTCCTTGCTGATCGTGGGACTGGCTGAGCGACCGGGTGGATATGTGCTGCATGGCGCGTCTGATCTGACTAATCAACTGCAAATGCCGGATGAAAGCGGTTGGTCGCCTGGCCGAGTGGCCGAAGCGCTGGAAGTGCTGGTGTCATTCGGACTGCTGGATTTTAGTGGTGAACGTGATCAGTGGACGGGTACGCTGTCCGTCAATCCAGCTCATGTGCTGCGGGTGCGGCTGATGGCGACGGTCGAACGGCTGTCGGCCTGGCGGGTGGCCGATCAGCTGCGCCAGCCGCAGGATGACGGGGGCCCGCTGCCCTGGCTGTTGAGCGATTTGCCGCAGCTGGCTGATGAAAGTCGGGTGCGTATGCTGCTCGGCCGCCAGGGGGTACGGCATGGCGAGCGGTTCTATCGCTCGTTGGCGGTGGCGCGCTTCGCTATTTTTTTGGAGTTCTTAGGCGTGTCGTTCAGCTCAGTCGATGAGAATGGTCTTGATTTTGTGCTGAATAAGACCATTGGTGTGGCGGTCGGGCGGCCTTTGCAAGGACCGTCTCTGATGTCGCTGGTGTTTCGCGATTTGTGTGATTACGAGCGGCCGGACATGATTGTCAGTGAGGGACAGCCGGTGCTGCATTGGAGCGAGCGACTGGGGGACGGGGCGGTCGGTTTGCTGGATCCGAATGGTCATTTCATCTTTTGCGCCGAGGGCTTACCACGCGTTTATCAGACGACTGCGCTGCCGACTCTGCGCTTCGCTTTTCATGCCAGCCGGCTGCTGCTGCCGCATTATTGGCGCGGTGATCTGATTCTAGCGCCTTTCATGGGTGTTCCGCCGCTTTTGTAGGAGAGTGTTCGGTGTTCGATAAACGCTATCTGCTTTCTTCGCGTGATTATTTTCCGTTTAGTCAGGAAGGTGCTGACGGCTTGCAACGGCATGGCATTTTTCAGCATATGTTTCCCTATTTCGGATTGTCCAGTGCCCTGGCCCGTGAAGGGCTGGTGGTTTTTGGCGGTGGGCAGCAGTCGATCGGTTTGTCGGCGGTAGCCCATGTATTCAGACGGGGCGCAGCGCGATTGTGCTGGATCCGAAGGGCGTTTTGCTGCCCGCGCTGCAGGGCTTGGCCGACGAGTCGGGAGTGCCCTTGTTCAGGTAATCTGTTGTGAAAGCTGCTTCGTGACGGTTGATGTATATCACCTGTATATGTTGACTTTCTTCTATATGCAGCTATAATTTTTTTGCGTTACACTGCTTAATGTGTGCTGGATAAGATTCATCCAGATGTATTTTGGCGTACAGAACTATTTGGGTTGTCGTCTCAATTATAGAAGTCCCTATCTTCAGGTATGGGCAGTATGTCATAATTGTTGTCTCCGTGATTGATAAGGAGTTATCAAATGCCTGCCTTCTATTTTTTTATCCATGGTATGTTCCAGTCTAAACAATCCTGGAAAACGGTTATCCGCCTACTTGAGGATAAGGGATATACAAGTGTTGCTATCGATCTACCCGGACATGGTATCAGCACTGAGTCCGTTTCTGGAAAAGGCATTGATGACTATGCGAATAGTGTAATACAAGAAATTGAACAGATGCATCAGCCGGTTATCTTGGTCATGCACGATATGAGCGGTTGGGTTGGGACTGAAGTAGCTCGTCGTCGTCCAGATTTGATTTGTCAATTGGTGTATCTGGCAGCCATGTACGGTAATCGTGCTGATTATGAACATCCTGAGTTCTATACTGAACCAGGTCGAATAGAAAGAGCACTTCATGCTCAAAACGGTATTTTGAGCATTGATCCAAAAGAGGCACGATATATATTCTTTGGTGATTTAGATGACCTGCAGTTTGAAATAGCGTCATCTGCCCTGGGATATGAATCGGAACGTTTACTCGGTGAACAACCCGTTATTCCAGGTATTGAGTTTCATGATATACCCAGTACTTATATTCAGCTCGTTAATGACAAGGCACTTCCCCTGAATGTACAGAAAATGATGCAGAAAGCGCTTCGCCCGACGTCTGTTTTTACGCTTGATACAGATCACGCGCCCTTTTATTCGGCTCCCCAACAACTGACAGATATATTGATTGAGTTGAATCATCACTAAAGCAGCGTTTTTTGTAAATGACGTACTATCAGATTGACAAAGTTAGGATTCTATGGACGTATATAATTTCGAGGTATTAGGCGAGGCACTCCGTGACGGTTTTGAGGATTGGGCAAGTGTGGGGCGCGTGCGTTCGCTGGTGGAGGGTGATCTAGTGCTGTTCGATTACCGGACAGAGGCGTTGTATGGCACTGACTGGAATTGGTTCGAATTGCAGTCGCGTGGTCTTATCATGCGACGCAGCACTGGAGCGGTGGTCGCTCTTCCCTTCGCCAAGTTTTTCAATTGGGGCGAAGGGGGACGCATCTCGACGGAACGACTGAGTTCGGTCACCGAAAAGCTGGATGGAAGCATGGGGGTCGGCTTTTGGGACGGTGTCCGGTGGCGTGTGACGACGCGTGGCTCGTTCGGCTCCCCGCAGGGTCTTTGGGCCACGCAGTTTCTGAAGGAACACCATGATTTACGTCAGCTGCCGACTGGTCTGACGCTGTTGTTTGAGATCATTTTTCCTGAGAACCGGGTGGTGGTGTCTTATGGGGACCGGCAAGCCTTGTTCCTGATCGGGGTGCGGGATCGTGAGTCCTTGGCTGACTGGCCATGGATGGATGTTCAGCGCTTGGCAGAACAAATCGGCTTCCCCACGCCACGGTTGGGAGCTTTTGGATCGGTGAATGAGGTCTTGGCCGATTTGTCGGATGCGGGTGTGGATCGTGAAGGATGGGTGATGCGCTTCGAAGACGGTGTTCGATTCAAGGTAAAGGGCGCGGCCTATGTGTATCTGCATAAGGCCCTATCGGGGGTGTCTTTTGTCTGGGTCCTGGATGGGATGCGGTCCGGTCGAATTGAGGAACTGCTGGCTGGCATTCCGGACGAGTTTCTGGGTGAGGCACGAGGCTGGCGTATGGACATCGAGAGTCGCGTCGAGAAAATCGAGCAGGCGGTCGAGGCTGCCTGGGCCGTTCGACCGGTTGACGTTGAGCGAGCGGTTTTTGCGCGTTGGGTGATGGCCACTCATGCAGATTTAGCCGTTTACCTGTTTGCCCGACTGGATGGTCGTTCAGTGCGTCCTTTGGTGCTCCGTCGTGAATTCTGAGTGTCAGCAGGGAGCGGTTGTGGGAACGGATGAAACCCGAGTACATTGATTGACAAAATCCGAGACATTACAGCAACGTCCGCACTGATTGATCAGCGCGGACCTAAATTGTCAATAGTTTATGCATGTTAAGCGCTTGTGGCTGGTTGTTCAGTGCTAGTCGCTCTGGTACAAAAGATTGTTCGCTTATGCACTGCATCGCGCGTATTGCTTACGTCTTAAAGAAGGCCCGTTTTATCCGCATATTATTATGTCGGTGCCGGCTGAAGAGTATGCTAATGACCTACGCGTGGCCAGTATCAAAGCCAATCTGGTGGGAGGTTATGTGATTGGCAACTGGCAAGGGGAGTTCGATTTACAGGTGGTCGTAGAGCCTGAAAACCTGACTATTATTCCAGAAGGAGCGGGTACTTATTACTATATGCTCAATACCGGTAACGACACTGATCAGAGCATCTATGCGGCGGGCGAATGGGCGATTGGTGATTTTGGCTATCTGACGTTTGATGTTGTCTTTTTTCGCGATGGACATTATATGCCGGAGTTATCAGTCTCTAGTTCGCTATATGGCATTCAGATGCTGGCTACTCAGGTCGCTAAATTCGTGCATGGTAAAGGTGGTAAGAATATGCCGGCCGAGTGGTACGATGGAAAACTGGAATGTGATCTCATTTCCGTGAACGGGCGTTCTTTCGATATCAGGGCAGTCCGCGAAACGACTATGAAGAAGTTGGCTGAAGGGGCTGGCCGTTTTATTGTTCGATCGGCTCGTCTGCAATCGCTGTCCGGTATTATGCTGGCAGGTGGCGGATCGATGTTCTATCGTGATCGGCTCAATATGGCCGGTATGCCAGCGTCGATTGTAGTGCCGATGCCGGGTCGTTCGAATGTCGAGGGTGCATACCTCTTGCTGTGTGGGGTGTGACATGGCCTCTCAGGTTAAAAATCCAGCTCTACGCAGTTATACGGTGTACCTGAATGTTAATTTCCCGACTGATAAGCGATTGATTGACATGCTGGAGCCGTTTGTCGATGCGAAGCGGGTTGGTGAACTGATGCGGCTGGTGCTGGCTCAGCATTTTGCCGGCAGCTCACTCATTCCGTCGGTTGTTCAGCTGCCGGCCGCTGAGCGAGTGAGTGTGGCCCTGCCGGCAGCGGTGTCGCAAATGCCGCATAAAACCGACTCGGTATCGGTGGCTAAGGCCAATGTGCGATATGCGCTGTTCAAGTAGACAGGAGTTTCAGATGCTTAACGAACAAACGCCGGGAATCGAATGGACGCATGTGTATGGTCGGCGCGGCTATACCGTCAATATCACATCCGGTTGTTATCACGGTTGTCAATTTGAACAGACGGATGGCAGCCTGGTCGACTGCTACGCTTCGGTGGTCGCGGCGCGCTGGCAGTCGCCGACGTTCTTTCCGGATGGTTTCGCCGCTCACTATTTCCATGTCGAGCGATTGGCGGCAGCGGCTGCTCTGAAAACGCCGGCTGGCATTTTCATTGATTCGATGGGTGATTTGTTCGGGCACTGGCTACCAGCCGAACAGGTGCAGGCGGTACTTGATATGTGCCGTCAGAGTCCGCAGCATATCTTCTTCTCGTTGACCAAGAACGCGCGGCGTCTGCGCGAGTTCGAGCTGCCGTCGAATCTGTGGAGTGGGATCAGTCTGCCGCCGGATCATTTTCGTGGACTGTCGTATACGGTGGCTCAGAAAACGGCCGTGTTCGCGCATGACCTGAAAGTCCTGGCGCAGCGCAGTGGGGGTATCCGCTGGGCATCACTCGAACCGCTTTCGTTTGACTGCTCGGCGCTGCTCGAAACGGCACAGTTGGAGTGGGTGGTGATCGGGGCCGCGACGGCTGGCCGACGCAGCTGGCAGCCTGAACCGGAGGCGCTGCGGAATGTGCTGGCGGTGCTCGATCGGCGCGGCATTCCGGTCTTTTTCAAGGGGAATTTACAGAATAGTCTTAAAGCGGGTGTGCTGCGTGAATGGCGGGCTGAGTTCCCGCCATTTGTTCATGGATAAAGCGCCGTATGTCTTTCAAGGTGAGCGTCTGCGTGCTATACGTAAGCAGCGCGGTTGGTCACAAGCTGAAATACGGCGGCGGGTGCAGTCTGATCAGAGTCAATATGCCAGATACGAAAAGAACCGGTCTGCGCTAAGTATTGTGATGGCAGCTCGTATCGCTCAGGAGCTCGGTGTGTCGTTGGATTGGTTGCTAGGTTTGTCGGATCAGCTCGAAACTGCCTGTCCCTTGTCTGAGGATGAATTGGGTCTGCTCAGAAATTTTCGAGATCATGATTTGACCGCGCTGCTAAAAATCGCGCTTCGTGAAATCGATGGATGCTCAATGAGTCGCTAACTTCAGGTTGCTCGGTATAATCGAGTCAACTGTGTTAAGGAGCAGCGACTCATGAAACCGATGCGAATTGCAATGATTCTGATGGCGATTGTGATGATCGGCGCGGTCATCATCCTTTTTATGTCTTTTGTGGCGACCAGTTTTGTCACGAATCAGGTTGTCCAGCAACTGGATAATTATGTGACGTCCTTTCCGACCCCGCTCGTATCGCCGACGATAGGAGTGAGTGCTACGCCGAGAGCTGGCTTGCCGATCCCAATTTACAGTACGCTTCAAGCAGGTACACTATTTGCACCACCCACTCCTCCACCACCGATCCTGGCGCTGTCGATGCCGCCTAATCCGACGGCCGATCTACCTAATTCAGTGCCGCTTCCGCAGGCCACTAAACTGGCGGCATTGACGCAAACTGCGCAAATGATGGATGTAGAGTTCTACACGGATAATGAGACGGTCCAGGCGCTTTCCTTTCAGTATCTGACTAAGGATGCGATTGATAATGCCCCACTGACTGCAACGGCGGCCGCTCGCAAGAAGAAGCCTTAGCGCGTCGTTTCACCAGCATTCGGGATAAGGGGGCTTTGAGTCATCAAAGCCTTCAGCCCGTAAGCGATCCGAATCGACTACTATCGACGATATCCCGTATACTTTCCCGAACAGACCTTCGATTAACCTGACCAGTTCGGTTTCATAGGTCTCATAGTGCTTTTTCAAGTTGGGTGCTTCTGTTTCAATAGTGGGTATTACTCCGTAGCCATCGGCTAGAATTCCAGCACCGACTGGACTGAGATGTTTATAGCTCGATAAGGCGTGTTCCAGGGCACGCCAGCGTGCATAGCTGACCATTTCTGGATTTCCTTCATCGGGCATTCTGATAAGCTGCCAAGGTCCTTCCGGCTGGGTGTCCCACTTACTCACTAGATCCACGGCTAATAAGCGTGAGAGTAGTTTCAACAAAGGGCCATAGTAGTCTGTTTCGCAGTCTGCATTTTTCACCTGGTCCCAAACGATAAAGGCTTCGATCAGTTCATGTTGGCCATACTTTCTTTTTTGGCCGACCGGTTTTTTCCAGATATTCAATTCAAGCATTGCTTGCCATGTCCTTTTTTTGCTTTTTTTTAGCGTTTGTAGCAGCAGCCAATCCGTGTTTTTGATGGCTCGGCTGCTTTACTTATCGAAACACACCGTAAAACCCCTGCCTTTAGGCATGGGGAGTATGTCACAGTTCCATTTCTTGAGTGGAGTTGTCTGACAGCGTCGGCTCGGGTTGTTTAGTCAGCTGTTCGTTCAGCTGATGGGTTCGTTCCTGCGCTTCTTGTTTGGTCAGCACCCGTTCGATCTCATGACTGACAACGACTGGAACGCCATCGCCGTCGGTTTTGGTTTGGTGTAGCTGGATGCTGTGGCCAGGCTGGCCGTCTTGTGCCCAATCCGTTTTTACGGTTTTCCAGCTCCTGCCCTCGTCATCTGAGATCCAGTGATTGTTGTCGTCGATCGGCAAATGCTCGGTGATGGCCTCGTTCGGCCATTTGTTGTTATCGATGCTTTGTCCTGGGTGGGCTAAGGCGATGACGGCAGCGGGTCCGCCGTTCGGTGCGAAAAGCGCTTTCTGATAGGCCGCTGTCTTGTTTGGATGCGGATCAAAATCCAGCTGATTGACGTAAGTGATTTCGGTAGCCGGGTCATAGCTTCGCAGTTCGGTGTAAAAGTCGTCGTATGTTGAATCTCCCGTGCTGTCCGCTGCGTCGATCGTATATTGTATGCCGCGTGAATCGACGGCAGCGATGATCGGCGGCGGATTGCTGGCGATTGGGTTATGAGCCAGATAGCGCTCGGCGATGAAAGGTTCATCGCTGGTCTGAGTATGAATAGCGCGTGTCTGGCTGAGCACACTGGGTAATTCCGTGTGATCGGCGGTTTGAAGTGCTTGGGGCAGATCTCCCAGTTCATTCCAGTCTCCGATGATTTGCTCGTGCACATTGGGGCTGCCGTCGGGATGACGGTGGTAGCTGAAGGTCTCGATGGCCAATTGATCGTTTTCGGTATGAACGCCGCGCAGGAAATCACTTGTTGATACGGAACGCCAGTCAGGTTCCTCTGGATAGTCTAAGGGTAATGGTACGTCGTGGTAGCTGCCCAGTGGAATTGGAATGGTCGAGTCGAAGGTCCGCTGATCGAGTACGCCGCGTGCACCGTGGGGACCGTGCAGCGTCTCGGTGAATTGAGCGACCAGCGTTTCGGCTGCATCAGCAGATACTGGCTCGCTCAGCGGCTGGACTTCCAGTGCATTGTATGCACGACGAACGAGTACTGGCGTAGAACCTTGTTCATCTTCGAAAGCGGTGATCTGGTAGCGGCCGTCAGCCTGGCTGTAGTTATGGGCAGAGATGCCTTCGGGCGCGTCCTGTAACTGTGTGTGTGCTTGGTCGCGCCGTGCGTGTTGATTCATGTAGTCCTGTGGATCGATGGCTTCACCGGTCGCCTCGCCGAAGCTGAACTGGTGTAGGCCGTAGGCTATCTGGACGGTTTCGGACGGGTTATTTTTCAGATCGTTGGTGAGCCAGCGCTGTACAGCGCGTTTTTCTGTATCGCTGTCGGATTCAAGGAGGGGCAGCGATTGGGTTTCCAGGTCGCCCGTCAGCGGATTGACGCCGGTGCGCTCGAGCGTCACATACTCGGGTTCGTCAATGGCAACCTGGTAATAACTGTTGGTCGCTCGGTCGTACTGTCCGCGCGTGTCTGGTAAGCGCAGTTGACCAGGTCCCTGATTATCCTCATGCAGCCAGGCGTGTTCGGTTGGGAGAATACCTTCCAGACCATCTTTATAGAAGTCTTGTCGGAGCATTTCGAATTTTTCGGCAGTGGCGTCTTCATTGAAGATGGGTATGGCTGGTGATGGCACTTCGCTCATCCATTCGGCAACCGGCAGGTTGTCGCGGGTGCTGGTCTGTGGCGTTCCAGCCAGTAGCAGCGGTGTATCCTGTTCCGATCCGGTTATTTTGCGTAGCTGAATGCCACTGTTAGCGCCGTTGGTCCAGTGTTCCAGTTCGTAGATTTGCTCGCCGTCGCATTCAATGGTCGCGCGGCCGGCGATGATGGGTGGGGGGGGCTCGTATTCGAACAGTTCCGGCGCTTGCTCGGCCAGCTCAGTCAGCAGCACGGCTGGATGCTGTTTGAGTGCTTCGCTGTATTCGTCGTAAGGTTTGCTGAGCAGATACTGTTCGAGCGGCTGCAGTTGGCGGTCGCCGATAGGGGCCAGTATCTCGAAAACGGTTTGACTGTTTTCGTTTTCGGTCAGTCTGAAAACAAGTGCTTCGTTGGTGTCGGCCGTGATCGCTTTGTTCATGGTTGAGCGGGTCATTGAATACTCCTTTTACAGTTCCATGTCGTTACTGGGGTTTTGAAATCGCTCGGCAGCACTGCGCTCTTCGACTTCCTGTAAGGCTGCGCCAGGATCTTCGATAAGTTCCTCGTTCAGATGGTCGACGAGTCGCCTGGCTTCGTTCCCATCTAGAAAGTGTCCGATGGCTTTGCTGACGGCGACCGGAACGCCTTCGGGGCCTAGTTCCGTTTCCTGGAAGTCAACTCGATGGCCGGGCTGCCCGTTCTGCAGACGATAGCTGACGGCCTGACTCCAGCGGCCATCTTCGCCGATCACCCAGTTTTCGCCGATCGGCTGATGGCTCTCGAAGGCTTCAGCTGGCCAGCGGGTACGGTTGAGCTTTTGATCGGGGTCGATCAGATCGATTACGCCTGATGCGCCGTCCGGTCCCCATAAAGCTTTTTCGTACAGGCCTGTTTGTTCTGGATCGGGATGTTCATCTAGGGTCAGCCTGAGCAGTGGACGCGCGCCGCTGTATTTGATAAGTTCGGTCGTTTGGCCGTCGCTCTCGATGCCATAGTGGAAGCCGTTGTCGTCGATAGCCCGCATGATGGGCTGGCTGTTGTCGATCGGATAGCCGGCCAGCATTTCATTCAAGATCGATGGAGTCCCGTTGCGGGTTTGGTACAGGCTGTTGGCCTGCCGCCAGGCTTCACTGTCGTTCTGGCGCATAGCGTCAGGCAGATCGCCTAATCCAGATAAGCCATCGAGCGTTTGTTGATGTATGATCGGGCTGCCATCCTCCTCGCGTAGTCTGCTGAGTAGGGTGAAGACCAGTTTATTGCTGTTTGGTTGCTCTTCTACGTTTAGATAGTGATCGACGTCAACTCTCTGCCAGCCTGGCTCTTCAGGCTTATTGAATGGCAGTGGATGTTCTTCAAACTGGCTGTGTGGAACTGGCAGAGTCGAGAGTTGAAGATCAGCCTGTTTCAGTACACCGTTTGCGCCGTGTGGTCCGTGTAGTGTATTCTCGAAGTGGGCGGCGCGTGCTTCGGCAGCATCCAGGTCGATTGGCTCGGTCAGCGGTAGTACGTTGAGTGTTTGTGCCTGGTTTTCCCAATTGCGCGCGGTGATGAGTACGCTGGAAACTGGCTCGCCGCCTATTTCCTCTGTAAAAATGACGATCTGATAGCTTTCAGTTGGATCTTGTGGGCCGTCGGTGGCGTGCGCAGCGATGCCTTCGTGTTGCCTGCTCAAGGCCATTTTTGCTTTGTCGATCCGCTCGTGCTGCTCGGCATAGTGCTTTGGATCGATAGGATCTTTATGTCCTACAAAGTTTTTCTGGTAGTGATTGTCTGTCTCAAGTGGCGCTGGTTCGTCGTGTCGATTGGATTCGAGAGATAGTGCTCGATAACGGTCGTCGCGCGCGCTCGTTTTTGTGTCTGTGTATAGCAGCGCCTTATTGGTATAGTCATCGTAGTTGTCTGTCATCCTGTACTGGTTGGCATCGGGCGGTGGGTAACTGAAGTCGTGCAGTTGTTCGAGTATGCCGACTGTCATGGCTGGATTGGTAGTCAAGTCGTTGGTGAACCAGCGTTTGAACTGTTCGGCCTTTTCTTCAGTGGTACATTCGAGGATAGGCTGACTGTCCTGCACTAGTTGGCTGTTTGTATTGAGGTAGCGTCGATCGAGTGTTACAACCAGCGGCTGTTCATTGCCGGCCGGGCGAATTGCGGCCTGATAATAACTGTCAGTGTCCGGTTGGTGGATCCAGTCAGGGTCGCTGGCGGTTTTATTGATCGGTTCGGTCATGATCGGTCCCTTTCCTGTTCGTGAATCTTACAGTTCGAAATCGGTTTCCTGAAAGTTTTCGCCGGCGGCCCGCTGCTGGACTTCATGAAAGGCTAGAGCTGGATCTTCAAGCAGGCCGTCGTTCAGACGTTCTGCTAACTGTCTGGCCGCTTGTCCGCTCAGGTCATGCCCAATGGGTGTGCTAATGGCAATTGGAACGCCTTCGGGCCCCATACCAGTTTGCTGGAAGTCAATGCGATGGCCGGGTTGTCCATTCTGCAGCGGGTAACTTGTTACCTGTCGCCAGCGGCCGTCGTCGCCGGCTACCCAGTTTTCACCAATCGGCTGATGTTTTTTGAAAGTTTCGGTCGGCCAGGGTTTTCGATCGATCGTCTGATCGGGGTCGATCCGATCGATCAGTGCGGATGCGCCGCCATCTGACCATAAAGTCTGCTGATACTGGCCGATTTGTTCCGGACTCGGATTGTCAGCCAGCGTCACCGCTGCTAACGTCTTTAGTTGATGCTGGTCGTATTTGACGAGTTGAGCTTTCTCGTTTTCGTTGAGGATGCCGTAGCGGAAGCCGTCACTGGCGACGGCCAGCATGGTGGGCTGACTGTCAGGCGAATAGGGCGGCAGTATACTATCCAGGTCGGATGGACCAGGGTGCTGTGCTTTGTAGATATGATTGGCCTGGGCGAGTGCGCCGGGTCTATTGTCACGGATTTCTTTCGCCAGATCGCCTAGTCTGTTCAGATTTTCCAGGGTTTGTTCATGCAGATTAGTACCGTCTTCTGGGCGGCGGCTGTCCAGCAGGTAGACGGTCAGTTGATCTGTGTTTGCTTGCTCGTCCACGCGCACATAGTGGTGTTTGTCGATTTTATGCCAGTTTGGTTCGTCAGGAATATCAATTGGGAGCGTTCGATTGGCGAAGCTGCCCACTGGAATGGGCAGCGTCGAGTGTTGCTCAGGTGCATCAAGGTCGTAGCGTCCGCTCAGTTTCAGAACGCCGTCCGGACCATGAGGACCGTGCAGCGCTTTTTCGAATTGGCCGAGCAGTGTCTCGGCAACTTCGGCTGGTAGTGGATCGCTGAGCGGCAGAACGTTAAAAATGGGTTGATAGCAGTCGCTTCTGCGCTCGGTGATCAGCAGAGTGTCACCTTCTTCGTTGGTGTCGATGCCGAGTTGATAGCGCAGATCGGGCGTGTATTGGCCCTGTGCAGCAATACCTTGGTGTTTGTTTTTGAGTGCTGCAGAAGCCCGGTCTCGCCAGCTATGTTCGCTTGTGTAGCGCTGTGGATCCAGGGCGATTGTATCGCTGTTGTCTGGATGTGTGTACTGACACAGCTGCGTGATGGTGGCGAGCGTCATGGCCGGGTTGCTGACCAAGTCTTCATTCAACCAGGTTCTGAACTGTTCGGCTGGCTGGCTGTCGCCGAATGTAATGATTGGCTGGCTGTCGATGACCAGTTTGCCTGTATCCAGGTACTGCTGATCGAGCATGACCGATATGGATTGATCTTCCGCAGCAATAAGGCTGGTCTGATAATAGCGGTTATTTTGTTGGATCCAGGTTGGATCTTTGATCAGCAGTTGGCTGTAGCCGCTACACAAGTCTAGTCCGGGCCACCGGTTGTCGCCGCTCAGCAGTTCGGCGGGCAGGACGCCTTGGACGCCGTCCTCATACAGCTTTTTCGATAGATCAGCGAAGGTCTGCGCGTCGGTTGGCGCGGCCAGTAAAGGGCTGTCTGGCCATTCTTCGTAGGGCCGTCGGTCGCCGGCGATGCTCAGTGGTGAGTAGCGATTACTGGACAGCGAGGTGCCTTTCTCAGTACCATTTGTCCATTGGTTCAGAGTGAACGTGGTGCTGTTTGCTGAATTTGCATGGTACTGGATGGAAGCGCTGTCAATGACGATGGCGGGCATTGGATTAGCTTCCAGAAGTTCTGGTTCCTGCTTGTTCATGAGCATCAGCAGGGCGGCCGGGCTGCCCTTGAGCGCTTCAGGATAGCCAGCCGCGCTCAGGGTATAGCTCTCCAGCAGCCGTTCGCTGTGTTTGAACGGTTGTATGATTTGCAAGGTGTTGTCCTCCAGTCTGAAAACGAGTTCATCATTGTTGTTGAGCAGCTTGGCGTTGGCATTGATCGGTTCGGTCATGATCGGTCCTTTCTTACAGATCGAAATTGATATCGTTTGAACTGCTGAGTTGGTCGAGCGGGTCCATTGTGTGGTCAGGCTCTTTGTTGAATTCTGCAGCGTGTAACTCGGCTTCCGCTCGGAATAGATAGCGGTTAATGTTTTGTTCCTGGATCGTGGGGATGCCGTCTTCATTCAGGCTTGTTTCGCGCAGCACTACTTGATGGCCCGGTTGCCTGTCGGCCGGCCGATGGTGAGTGGCCTGTTTCCAGCTTTTACCGTCGTCGTCTGAGGCCCATTCTTTCTCGCTGTTGAAGGGCAGATGGCGGCCGTTGATGGCTTCATCTGGCCAGGGCGTGCGCTCGATCGTCCGATCCGGGTCGATCAGATCGAGTACAGCGCCGGGACCCTGGGTGAATAAGATTTTCTGGTACAACAGGTCGTTGTCCAAGGGCGCATCCGGCAGTTGGACGGTGTACGCTGGTACGTCCATTTCGGGTAGATATTTGGCGAGCTGCAGATAGGTTTTTCCGGAGTCGGGATCGCTCCCGCGTTCGATCAGGTAGGGCACATTATGACTATCCAGCGCTGCCATGCGCGGTAGTTCGGGCAGTGGCTGGCTGGCCAGATAGTCATCCAGAATAGGTAGTGGCTGCGCCGCGATCGCCTGCGCCTGCCGGAGTGCTTCGTGCCAGTTCTCACCATGGCTGAACCGCAGATCGCTGCCTAAGTCACCCACTTCTTCCCAGCTGCCCAGGCTGACGGTCTGTTGATTGCGGCTGCCGTCAGCATGTCGCTGCGCGGCCAGCAGCTCAATTTTCAGTTCGCCGTCGCTGATGTGTGGCAGTACCCAGCTGCCGTTTAAGGGTCGCCAGTGGTCGCTTTCGGGTTGATCGAGCGGCAGCGGTTCATGCACATAGGTATCTGGGGAAATCGGCAGCAGGCTGGCGGTGGTGCGTGCATCGAGTACTGCGCCGGCACCCGCTGGACTGTGTAGCAGTTCAGTGTATTCCCGGCAGCGTGTTTCGCTGTCGGCTGTGTTTAAGCTTTTGTCCAGAATTTGCAGATTGAATGCATTGGCTTGGCGGTGTACCAGTAGCACGTCCTGCTCGCCATCGTTCGTGTCTACGGTGAGTACTTCATAGCGGTTGGGGCCGCCGGTTTGGGCGGCTGATAGGTTTTGCTCGCTGGTTGATCTTCGTACGATTGTTTTGTATTGCTCGACCTGCTGGTGCTCTGCCAGATAATCGGTCGGATGCACGCCTTGTTCGGGGTCGCCGAAGTGCTGCTCGTGCATGTGCTGGCAGAGTGTCACCGTTGCTGCGGTGGCCTGCTGCAAATCGCCGTTCAGATAGCGTCTGTACTGGCTGGCTTGGACTGCATCGGCACATTCGACAACGGGTATTTCGTTTGATCTGAGCTGACCGTCTTCCAGGTAGGTGGCGCTGAGCGTGACGTACCAGGGTGCTTGTGTGCTGGACCAGTCTTCCGGCTCCTGGGCTAGTTTGATCTGGTAAAAGCGATTGCTGTCGTAGTCTTCGATCGCGTCGATTCTTTCGGCGACCAATCGACCGGGTCCACTGACGGGGCCGACGTTCGCTGGATCCAGCCAGGGGTAATCGTCGTTCAGAATGGCGGTGACGCCCTGTGTATAAAAGTTTTGGGTAAGTGCTTCAAAAGTTCGATCGGTTTCCAGGACGATCGGGGGCGCTTCATTATAGGGCCGCTCCAGCTGGATATACTCGACCGAGCCATTGGTATAGTCGGCCAGTCTGAAATCGGTTTCGGGGTACATGATGCGGGCGCTGCCGGCCAGAACAATTGGCAGCGGTTGGTCTTTCACCTGATCCGAGATTTCCGCTGTCATCTGTTTCAACAGCGCTGCGGGCCCGTATTCGGGGGTCAGGATTTCAGCATATTCGGCATACGCTTCGGGCAGTTTATAGTCTCCTATTGGAGTTTCATCAGAATCGCGACGGGTCGTTAAAATTAACGAAGCGCTGCCATTTTCGCTTTCGGTCAGGTTGAAATGGATGGCTGCTTGATAGCCGATCTGTTCAGCCGATTGGGTCATCCTGCGTGCCATAGGAAACCTCTCTGTTGGTTCGAATGTGTTCTCTATTATACTGAGCAGGTGGGCGTCTTTTTCGATTTTAGGAATTTGCTGGTTGAAAAGATGAAATTAGCAGAAACAAAGGCTGAAATTAGGTTGTTAGCAGCGGCTGTTAGCCGTTATGATGAATGTAACTTCGGGGGAAGGGTGTTATGCATATTTCAACAGAGATCAGAGTTGTAGTGGCGGATGCGTGTAATCTGATGGTGTCAGCGATCATGAGCAATCTGACCGGGCCGTCGGATGCCGAACGCGGACATTCGATCAAGCCTATCAAAATCAGTGGGATGGCTAATAACTACCCGGCTTTGATCGACAGCATTCTGGATACGCGCCCACATGTGGTGATTATGGACGATCGGCTGGATCTGACCAAGCCGGCGTTGATGATGCTGCGGCAGGCTAAGGAAGCTGTCGATTCGGAATTTTATCTGGTGCATCGGGTGCGTTGGATCGTGATCGGCAGTCATTACCGGCCGCCGATGGTGGCGGCCCTGATGGCCGCTGGTTGTGATGGCTATCTGTACCGGGCTGATAATATGCAGAACAATCTGCTGTCGGCTGTTTTGCAGGTGGTTGCTGGCAGTCCGTATCTGTCGGCTCAACCGTCTTCAGCCGGAGTCGAGGCGCTGCGGCAGATGGACAAAACGGGCAGTGAGGTGCTTACTTTCGAGGAGGAAGAGTTGCTGCGAGCGATGGCCGATGATCTGGACACGGACGATATCTGTGAGCGTTTCGATTGGTCCAAATCGTTTGTTTACCATAAGACACGTGAGCTGCGCGAACGGTTTGGCAAGCAGTCGAATGAAGGCTTAATAGCGGCGGTGTGTTTGCAGGGTGTCATTCGCCTGGATATGTTTCCGGGCGGGTTGACACGTCAGTTACGGTCTGAGCTGGTCGTTGAAAAACGGGTGAGGAAAGCGCGTCTATGAAGAAAATTGTGCCAGTGTTAGCAGTGCTGCTGCTGCTTGTACTAGGCTCCGTGTTTTTTATACGGCAGCGCGGCAGTGCTTCAGTGGTGGTGGTCTCTCCAACGATGGTCGTCAGTGAAACGTCCACGGCGACCGAGACGGATACGCCGACGGCCACCTATACCGAGACTGTGACGCCGACGTATACAGCGACCAATACGGCGACGGCTACTCAGACGCTGACGGCTAGTTCGACACTGGCCACGCGCGTGTTTCCGGTGTTGATTGTCAATCCAGGGGTGCTGCTGCCAACGCTGGCGGCGTCGAGTGTCCTGCGCCCGACCAGTGTGCTCAGTCCGTCGCCGCGCAGTACGCTGGTGGTGCCCTTGCCACCGCCTCTGTCCGACGTGGCGCTGGCAGCTGGTCAGTCGGAGGGTTGGGTGCGCTATGAACCCAAAATGGCGCTGTTTGCATGGAGCGGTAACTGGCAGCTGTATGGTGATAAGCCGAACGAAAAAACGTTCCGCTCGGCGTCGGGCGTCTATAAATATACGGACGCGCCGGATGCGGCGATGGCGATGCCTTTTCACGGCGCGGCGGTGCGTGTACGGTATGTCGGTTGCGCGGTGTGTGGGGTGTTCGAAGTGCGCGTGGATGGGCGCTTGATGCGCTCGGTTGATTCGTATTACGCCAAAACACAGGACGCGCTGGGCTATTTCGGGACGACTGAATTCTGGACGCTAGCGAATGGCGATCATCTGATCCAGATTGTTTCGATGAACCGTCGTAACCCGGCCAGCACAGGTTCCGTCGTCGGGATCGATGCGATCGAGGTGTATCGAACGGACGCGTTGGCGACTGGTTTGCCGACTATGACGCTGACCGCGCTGGTGACGCCGACGCTGACGGCCAGTCCGGCCAGTGTGGCGAACGTGGTTATCCTGCAGCAGCCGCCGGCACTGCCGCCGACCGGTACACAAGTCCAGCCGGTCATGGTGGTGGTGGCTTTCTCGATTTCGTACGATCAGCAGGCCTTGGGTGTGGCGGGCGCGAAATCGGGGGTGCCGGGTATTTCGGTGCGTATGCTGGATATTGTGACCAATCAGGTGATCGCTTCTGGGTTCACCGATGGGCAAGGACTGGTCACGCTGTCCGCTACCACTAGTCATCCGGTGCGCCTGGTCACGCCTTATTTTGGCAAGGTCTGGGAACTGTCGTTGTCTGAGCCGAATTCGATTGCCTGGGTGATCAAGCCTGGCAATATGCCGGTCTTGATCCCATGAAGGAGTCTTTAATGCGTCGTTTATTCAGACCTGAACTGCTCGTTCTAGGCTTGTGCGCGATGGGCATGCTGGCCTGTCAGGGCTTTGCGTTCGGCACTGGCAATTTCAAATTGGAACCCGAAGTGCAGTGGCAGTGCCCGACGGCGACACCGCAGCCCACGGCGACGGATATTCCGACCGATACGCCGCAGCCGTCGGCGACTCCCAATTATATTCCGTCTTTATCGGTTTCGGCAGGCTATGCGTCGGTCAGTCTGGGCGGCTTTTTCGCGCGCTATGTGCCGTTCACGGTTATTGCTCAGAATGTCGGCGCAGTATATGTGACGATCCTGTTTCAGTCGAAGTTCAGCAATGGATTTTCACAGATTGGCAGCCAGTATATGCTGGGTGTAGCGAATGGCTATCCAGGCGCGCAGCCGACGGTTCTGTACGGCAGTTACTTTGTGTATGGCGATCTGTCTCGAACTGGCAATGCAGACGGCACCTACGAAGTGGTGGTGAATGCCGGCGCTTATTTGCAGACGGCCTATACGTATGCTTCGACTTACGGGCCGGATTATGTCAATCCGCCGTACTGTCCGCAGCCGGCCTTGTGCGTGCCGGCTGTGCTGTCGCCGACGCCGATGGCGACGTATACCCCATATCCGACCGCAACGCCTTTCCCAACGGCCACGCCGTTCATTCTGGCCAACAACTTTTTTCTGAATGACTGGGTCATTAATCGGGATAAGAACGTTTCTGATACGTCGCCGCGAGTCGGTATTCGGGTGCAGACGCTGAATGCGGCGGGTAGTGAACTGGATCCGGGCATTCTGACCAATCGACTGGCAATTGATGGCAGTTTGCAAGCCATTTATGTGTGGCGCATCCATATTAAGAATATCGGGCCGTCGGTGTACGATGTGTTTCCCGATTTGCAGAGTTATATCTCGGATTTCCTGCCGGCTGGCTTTACCGGTGATGCGTTCACGCAGACGCCACCGCCGCAGGTTGAAAGCGGGGTGTGGGGATCGGACGGTATTGCTTTGCAGGAAGTCTTTCCAGGTAATCTGGATCGCTCGCGTGAATTCGGCACCTGCCTCACCTTTGCGGCTGGCAATTGTGTCGGTTACAACAACGATGGTGATCATGGTCCTTATTCGACACCGGTCGGTCTCGCCAATGTGAATATCGAGGATACCTTCATCCTGGCGGCGTATGGACCGCGCGATCGTAAAGTGTACCGAATTGGTTTTGCGATGGACTTGACCAGTCGGCCCACGCCGGGCGCGCTGCTGCCGACTAATGTCGGGTTGGCCCCGACTCAAATTCCAGGCCAGTACATCGTGTACTGGATCAACCATGCAGCGCCTTCCAATTGTCAGCGTCCTAACCAGAACGTAGAGTAAGGATTGATTCATGTTTCCAAGTATCGGTCAGGTTTTACAGGGTCTCGAGTCGGCCGGCGGCACGTTCGCTGAGACGTTCATGCTGGAGTTCGCCAATCTGGCCATGTTTGTCAATCGGATTATGCTGCTGCTGGCCTATTATCTGAATATCGTGCGTGTCAGTTATCTGGGTGATTTGTTTAAGCCGATGATCAATGCCACGGCGCTGTCGCTGTCGGGTTTGTTCAGTTCGGTGTTCGTCATCGTCTGGGTGCTGCTCGGCTTGTGTTATCTGCTGGCTCCGTTCGTGAAAATCGAGGTAGTGCGGACGCGCTCGGCGCTCACCTGGTTCGTGATTGGTTTCTTCTTCTTTCAGAATGCAGGCGATGTGTATGTTGGAATCGATACGTTCCGGCAGAGTCTGGCCTCGGCTATTTATTCGTCGGTCACTGATTGTGTGAGCGGTCTAACGGCGCGCTGTTCGGGCCCGAATGGGCTGAGTGGTCTGTTTAGGGTCAACTCGGTGGGTGATTCGGCTATGTATCCAGCTTTTCCACCGTGTGACAATGTCGGACCCTATCTGTATGAAAAGAGCGCCGATCCGTCGGTGCTCAATGGTCGCAGCGGCATCGATGTGGCGATGGCTTTTCTACGTATGGAACCTCTTGATGTGATGGGTCGCTCACCGACCGGTACCGTTTTTGTCAAGTGTGGGCCGTTGCCGTCGCCGGTTCTTTTTGCAGGTGGTCCTCGTTTGCAGCCAATAACTTTTATTAGCTCAGATCACCGCAGCGCTTTGCAGGTCGGCAGCGGGCTTAATTATCTGTTGACGACGGTGGGAGTGCCTTTTTCATGGACGCTCAACCAGGGAAACGAGGATACGGGCCCGGATCCAGTGGCGGCGGGTCAGTTGATCACTGATTTTATGTCTGGTGCGAAGACTGCTGGCAGCGACTGTGCTTTGATCTGGCAGCAACTCAGTTTGTTCAACGGCGGCTATTTCAATTACTGGAAGTCACCGCTGGCTATCAGTGCGCTGATGGGCGGCGCTAAGCTGATTCCGAACTGGTTTCTGGGCAATAAGTGTGATGGGCAACCGCTGTCGTTCGAGGAAGGTCATGCCATGCGCCTGTCAACGCTGTTAAACGCGCAGCAGGGTGTTTTGCGGGCTTTTTATGGTATGCCATTGTCACTTTTTGCAGTGCTGGAGCAGGCTACTTACTTTCTGACCTCGCTGACGATGGGCATTAGTTTCATCATGTTTTCGGTGGCTTTGCTGTTTGGGCTGTTCGTCAAAACGGAACCGATCGCCATGGCGATTGTCAACCAGTGGATTTCACTGATCATTATGTCGGTGGCCTTGTATATTCTGAGCGCCTTGATCCTTGGTTTCTGTTTACTGGGAGCGAACACCGGTTCGGTGGTGCTGACCGTTTCATTTGCTTTGCTGGCGTCGTTGTTCGGCATGTTCATGACTGCTTCCGCGCTTAAAGTATTTGCCGGCTCCATCAACACCGTTTTTGACTCGGTGTCTTCAGTGACGGGGATGCCGATGTTCAATGGCGGCGATATGATGAAAGGGGGCATGGCGCTGGCCACTGGTGGCGCTTCGCTGGCGGCGCTCGGCGTGGGCGCTTTGGGCGCGGCGACGGCCGATCCGGAGGCCAAGACGGCCGACCGACTGGGTTCAGCGGCGGGTATCATGTTCAACCAGAACCGCACTATGATGAATGCGGCACGAACTTTAACGCGTGGTGGCTTTGCTGAAGGCACTGCTTTCGGAACGGCCGCTGAGTCGTTCGTGGAGGCTGGTTCGTACGCTGAGATCGGCGCTGGCGTCGGTGGCGTGGTGGGTGGTTCGGTCGGAGCGGCGGTAGGGGCCGGTGTGGCCGCTCGCATCGGACTGAAAGAAGCCGCGCAGCGTGCTAATCGGGATGAATTGCAAGCGGACCTGGATCAGGATGGTGGTCATGAATCGCGTTGGGAATATGGAGACGCGGCTAAAGATGATAGTGTTTTGAAGACATTGCCAGCTGGCAAGGGCGATGCGAAAGGTTACTTTAAGCCGGATGCAGATGCGAATAGCGACGAGGCTGTGGAGGCGCGTGCGAGCGTGGCAACGAAGCCGTATGTAGCCGCTGAGCGAGCTATGGCAAAGGATGAAATAGAAACGATACGGGCCTCTCTGCCGATGGCTAAAACAGTTGAGAGTCCAGCTTCGAAAGATGATTTGGAAGGGGCACTGAATGAGTCGCCGATGGCTAAAGCAGCGAACCGGCCGACGGATGGGATGGCTTCTAAAGAGGCTTTGGGTGATGTGCTCGCTGGTTCCCCGCTCACTAAAACGGCTGAGCAAGGGCAAGAAAGCATGGCTGAGCTGAGTCGGGCGCTGCCGAACAAGACGGAAGCGGCTGAAGCGGAAAAGCAAGCGCTGGGTGATGCGATCGCTGACTCGCCGTTCAGTAAAACGGCTGAAGAAACAGGTGAAAGCATAGATAAGCTGAGTCAAGCGCTGCCAACTAAGGCGGAAGCGGCTGAAACGGAAAAGCAAGCGCTGGGTGATGCGCTGGGCAATAGCATGGCTGGCGGTCATTCGGGTGAGGCAAATGGGCTGGCCCAGGCGGCTTATTCAATTACGTCAGCTGCGGAGCGCGGTGCTGAAGCGTTGATCCGAGCGGCTACTCAAATGGGACAAATCAATTTGGGTGGCGCAGTTGGCCAGGTTGGCACGATCGGCTTTGGCATGGAGTATGAGGATCCGGCGAAGCGGACGGGCGGTGTCAATCATGCGGGCGCGCTGCTTGGCTCGACTCTGGAAACTTTGCAGAGCTCGGTGACGCCGGATGGCAAGGGTAATTTCAAGATGGATCAGATACGGGATGGTCTGCTTGAAGCGGGTGGTTTGCAGCCGGTGGAGGACGGCCATGAGAAAGTCACGGGTGGTGTTTCGTCTTTCGGAATGGCGCTTAATGCGGCTAACCGGCTGGGTCTGGAGCCAGAACAAATGAAACAGATCTACAACAATACGCATGATCCGGCTAAGGGCCGCAAGATGGAGGGCAGTTTGCGCGATCAGCTGATTGATCAGGCTGCACAGCTGCCGGGGGTGGGCAGTGAGCGCGCGCCAGCGGTGGTTGATAATCTGGAGGCGATGGTGGCAAGGCTGCCGAACACGGTTGAAATGCACGGATCGGTCGGTGTGTCCGAGCGCGCTTGGAATCAGTCGAGTGGTTTGCTGGGCCTAGCGACGGATGCGCGTGAGGCTGGGCTGCCGCAGTCGCTGGTGCGCGAATCAATTGGCGAAATGGCTATGCGCGGTTCGCTGATGCCTGAAACGCGAACGGCAGTGGCTGAGCAAACGAGCGGTGAGTTTGCAGCTGATTTCGAGAAACGTTTGGCTGGGGGAATGGTTGCGCGGGTGAATAGTCCTAATCTGGCGCTTGTTGAATCGAATGCGGCCGAACATGGGGTAGGCAGCCGAACGCTCGAGCGCGCTAGTCAGGAAGCAGCTCGCGACGGACAATTATCGCCGCTGACTCGTGAACGGTTGACTGAAGAATACCTACCACAACCAGGTGATGCAGTCGGCAGTGCGTCCGCTTTTGCCAAGCAAGTTGAAGCGGATCTGGTTGATACGGTCCCGCAGGCTGGAAAAGGCTCCCGACGTTTCGAGCGCCGGATGAATGGTTTACAGGTCAATAGTGAGCGCAATCAAGCCATTCCAGTGTCTGTTTTCTGGGATACGGCCAATGAAGTTGAACGGACCGGTCAGGTTTCGGAGAATAGTCGAACGGCTATGATTGAACAAGCCGGCGTGCAGCCGGAACAGGCGGACGCGTTCATTACATCGGCGGTGCCGAAAATGCGGCGGGCGTTGGTTGATGAAGGGCGGTCGTCGCGTGATCCGTTTCAGCCGCCTGTTTTGCCGAGCAGTAAGCCGTCTGAACCGATTGCCCCGCTTGAGTCTTTACAGCGTACTGCCGAGCGTGAACAGGGTATTCCGCCAGTGGTTTTCTGGGATACCGCGCGTGAGGTGCAGTTGACGAATGGAATATCAGAAGACAGTCGGACGGCCATGATCGAACAGGCCGGTCTGCCGGCTGCGCAAGTCGATCAGTTCACTGAGGCGGCGGTGCCGCAGATGCAGAAATTCAATGCGCCGCCAGCGCGCGTATCGGTAACGCCCAACAGCGCTTCAGTGCCGGAAGTGCGCACGTTGTCGATCGCGATTTTGCGGCAGGAAAGCAGCGCTCAACTGGGTTTGAATGAGCAGTCGTTCAATCAGCTCCTTCAGGAGAGTATTCAACAGGGTGCTATGCAGCCTGGAACGCTTATGAACATTAAGCTTGACGCGGCCAGCAGTGGTCGGTCAACGGCTGAAGTGGAGGCTTATCTGCCGCAGTTGCAAAAAGATGTCAATCGTTTGATTGCGGCGCGGCAACCGCCTGAAGTAGTAGTGCCCAAGGTAGAAGGTGAAGCATGACCACACAACCGACAACGGCTGATTTCTCAGGGGATATGTCCTATCATCCGCTGGCTGAACTGAGAATGATGGATCTGGCGCAGATCGAGGCGCTGTTTGAAGGGATCCCGACTGAGCGACGTGGATATTATGCGCGTATTTACGGCGAACAGGTGCTGAATGCGGGTGCGATCGGAAATGACAGGGATGAATATGAAGCGGCTTGTGTGCTGCTTAAAATTTATGAGGATGTTCATAAAGTGCCGGTGGGTGCGCGTTGGATCACGGTGCCGCAGCATGTGATCGACGCGGTGACGCTTAATGAAGCCGTGGTGTCACCCGAATCCAGTTTTGTCAGTGCTAAGCCTAGTGGTATGCCCAGTCCGGTAGCGATGGTCGCTTTCGGGGTGGCGATGGTCGCGGCACTGGCTTTTGTGCTGCTGCCCAAAGGCGGGCACAGTACGACCAGTGTAGCGCTGCTGGCCTCGCTTACGCCGTCAGCTACCGCAACCGCTCAGCAAAGTGCAACGCCCACGCCGATTGCGATTGAGAATGTCGATGATACGGTCAATTCGGGAACGGGCGGCGGCAGTAATTCGAATACGAGTTGTTCCAGTACGAATGGGGCCAGCTTCCCGGTCAAGCTGACGATCAGCCAACCGGGCATCCGGCAGCCGCGTGTGTATGTGGTTCAGCAGCGGGCGATCAAGGTGTCTGACTGGAAATATTCCGATGATCCGGGCACGGCCAGTTATATTGACTGTCTGACGGTGCGCCCGATTCTGGGTATTCCGTACAGCGTTGACAATGCGGCTTTGTTCGATGGACTGACCGTCGGCAGTAAATTTCAGATGGTGACCAACACAGGCGCTACGCTGACCTTCGATTTTTCGAGCCGGACGCTGGTGCAGCGTACCGATACTTCGGTATTCGGCCAGTCCGGCCCGGGCATCATTCTGCTGTTGATTGGCGAACATGATAAAGAAACGGGTACGACTACCCAGTTTCGGGTAGCGGTGACGGGTTCTTATAATCCGATTCAGGAACTGTCCGATCAGAATGTGATCAGCGTGCAGGCCATGCAGGCCCACGCCTATCCGACCGCTACGCCGACTGTCTCGCCAACGCCGATCCGGCGCACGACGCTGCAGTTGATTGGCGTTCACTATACTGATCGCTATCTGGAAGTTCAGGCGCGCTTGATCAACGTGCGCGATACGCCTATCACGATTACCGGCGATATGATCTGGCTGGTGCTGGGTTATGCGGCGGGCCCGCGCGATCCAAGAGTGCCCTGTGACGGTATGCAGTCGTTCACCATCTTGCCCGGTCAGGCGGCTGATCTGGATGTGTATTTCAAATATAACGGTGAACCGTTTGCCAGTTTCGGAATCGGTCAGAATGATGAATGGAAGTACGACGTGCAAGTTCGCTAGGCGCGCTATAATAAAAAGCGATCTATTACAAGGGGGACGTGATGAATGCACCAGGTATGCTGCGCGGCATCGACGTGCTGAGCGGGGCTCCGTATTTTCAGGACGAGTTGAAAGCTGAGTTGTGGTTGGGCGAGTCGGGCACCGGTAAGACGTTTTACAGCCATTTGTTGTTGAGCGATCTGTACGTAGCTGGGAATATTCAGTTCGATTTGATTGAGTCCTTCGGAAGCGGTCAAGCACTGGCAGATCGGCTGAATGTGCCGTATATCGATTTGCGGACGGCTGTACTCAATCCGTTGGATGTGATGTTCACGAGTGATATCATCCGTCAGATTAAGCATGTTCAGCGTTTGTATGAAACGCTGCTCGGTCATCGTCTGCCGGTGAATGAGCGGCTGGTGCTGCATATTGCCTTGTACGATGTGTATGATGACCAGCCGATTGATTGGCGTCAGCTGACAGTCGAACAGTCGCCTCGCAGAAAGGATTTGTTGCGTGTGCTGGATCGGCAAGGTGTAGCGGGCCAATCGCTGGCGGCTGAGCTGCGGTTGTTACCCGAGGATGCTCCGACGTCGGTTGATTTGTTGGCGGGAGCAACGGGTTCGCGTATATGGGGAGTCGGGACGCAGCCATTCGTGTATATGCAGGTGCTGGCAGCGGTGCGGCGCGGGCTGGATAGTGCGTCTGAACGGCGCATGCTGCTGATGGATGATATTTCAGGACTGCTGCAGATGCCTGCAGCGCTTGAGTTTCTGGTCGAAAGTGTGCGGCGGGTGGGTCGGCAAGGACATGGGCTGGTGTGTATCGAGCAGGCGTGCGCGCCGTTTTCGAGCCATCCGGCGCGTTTCATTCTGGATCAGGCGGCGGTTCGGATGCTGTTCCGTTCGGCGGACCAGTGGCCGGAACTGGTATTAGACAGTCTGCCGATGGGTCATTTCTTTTTTATGGCAGATGGACAGCCGGCGCGCAAGCTCAGTTATGTGGTGGGCTGCTGATGAAAGCGGCCGTCAAGGTTCCTGTGATGAGTGCACGACGGCGCGCTATTGGGCAGCTGCTGGTGATGAGTGCCTGTGTTTTTGTGCTGCTGCGCTTTGACGATCTGTTGTTGACTTTGGTCGGGGCCGTGCTGACCGTGCTGGTACTGGCTGAACTGCTTCACACATCGCGTGTTTCGTTGGCTTTGCGCTGTGTGCGAGTGTCGGTTGGGTTGTGTGCTTATTTTCTACCGCTGCCGGCTTTGATGGTATGGGCGATGTCCGGACTGATCTATCTGTCCGGACGAGCGCGTCCGGTTTGGCGGTTGTGGAGCATGGCTTTACTGGTCGGTCTGCCGCTGTCCGAACTGGTCTGGCTGCGTGCGGGGTGGTCGGGTGACCTGCTGTTGGTGCTGCTGTTGGCGACGGTATGGACGACTAATACACTGGCACGCTGGCTGGCGGCCCGCCAGCGTGTGGACTACCGGGCACTGCCGCTGCTGGTGGGGGGGTTGCTGTGGGTGATCGGCAGCCATGGTTGGTTGAATAATGGTTATTTGAGCGTGGCTGGTTTTCTGTGTCTGCCGTTGGCTGCTTTAGCCGGTGAGCAATTGTCGGCAGTGCTGAAGCGGCGGGCCGGCGTTCGTGTGTGGGGCAATCGGTTGGGTGAATTGGGCGGTGTGCTCGATCAACTGGCGGGTTTTCTGGCGGCTGGTCAGATGTTAGCGATCCTGGTGTTCGTTTTCGGGGAGGTGGGCCGATGAATGGACTATTGATAGGTTTGTTTGGCTATGGGCTGGGCGCTTTTCCGAGCGCTTATCTGATCGCTCGGCGGCGGGGGGTTGATATTTTCAGCGAAGGCAGCGGTAATATGGGATCGACTAATGTCTTGCGCTCGTTGGGCATGGCGGCGGCGTTGCTGGTGTTCGGGTTGGATGTCGCTAAAGGTGTGTTGGTGGTGCTGCTGGTGCAAGCTAGTGGACTGCCGCTGCTGCTGGCGCTGACGGCGCTCATTGGACATTGCTGGTCACTGGCGGCCTGGTGGGCGACTGGCCAACTGCGCGGCGGGAAGGGCGTGGCGACTTTACTAGGGGTCTGGCTGATCGTACTGCCGCCGCTGGCCATGGCGGGCGTGCTGGCGGCGGCGACTCTCTTATTGTTGGCTACGCGTAAGGTATCGCTGGCTGCATTGGGTGCTTTAGGGCTGGGAGCGCTGGGCACCTTAGGCGGCTCGTGGTTGTCGGTGCTGACTTTCAGCAGTTTCTGGCTGGTGGTTTATCGGCATCGTGAAAATCTGTGGCGGTTGTGGCAGGGCAGCGAGCGGATGCTTGATAAAACGACGGTTCAGCGGGTGGCAGTCTTGGGTGGCTGTGCGTCTGGCCTGCTGGCGCTTGGAGCTCTCCGATGAAGCGACGAACCTTGTTGATTGTGCTTTTTGGCCTGCTGTTGGTGCTGCTGTTGTTGGTCATACTGGCGCTCAGTGATATGCGGCCGGTGCTGGTGCCGGCCGCTGTGCAAGTGCCGCTGGGCGTATATCCGCGTGATTTTCAGGTGGTCGATCTGCAAGGCGGGCGACATGCCGAGTGGTTTGTTCAGATGCAAGCCGGTGGACTGCTCAATCAGGTGCGCTGGACGGCGGCTAATGAAGATGGCGATATTGCCGTTTATTTGCCGTATGATGTGTCGGGACTGCGAATTGGTTTGTGGGCGACTGACTATAATCGAAAAGTGGTGGCGGCCATCGGAGCGGGCACTCATTTTGTGGTGCATATGAGCGATGGCTCGCTGCGCCGCTATGTGTTTGCTAGTCGGCAGCAGCCTGACCGAAATGATGTCCAGGCGCTGGTTAATACTGGCGATGGGCTGCTGCTCAGCCTGATTCGAGAGCCATTTAGCTACCGAACGGTCATTCGGGCGAATCAGATGGTAACTGCTGAAAGTACGGGCGTGCGTGCGGCGAAGACCGCCACCTTGCCAGTTCAGTAATGGTCAGTTGGTCGTTGTACTGACTATTTTCGGCTCTATAATCAAGGCAGTTTGAAAGGATGATGTGTTTTATGAATGTACAATACTGGCCGCGCTGTATTTCTGTTGTGCGGGTCGATCAGCCAGCAGTTTTTGCGTGCGGTTTGTTTCGACTGCCGTGTGACGGGTCGGTGCAGCTGCTGGTGTTTGGTCAGTGTCTGACTGAGCAGGCGGTGTTCGAGCGGCTGCACGAGTTGGAAGTGTTTGTGACTGATTGGGAGCTGGTGACCGGTGTGCGACTGACGCTCGAGCAGGTAGCCCCGTATTTTGCCGAGGGTGATGGTCTACCGACCGAGTGGCATGAATTGACGGCTGCTCAGATTCGTGCTTTTGATAGGGGCAATTTCGAGTTATTTGCGGAACGCGGTATGTTTGTCGGGCCGCCCACTCAGCATGAGCGTTTTCTGCGTGGTTGGATGCGGCGTGAGTCGCCGGTGCAGTCGTTGATAGAGCCGACTGAGCAGGCTATTCTGCGTGAACTGCTCGAACAGTATGGGCAGCTGCTGTCGGTGGCGCAGGCAACGGCGCTGGCCGGTGAGTGGCTGATCGATCGACAGGATTGGACCATTGAGGTGTGTCCGGTTAACGATCGGCAGGGGCAGCTGCTGGGCTTTACGGTATTCGGACTGTTGGGTCTGCGCGAGTCGGCGGTTCAGATGTGGGATCTCAGTCAGCCGCTGAGTGAACTGGCAGCGCGGCGATCCGCTATGCTCATGCGTATTGAACTGGAACTGATTGCCTGTATTCCTTTTCATCCAGCACGCAAACAGGGCATTCGCGGCTATTTTGAGGCCCTTTATGCGGACAGTCTGGTGAGCAGTCCACCTGCGCTGTTGATGCCGAGCGATGTGCTCGCTATGCGGCATTGGGCGGTCTTTCTAGTGCGGACTGGCCAACGGGTGATTGAGGCAACTGTCTGTTTAGCCCAAGAAAGACAGTGGTTAGACTGTGAATTCGAGATGTTGATGGAGGTTTGAGATGGTCCGTTTCTTGCTTCGTTCGTTGGCTGGTAGTGTAGTTCTGTTATGTATTGGTAGCCTGCGGGAGCCGCTGTATTTAGGTGTGCTGTTGTCGATGTTCGTCGTAGCGGCCTGGCGTGAAAAACGAATGGTACTGCGGGCGGAGACTTGAACCGGCAGCACAGCGCCGGTTCTTAGTCGAATGGGCATCAGTGATGAGCTAGCAGTGCCTGCAATTCGCTGATGAAGGTGCGTGGATTGATTGGTTTTGGCAAATAATTGTCAAAGCCGGCTTGTATAATTTTCTCGCGGTCGCCGCGCAGAGCGTAACTGGTGACGGCGATGGTGAGCAGATGCTGCCAGTTCGGGTTGGCGCGAATAGTTTTGATGATCTCCCAGCCGGACGGACTTGGCATTTGAATATCAAGCAGCAGAATATCGGGCAGTGTTTGTTCGAGTTCGGCCAGACATTGTAAGCCGCTGTTGGCGGTGCGGGTGTGGATACCGTGCCAGGTAATAGTCTGCTGCATGATCCTCAAGCTGTCTAGCTCGTTGTCCGTGATCAGTATTTTCCAGCTGGGTGGATCTTGAATATTGAACGCCATCATTTCTCCGTTTGCTTTTCCAGAGTATAGCGTTTTTTTATTATATGTTTGACTCCAGTTGGTAATTTTGAACAAAAAATGTACGTCGGGCCGTGTTGTGTGACTCTATTGAGTCACACTCAGAGCGGTTCATGCAGGCATTCGGCAGTCCATAGGCCGAAAAGGCCGATGATGATCAGGTTGAAAAACAATCCGCTCGGAAGGGCCAGCTGGTTTGGCAGGCTGTCTGAACTGGCTGGTTTTGGCAGATAGATCAACAGTGCATTCAGTAGGTCCCAACCACTGAGAAAGGTCAGGCCGCTCAGGATGGGGACTGCCTAACGGCGTTTGGCTGAAGGCCGTTCGCGAAACTGAGCTGGCCCGGCCTATTAAAGCAGCTGCGATGCTCAGCCAGCCCAGTATAGCGATGGGCAGTGTGATCACAACTATTCAATGGCTAACTTCATACATGATCGTTTTCCTTATTTGAATTCAATAGCTATATGTATTTTTCTGCTCTGTTGGTGCGCTCGATCGCTGACTCTAAATTTAGCTGACCGATAAGCGAAAACTGCTGGTTACGATTGTTGTTTTAGCATAGGGTCTTTTGGCTTGCTCTGTTATCCTGTTTTCATTGATGGTTCTAGAAGGGGTTTTGAATAATGTCTGAGCAAGTAAAAGTCGTTCCCGCTAAGACTCCAGTTTTCGGAGTTCGTACCAAGAGTTTGTTCAGTTTCGCGATCACCATGTTCCTGTTCGGTATGTTGTTTGCGGTTGGTCATACTGCTCATGCTTTTGGTATCACCGATACCATCACGAGCGGCGCAAACGATGCTAAAAAGGTTGTTGTAGCGCTTTCGCCGATCGTTGTCATCATCGCTTTGGTGGGCGTCGGCCTGATGTACTTCTTGTCGATCTTCCCGATCTTCAACGAATGGAAGCAGAACAATCCAAAAGCTGTCACGATGATTTTCATGGGCCTGTTCTTCACCATGGCCGCCAGTACGATTTCAGGTCTGGTTGTTGCTTCGGGTGTTTCAGGCCTTTAATCGCTCGTTCGTCTTGTATCTAAATCCGACTTGGGCCATTCCAGCTGGAATGGCCCTTTTTTTGGAGGTTCTTCATGAATGGTGTGGTAAAACTCAAATCGCATGTCCTGCGACGAGATGAAAAAGGTATTTTTGGGTTGTCTATGAAGCGCACGATGTTGTCTTTCGGGTCGGCGCTCATGTTATTTTCGGTAGTCAAGACCTCGCTGGGTGATATGCTAGCGGCTTTCCTGGGATTTGTACTGCTTGTGACGTTTCTGGTCATGACCTCCGAATCGGGCGGTATTCCGCGCTATCAGCACCTTATTTACAGTCTGCGGGGCAGTCTGATCCTGGCGGCTGGGCATGGCAGCATGCCTGCGGTTGAGGCCTGTAAGATGCTGCAGCTCGATTTCAAGGGGCTGACTGTATTGGATAGCGCGTTGATCTTCAAAGTGGCGCAGATTTCTGATGGAAATGCGACCGCGTTGGGCGGCTGGGGGATCGATCTGACGGCTGATAACGATCAGCAGGGTTTGCGCTTTGTCGATGCGCCGTTTGTGAGGAACTAATGGCCGATACTAAAACGACGAGTGGATTGCCCGTGCATACGTTTCTGATCGAGCCGTTCGATATTGGTTTATTCGCGTCGGATGATGGGTTCTCGGCGCTGCACAGCAATTTTTCGTCTTGGCTGGGTACCTTGAGTGACGAAACACGCTTTGTGTGTTTTCAACTGCCTATCTCTCTGGATTTGAAAATTGCAGCGCTGGCGCGGCAGGCCCGGCTGGCCTTTGAGGCTGGCGATCAGCGGCGGGCGAACTTGTGTCAGGAAATTCGTCGCCATTACGAGCTGCTGCAGCGTGATTACAATTATCAGCGTTCGCTGTGTGGAGTAGCGCTGTGGAGTGAAGCCAGCGATCGGGCTCTCGAATCTGGTTTGCGAGCGTCGTTCACGCCCAATGTGTCAGCCGCTGACTGGCCTAGTCTGTTCTCAGGCGAATATACGGCAGTGGCTGAGCCGTTCTGGCACCTGTCACCGTATGGCGTTCAGAAAGGCCGACCGTATTGGGCTATTCTGACCAGTTTCGAGCTTAAACCGGCGGTCTGGTCGTTTTATCAGCCGCTTCAGATGCTGCTGGCCAAACAGTACCCGATTGCTTATTCGGCAGCCATTCAGAGCTGGGATCGCAATAAATCGGTCGGCAAAGTCGAGAGCATTATGCAAGCCTACGGGGCCCATCTGAAATCGGCCACGGGTGTTGATAGTCGCTCGGAAGAACGCTATCGGGACTGCCGGCGTACGTTGGATGAAATCTCATCCGGTGACAATCTGCACCGGGTGACGATGAGTTTTGCCGTTTCGGCCACTAGTCTGCCCGAATTGAAAACACGAATAGACGTGCTCATCAACGAGGCCAAACCATTTTTCGGGTTGCGCATGGAAGTGGGCGAGATGCTGATGCGTTCGGTTGGCATGTTCGCGCCTATTCCGATTGAACGACTGCGGCTGCCCGATACGGCCTGGCCGCTGACCAGTCGTGAAGTGTCGATGACTTTGTCTCCGCTGGGCTATCCGAAACTGACGCATACGCACGGAGTTTTGCGGGGCGACTCGATCAACGGTAATTATCCGTTGTTCTACGATGACTGGCATAAAAAGGATGGCACGCCCGATCGGCGCTGTGTGCATGAAGTGTGGGTGGGCATGTCCGGTTTCGGGAAGACGTTCTACGGAAATACGCTGCTCGGTCGTGAATATGCCGAGGCTGGCGTGCCGTTCGATCTGCTGGAGCCGATGGGACACGGTCAGAAAGTTGCTAAAGCGCTGGACGTGCCGCTGTTTGTAATCGGGCCGCGGACGACTAAATTCAACCCGCAGGATATTATGATGACGGACGACATCACCAACCAGGTCAGCCATGTCATCCGCTTGTATGAGACCATGCTCAATCGGCCGTTAAGTAGCTCGCGCGTGGGCAACCTGGAGCGTGGTTTTCTGTCGCAGACTCTGCACAGCTTGTACGAGCAGTATAGCAACTGGCGTAAAATCCCGGCAGCTGATGCGCCGACGTGCGACGATGTGGTCAGTCAGATGGCGGCCATTGCGCATGCTGCGTCCAACCAGCAAGCGGCTGGTATTGCGGCGGACTTAGCCCAGGAGATCGGCTCGGTGGCGTGTGGAAATGGCCCGTTTGCCGGGTTTGTGAACGGACATACCTCGATCGACCTGAGCAGTGTCGAGAACAACGGGCCGCGTGTGTTCTCCTTCCATCAGCTGGGCAGTGATCCGATCATGATGGGAATTGCCTACACGCAGGTGCTGGCGGCGATTGGGCGTGATGCGCTGGCCGATGATCGCCCGCGTATCATCATGGTTGACGAAACGTATCGGCTGATGCGCCATCCATCGCTGCTGGCCTTTCTGATCGAAGCGGCTAAAACGTTTCGTACGCGCCGTAAAAAACTGATTTGTATCGATCAGAATATGAGTGTTTTCCTGGAGGGTCCGGCGCGGCTCATTTTCGAGAATGCGCCGATCCGGCTCATCTTCAATCAAAGTCAGGGGTTGGGCGTGTTCAGTACCGATGCTGCTTTCCAGCATTTTAATGCACAGGATCGGGATATGATCGCCAAATTGAAACGCTTTGAGTTCGTGTTGGATATTCAGGACGAAGGACGTTGGCTGCTCAGGAGTAACCCGTCCTATGCTGAATTTCAGCGTTATCAGAATTCATAAGGACATCCTCAATGGCAAAAAAAGCGACGGGCGGTGAGGTTACTATCCCGCTGCTCGATATCGAAAAACAGGGTTATCACGCTTTGCGTGAATGGCCAGTAGTGATCGTGCGGCGTATGAAGCAGCTTGAAGTACAGCTGGCCGTGATGGGCGTGGTGGTCGATGAAGCGTCACGTCCGCCAGCGCTGGTGCTGACCGATCTGCCACCGCCTGGCTGGAGTCGGCCAGTGCTGCCGGAAGCGGTTAAAGGGACGCCGGTTGAGACGGTTAAAGTGGCAGAAGTGCCAGTCTTGCCTGAGACGGCTAAAGAGGCGCTGCCCGTCTGGAGTCGGTCGCTTGTGCCGAATAAGGCGAGTGCTCCTCAAATGGCAAGTGTGGATACGCAGCTGCTGGCCGTCGATCGTATTCGTATTGATGGCGGTACTCAGATCAGGACGTTGGGTACGGTTGAGACGGTGGTGGCTGAATATGCGCAGATGATGAGCGAGGGTAATCAGTTCCCGCCGCTGACGGTCTATTTTGATGGCACAGTGTACTGGTTGGCCGATGGTTTTCATCGGCTGGCGGCGGCGCGTCAGCTGGTACGGACTGAGATTGCGGTGCGCGTGGTGCAGGGTACTCAGCGGGATGCGATGCTGCATGGCATTGAGGCTAACCGTGAGCATGGTCTGCGCTATTCGAATCAGGATAAACGGAATGCCATTCAGATTCTGCTGAAAGATGCGGCCGCCAGTGTTTGGCCGGATTCCGAGATTGCCCGCTTCAGCGGCACCGATCGCAAAACAGTCGGCCGTGTGCGTGACGATCTGGTGCGCTCCGGGCTGATCAAAGCGACGCCGACAGCAGCGTCCGATGACAAGTTCAAAGTAGGTGATTAAACGATGCCAGCCAAGGGACAATTGATCATGCTGCCGCTCGCGTCTATTAATTGGAAAGGCAACACGCAGGTGCGTGTGAAAGGTGTCAACGAGGACACGGTGTCTCGCTATGTCGAGGATATGCTACGTGGGGTCGAGTTCCCGCCCATCGTAGTTTTCTATGACGGGAAATGCTATTGGCCAGCTGATGGCTTTCATCGCGGCAATGCGGCACACCGGGCCGGTTTGTCGGATATTTATGCTGAAGTTCGGCAGGGTACTCAGCGTGATGCGCTCCTGTACGGCATTTGGGCAAACCGACAGCATGGGGTATCTTTGAGCAATGCTGATAAACGGGCGGTGGTGCTGAGATTGCTGACTGATCCCGAGACGGGCGGCTGGTCGGATCACCGTATTGCGCGTGAAGTGGGCGTTGATCACAAGACGGTCGGCAATTATCGCCGATCGTTGAAAGGAGCAGCAGTAGATGGCAAGTCGGGTGTTAATCGTTGAAAGTCCGGCTAAAAAGGTCAAAATTGCCGGTTTTCTAGGTGCTGGCTGGCAGGTGCTGGCTTCGCTCGGACATGTGCGTGATCTGCGGCCAGATGAACTGGATGTAGATATTGAAAATGGTTTCAAACCTTCCTACCATCTGATCAAGGAACGTAGTAATGCGGTTAAAGCGATCCAGAGGGCGATCGAGCAGGCCGATGAAGTGTATCTGGCGTCGGACCCGGATCGGGAAGGCGAAGCGATTGCCTGGCATCTGAGTGAAGCCTGTCGTAAACAGCTGAAAGGCAAGCGCGTGTTCCGTATTACCTTCAATGCCATCACGGCGGAGGCGGTACGCGCAGCAGTGGCTCAGCCACGGGCGATCGACTTGCAACTGGTGCGCGCTCAGGAAGCACGGCGCATTATCGATCGGTTGGTCGGTTATCTGGTCAGTCCGCTGGTCAGTCGCTTGTTGGATGGGCGGCTGACGGCGGGTCGTGTGCAAAGCGTCTGTCTGCGGCTGGTGGTCGAGCGGGAGCGGGATATTCAGCGTTTTGTGGCTACGCCCTATTTCACGCTGGATGCGCGTTTCGAGGGCTTCCTGGCGCGTTATTGGACGGCTGCTGCGACCCCTGCCGAGAACCTGAGCCGGCTTGAACTGGATCAGGCACTGGCGGCTTTGGCGACGGCTGTTTTTCAGGTTGAGCGAGCGTCGACAACTGAAAAAATGCGGCGTCCGCATCCGCCGTTCACGACGTCCGCTTTGCAGCAGGCGGCCAGTAAGGCGTTTGCTTTTGCACCGGAGCGGACGATGGAAATTGCTCAGAAACTGTACGAAAACGGTTGGATTACGTATATGCGGACGGATGGTGTGGGCGTGGTCGCTGAAGCGGCTGTCGAAGCCCGCCAGTTGATCGCTGAACGTTACGGACAAGCGTATGTGCCTGATCAGATTCCGGTGTATGTGACCAGCGTGGCCAATGCCCAGGAAGCGCATGAAGGCATTCGGCCGACGCATGCGGTGCAAACGACGCTGCCGGATACGGTCGATGAAGATGGGCGGCAGTTGTATGAACTGATCTGGCGGCGTTTTGTGGCCAGCCAGGCGGTTGAAGCACGCTATCAATACACGCAGGCGCGTATTCTGGTCAGCGGTGTGCCGGGTGAATTTCGGGCACAGGGTCGCCAGCTGCTGCATGATGGTTTTCTGGCGATCTATGAAGAGCCGCTGGATGAAGGCGAAATGAGTGAAACCGATCAGCTGCTGCCGCCCCTTCAGAATGGGCAGGTATTGACTCGCTTGGCGTGGCTGGCGGCTGATCATATGACGCAAGCGCCGGGCCGTTATACAGAAGCCAGCTTGGTACAGAAGCTGGAACGCGAAGGGATCGGCCGGCCGAGTACTTTTGCAGGCATGGTGGCGCTTCTCAAACAGCGCCATTACGCCGAAATCAAGCAGCGTCGTTTGCAGCCGACCGAGCTGGGGGTTGGGTTGTGGGAATTTTTGGATCGGGCCTTTCCGACGGTGTTCACCTATTCGTTTACCAGCGATCTGGAAACGCAGTTGGATCGGGTGGCGGCTGGTCAGCTGGATGGGCAGCGGGTGATCGAGACGTTCTGGAAGTCTTTTGAACCTTCGCTGCGGGCGCTCAGTGGTCAGATTGATGAGCGGCGGGCGGCTCGTCAGCGGGCTATACAGACTGGTCAGTTTTGCCCGGTGTGTCAGAAACCACTGGTGCGGCGCGAAGGCCGCCAGGGTCCGTTCATCGGCTGCAGTGATTATCCGACTTGTCGTTATACGCGAAGCGATGTGGCCTGATGGATGACGAGGCTGAGACGAGCGGCGTACTGATCGATCAGGACATCCAGATTCGCAGCGCGCAGCAGATCGTTCAACAGCAGCAGTTGAGCGATCGAATGTTTCAGGATGAACAGGATCAGCGTGAGCAGGCGCTGGCTGGCGAAGCGGTGCGGCTGGCCAACGATGAAACGGATAGTACGCGCAGCGAAGGGGCGGTTGCCCGTGAAGCGGCGGCGGTGCTGGGTGTGGTTGGCCTGCGGCTGCATGGTGATGATGCGCTGGAACGGATGTTTGCCCTGCTGACGGTACATGTTGCCGAATTTGAACGAGTGGGCGTGCCGCAGTTCACGGTAGGTGGCCTGGCGATGGGCGAACAGCTGCTGGCGGCGGTTGAGGGTAATTTTGGAGCGGGTGTCGAACAGCCGAATCTGGGTCAGTTCCTGGATGAAGTGGCGGCGGGTGTGCGCCGTTTTGAACTGGTGGCGACGGCTCGTTCGGATGCGTTCGTGGATACGATCGGCGCTTCTTTGCTGAGCTATGAAGTGCGGCCGCAGGAGAATGCATCAGCGGCGGTCATTCAGGATAGCATGTTTGCCATGAACGCGCTGATGGCTGATGAGCCAGCGCTGCGATTGGCTTATCAGTATGCGATCGGTCGATCGGATGATCAGTCGCTGGAAGCGCTTATCAATCTGACGGCCGAACTGGCCTCTGCGCGCTCGCTGACAGCCCGTGAAGGAGACCTGCCGCCGTCTGATTTGTCGTATAGTCAGCAGGCCGATCTGCTTGATCGGTCCTTGATGGTGATGGGACAGATCGATGGTTCGGAATTGGATGAGCTGGCTGACGAGTGGCGGCTCAGTCGTGATTTGGAACATGTGTTGCGTGACCATCACGGGCTGACTGAGCAGGCGCTGATGTGCGATGAAAACGAGCGACTGCTGTGCAGTCCGAATCCGCATGTGTATCGGAGTGGACCGGGAGTGGCCGACCCGCCTTGGGATTTCTTTACGTATGCTATCCAGCCGCTGGATTGTAATGAAGGGGTTTTGTTCATGGCGGGTGTGGTGCGTAGTGAGGAAGAGGTGCTTAGTTTTGCGGTGCCGCTGGCCGTGGGCGGTTTGGGTATTTGTCAGACGGCTTTTCAGGCAGTGGACAGCTATGTGCTGGCTGATCCGGCGCTGGGTCCGTTGATCGCGGGTCGTTATGGGCAACATGTGCTGGCCGATGGAAGACCCGTTGATGCTGACAGTTTTGCTCGGCAGACTGCCGCTTTTCTGGCCGTAGCAGCCCGCCGACAGGGTGCTAATGGAACACGTGTATTCGATCAGGTATCCCTTGAACTGGGATTGTCTGAGTCAACTATTCGAAGTCTTTGGCAAGCCCTTGAGTCGGGAAGCGAAGTGGCGTATCATGAATCGTATTCGACGAGTGTACAGGAGAGCGCGGTGCGCAGTCAATGATTGATTATATGGATAATGAATTGTTTAGGGAGTGGCGACGGGCTTTGGGTACTACCGATGATGAGGTAGCGCTCTTGGCGACTGACTCGGTACTGTGGCTGGATGGGCCAGATGGCAGCAGTGTCGGCTATGATTTTGAAGCGACTTCATCGGTATATGATGTGGCCGCGCTGTATGCGGTCAAGATTTTACTGGTGGCCGATCTGGTGTTCATCGATCGGGTGTGGATCGGTGCTTTTCGGCGTATTGAACGGGCCTGGGCCAGTGTGTATGCGCTGCGCGCCTTTCGCGATATGGCGGGTCTTGAACGGGTGATGAATCATATCGAAGCCTGGATGCAAAGTGAGGGCACGCTGGATATGGAGGCTGCTTCGCTGGTGTTCTTCAATGACCAGACGGTGCCCGATCCCTTCCAGACGCTTCTGGCGCGTGGGCTGCCGTATGTAGATCCGCTTGGCACGCGTTTGTCAACGCGCATTAGCGTTCGCTCGACGACTGATGATCGACAGCCTCTGTATGCGTTCGAGCAGCGTCGGGCAGCGGATGGCTCGGTGTCGGTATTTGCCTCTAAATACTGGGAGCATGGCAGTCAGTTTCATGAACTGGCGGTGTTCATGAATACCGATCGGGAAGCCTGGGCTGTGCGCGGTTCGGATTTGGCTTGGCGCTCGGCGTACAGCTTGATCGCGCAGTTGGAAGATGTGCGGACGCGCAACGGTCTGGAAGCGGCTCAGCATATGGCCGAGAGCACAGCCCTTGGGAATGGCCTGGTGGAAGCCGATCGCGTGGATGCGCGTTGGTTTAGTGAGGGTCCTGAGGATCCGTTTTTGTCGCTGCAGCAGTTGCGGATTGCGCGTGAGGGGCGTATCGACGATAACAGCTTGCGTTTCGTGTTCCGGCGGGGTGAAGTGCGTGGGCGAGATGGTCGGCCGCGCTTTGCCTTGGAAGCGCTCAAGTATTGGGAGTTCGACCAGTATTCGTGGTCGGTGATTGTGTGTACACGCGAGACGGCTGAGGAGATTGACGCTCTGGTGGCCGCTTTGCAGGTGATGCCGTTAGTGGAAGCTGTAGTCTGCTGTGAGCGGTGGGCTATTCATGATCAGCGGCTGCGCGAAGGTAATCGTTTGTGGCGCATTGGACCGTCGCCACGGATTGAGCATCTTCAATATATGCAGTTGTGACACTCCCCACGGCTAAAGCCGGAGGCTTCTGAAGCACGCATGGCCTACATGCACCTACGTTATGCTTCACAGTGGTATCCCCACTGGTTTGATAGCGCGTTTTAAGATATTGATGGCTGCGTTGTGGTCACGCGCTAAAGAAAGACCACACTGCGGACAGGTGACCCACCGATCAGACAGGGTTAAGTCTTGAAAAAGATAGCCACAGGACGAGCACGTTTTAGATGTATAAGCGGGGTTCACGAACACGACTTGGCGGCCAGCGTTTGCAGCTTTGCTCACGAGCCGTTGTTTGAAATAGCCCCAGCCTTGATCCAAAATGCTTTTGCTTAGGTGTCGATTGCGAACCATATTGACGATCTGCAAGTCCTCAAGGGCAATCAGATCGTTGGCTTGCGTGTAGGTGTGAGCGACTTTGTTGAGCAAGTCCTCACGCTGGTGCTTGATATGCGCGTGCAGGCGCTGAACGCGAAGCAATGCCTTACGGCGGTTTTTGCTGCCTTTTGGTTTGCGCTGCACACTGCGTTGGGCAAGTTTCAGGTCGTGCTGCGCCACCCGATAGTATCTGGGCGACTCCACGCGCCTCCCTGCACTATCTGTGAGCAGGTTTTCAACGTTCAGATCGATCCCCGCCTGACAGCCCGTCTCAGGCAAGGGCAGCGGATCGGGCACTTCACAGCTAAAGCACACGTACCATTTGCCCGCCGTGCGACAAATACGCGCCGTCTTGATCTTGCCTTCAGTGGGTCGGTGCCAAAAGACACGCACCCGACCTATCCCAAACAGCGCGAGCCGCCGTCCGTCGATCTTGATACCAGCGCCATACTGCTTGAACCCAAAACTGTGAAAGTGGTTCGCCCCCTTAAATCGCGGATAACCTGGCGTCTCACCTGCAGGTCCGGATTCATTATAGCGAGGTTCGGGACTGACAGATACACGGCGATGAAAAAAGGGGGGGGGGAGGGCCGCTATGTATCTGCCGACACTCACTGTAACATAGCTGGTCTGTATAAAATCATCTGCGCGGCCAGCAAATTACTGCTTTTCAGGGACTTCTTTTTAGCCAGGGTCGTACGGCGGCATAGAAAGGAACGGCTTGCAGCGGTTTTTCGAGGACGCTCTTGATGCCGCGTTCGGTCAGCCGGGCATGAATGCGAGCGGTTGTATAGGCGCTGATAACGATGACCGGAATGTCTGCTGTGAAGGGATCGCTGTTCAGTTGATCGAGCACCGTCCAACCGGAACCATCGGCGGGATCGTTGCTCAGTTTCAGATCGACGATGACTAGTTGTGGTTGTTGGTGACGAATGGTGGCGTATGCGTTGTCGGCGGATAGGATACCGAGCGTGGTGCAGTCTAGGTATTGCAGCAGACCGGCGATGTGCAGTTGGGCCATTGGCTCGTCGTCAATGACGACGATGCGGGCCGAGCTGGGGTGGCTGGACTCAGCGATCGGACTGGTTTTGGGCAGCATGTTTGTCTTTCATGAATTTCGAGATGATCAAGATAATGCGTTCCATCAGCTCTTTGGGGGGCGGCAGCGGTTTCGACAGGTAACCGTCAAAGCCGTTGGCCAGTGCTTTCTGTTCGTCGCCGGCCATGGCCAGTGCGGTGGTGGCGATGATCGGTGTATTGTTCAGTTCGGGCAGGGCGCGTAAGCGATTGCATAGTTCGTAACCGTCCATGTGGTGCATCGAAATGTCACTCAGAATGAAGCGGAATGGCTGTGGCATGTGTTGAACGGCGGTTAGCGCTTCTTGACCTGAACTGGCAGTGGTTACCTGCAGGTTGTAAAACATCATCAGATCGTTCAACATCTTCAGATTGCCGGTGTTATCGTCGACCAACAGAACGCGCCAGTTGGAATAGTTCATCAGCTGTCCTCATGGATGATAGGCAGATCGAGATTGAAAGTACTGCCTTGACCAACTTCACTGCTCAGATTGATACTGCCACCCATATGAATGGTGATGGCGCGCGAAATGGCCAGGCCGAGTCCGCTGCCTTCGTACTCGCGGGTGGTGCTCTGGTCGCCTTGTACGAAACTGTCGAAAATGCGCTGGTGCTGGTCGGCTGGAATGCCGATGCCGCTGTCGCTGACGGCGATCCGCAGGTGGCTGGCTGACAGGCGGCGGAAGCTCAGTTCGATGAAGCCGTGTTCGGTGAATTTGTAACTGTTGGTGATCAGATTACTGATGATTTGGATCAGTTTTCCGCGATCGGCGGTCATCTGGTCGGGCAGATCGGCGGCCAGTTCGCTGCTGAAACTGATGTGCTGTTTGTGGGTTCGGTGGGCGATCGCTAGGGCGATGACGTTCAGTTCGTCCAGGACGCCCTGGATGCTGAAGGTCTGTGCGAACAGTTCGACATAGCCGGCCTCGATTTTGGCGATGTTCAGCAGATCGTCGATCAGATCCATCAGGTTCAGGCCGCCTTCGCGGACGTAGCCGATGTCCCGCAGCAGGGTGTCCATCGACATGCCCAGTAAGCTCAACAAATCGGTGATCGCGTCGGTGTTGCTGAGCTGGTTGGCTTTCAATCGATTTACGATGTGTTCGGCTTGTTCGATGATGGCGGGCGCGATGTTGGGTGCTGCTGGTTCTTCCATGCTCAGCAGTTCGGCGGCCAGCATTGGATCCAGATCGCTCAGGTCCAGCGCGATGCTGGCGCTGGCGCGACCGAGCATGATCATGATCAGCTCGCAGTAGCCGATGATCTGACTGAGCGGCGTGCGCAGTTCGTGGCTCATGGTCGATAGGAATGCGGTTTTGGTGTCGCTCAGCTGGCGCATGGTGCGCGCGTTGTGCGCTTGCTGTTCGTACAAACGTGCGTTCTCATAGGCGACCGTGATCATGCCGGTCAGAGACAGCAGTACCGATTTTTCAGCGTCTCCGAAGCCATGACTGTCAATGTCTTGAAAGGCCAGCACGCCGATTGGCGTTTCACCGAGCAGCATGGGAATGGCCAGTTCGATGGCTGAGGTGGGACGGTGAACGCTGTTGGAGTGGCTTTCGGTGATGCGTCGATCGCGATAGGCAATGGCGATTGGATCGTCACTGGTCAGGCTGATGAGGGGTGGCCCGCCATAGGCTTTGGAGGATAACAGAATGCGATTGAGGGCTGCTTCGTCGGTTTTCAGGTAGCCGGTGATTTCCAGGTGAAAGGCCATCGCGGCGGCGGTCGCAATGTCCGATAACAGCTCGGTGCTTTTCCGATCGGATAGTACATAGCCGACATTGGCGGCGATGCCGACGATGATGTTCATGTCGCGCGCCTGTCGTACATAGGCTTCTTGCAGGCGGCTGTTGGCTAGCCGGGTGCTGTGCGTTTCCAGTGCAGCGGCCAGTAACGGCTGCCATTCCTGAAGTTCCTGACGCTGTCGGCGGCTGATCGTCTTCAGATACGGCCAACTGAACTCAAGCAGCCCTTGCCAGCCTTTCTCGGTGGCTAAGCCCATCAACAGCTGGGTCGTGTTGTTGGCCGTGTGGAGTGTGCTCAAGGTTGGTGTGTTGGACCAGATGGCGTAGTGTTCGTGTTGGTCGGGCCTGATCTGAAGATGGGCTGACTGACCGTCCAGGCTGGCAATTTTCTCGATGCGGCGAATGGGCAGCAGTGGATCGCCTTGGATGCGCCATAGGTTGCCCAGCGGCGGTTGGTCGGGTTCAAAAATAGTACGCGCGCTGGTCAGCAGATCCGACTCGTTAGCGCTGGTCAGCAGTTGATAGGCCAGGCGTAGTGGAGGCGTGCGGCGTCCATTCAGTGTACGGAGTACATTCAGCATGTAAGCTGCTCGATGGTGCTGCGCAGCAAGTCGGCCGTGCACGGTTTGGCGATGAAGGCCCAGAAACCGCAGCGGTCGGCTTCACGGCGCGTGTCCAGGTCATTCTGGGCGGTCAGTGCGATGATGGGCGCTTGTTTCAGGCGACCGTCGGTCATAGCCGTGCTCAAGGCCAGACCCAGGAAGCTGCCATGTAAATCCGGCAGATCGAAGTCGATCAGATACAGATCGTAGGCACTGGCCTCGATCAAATGCAGTGCCCGCAGGCCGCTTTCGGCTAGGGCGAGCTGGTTAGTAGGGGTTTCGAGCAGGATACGCGAGAGTGCTTCCTGGGTAGCTCGGTTATCTTCGACCAGTAGAATGTGCATAGCTGATTCCTTTTTGCCCGTTAATAGCGTACCATAGACTATTAGTCCGTGCAAAGGGTGGTGGTTCATGGTATCGGCTTTTCTGCTGCTGGCTGATTTCAGCTGTGCGCTGGTGTGTGGGGCAGTGGTTCTCCTGGTCGTTTTGCAGCTGCGTTTCGATGCCAGTGCGCGGCGGCTGGCGCTGCTGAGTGCGTGTACGATGCTGGCCGGTAGCCTGGCTAGCTGGCGGCGTATTACTGAATTTTATGCGCAGCCGCTCGCGGCCTGGCCGTTGATCGGGCAAACGCTGGCTTTGGCCTGTCTGTGGTGGGCGGTGTTTCGGCTGCTGCGTTTTCCAGGGACTGTCTTGCTGGGTCTGGTCGTAGTCTGGCCACCGCTCAGTCTGCTGCTGCTGCTGGCGGCTTGGCGGCGGCTGACGGGGTACTGGCGCTGGCTGCTGGTGGGGAGTGTGTACTACGCGCTGCTGCCGCCAGCGTTGGCCGATGTGTGTGTGCTGCTGGTCAGTCCGTTGATTGTATGGGCGCTGGCGGGCCTCTTGCGCAGTCGTTTGTTCGACCCGTTGGAACGTTTGAATGAGCAGTTGGCCGAACGGGCCCGGCGGGATATGCTGATCCTGCAAGTTGCTCAGACGGTGCGTTTGTCGACCGATCTGCAGCAGGTGTTGGCGCTACTGGTCGATCACATCGAGCGCAGCATGGGCTATAGAGGTGTTCAAATCCGGCTGGAAGATAGTTTGCAGGCCGGTCGTCTAGGCAATGGGCGGCGGCGTGTTTTTGCCTTGCAAGGTAGTACTTTCAAGGGCGAACTGGAAGTCGAACTGGTGCAGGAAAGTTCTGAAGAACTGGAGATGCTGGCGGTTCAGCTGAGTGTGCTGATCGACAATGCCAGTCTGTTCGTTGAATCGGAACAGCAGCGTGAGCGGGCCAGCGCGGCCAGTGAGTCGAAAAGTCGGTTTTTATCGACTATGAGTCATGAACTACGAACGCCTTTGCAGTCGGTGATGGCGTTCACAGGGATGATGCTGGAAGGTGGCCCCTTTTATGGTGAGCAACCCTTGCCAGTGGTTTATCGAGACGATCTGCGGCGCATTCAGATCAGCAGCGATCACTTGTTCTCGCTCATTCGGGATGTGCTGGACTTAAACCGAATCGAGGCTGGTAAGCTCGATTTGCAGCTGGAAGCGCTGGCGGTGGCCGATCTGGTCGAAGGTTCGGTCAGTCAGATTGCCAATCTGGTGCGGACGGGCGTTACGCTCAGTTTGCAGCTGCCGGCTGATCTGCCGCTGGTGCTTGGCGATCGGCTGCGCCTTAAACAGGTGCTCTTGAATCTGTTGTCGAATGCGGCGAAATTCTGTGAACAGGGGTCGATCGTAGTACAGGCGAGCGGCTCGCCAGAGCGCGTGCGGATTGCCGTTATCGACAGTGGACCGGGTATTTCAGAGCATGCTGCGGCACGTTTGTTCGGCCGCTTCGAGCAGGGTGATGGCAATATTTTTGGTAAACATGGCGGATCGGGGTTGGGCTTGTCAATTTGCAAACAGTTGGTCGAGCTGCATGGCGGGCGGATCGGTTTCGAGTCGGTGCTTGGGCGGGGCAGCACGTTTTACTTCGATATTCCGTGTGTCGGTTCGCGTTTGGTCGAAGTGAGTACGTTACCGATCGGAGATGATTTGACAGTGTACGGTCGGCAGCGGCGTCCGCAGTGTCGCTGTGCGGTGCTGACCAGTGCGGCGCTGGCGGGTCAGACGCTGCTGGCACTGGAACAGCGGGGATGGAAACCGCTGCTGTACGAATCGGCTGATCGAGCGATTGAGATGGGTCAGCTGCTACACGCGCCCTTGATTTTAATCGGAGCCTCGGAAAAGCCGGCGTATCCGGTGGGCCCGCAGGTGAGAGCAGGTAGTCTGGCCGATTGGTTGGCCGAGCAATGATTGAACTGGATGGGATTGGGCGGGTGTGGATGCTGCTGCAAACGGTCAGTGATTGTGTGCTGGCCGTTTTGTGTGCGACGATGTTTCTGCTGATCGTGTTCAGCCGGCGGCAGGATAGTAAAGGGCGGGCCTTTGCGCTGTTGATGTTCAGCATGTTCTGGATGGCTTTTTGTGACATGGCGACCAGTTTCGTAGGCATGGTCGATACCGTTCATTTTCTGAATGGCTATAACTGGGAGAGCGCTGTCCTGGCCACACTCAGCTGGCGCATCTACTGCTTTGTGTTCGAATATCTGGATGCCTGGCGGCCCTGGTCACGGCGGTTTGGGCGGGCGCTAGTCGTTTTTGTGGGGCTGGTTTGGCTGGCCGGGCCGTTCACGGGTCAAATCCTGTCAGCGGCTCGCCTGCGCCCGGATGCGATTAACGAAGTGGATGTGCTGCCGATTGGAATCGTGCTGCTGAGCGGTGGGCTGCTGAATTCGCTGGTCTGTCTGCGCTGTGTGGTCGTGCGCTGGCGATTGGTTGGGGCTGGCCTGCGGCGGCGTTTCTTCATTGGTCTGGCGTTGCTGGTGAGCGGCGGTCTGACCTATGCAGTGCCGCTTGGCAATAGCTATTCGGGTGGTTTGATCATGTTCGCACTGAGTGTGCTGCTCTTGTCGCCGGCGGTGCTGACCGATCGATTGTTCGATCCGCTGACGCGTTCGACCGACCAGATGAAAGCGCGCATTGCGTATGATGCGTTTGGTCTTCTGGTTGGTCGTGAAGCGCGCTTGACCGTCGATCGGCAGCGTTTTCTGGATTGGTTGGTGTTGAATACGCTGCCGGTGTTTCGGTGTACGGCGGTTCAGATTCGGCTGGAAGGCGACGACGGGCGGCTGCGGGCGGTGGCGCTGAGTGGTCTGTGGGCCGTGGAGTTGGTCAATCCGGTAGTGACTGGTCAGCGGTTGTCTATTCCTTTTCAAGGGGGGCGCTTGGAAGTCGCCCGCACGCGCACGGCTTTTGTGGATTATGAAGTTGAGGCGCTGCGCGTGCTGGCGGCGCAGGTGGGCGTCATCATCGAGAACGTGCTGCTGTTCGAGCGTTCTGAACAGCAGCGCTTGCATGCTTTGCAGACCAGCGAGTCGAAAACACGTTTCCTGTCAACGATGACGCATGAACTGCGCACGCCGCTGCAATCGATCATCGTTTTTGTAGATTTGATGCTGGGTGGTTCTGCGCAGTATGCTGGGGCGCAGCTGCCGAGCCTGTACCGGCTTGACTTGGAACGGGTGTCGAGCAGCAGTCGGCATCTGCTGGCGCTCATCAACGATGTGTTGGACTTGAATCAGATTGAAGCAGGCCGTATTCAACTGGCATTGGCGCACGTAGCACCGCGCGATGCGGTCTATTCGGCGGTGGCGGCGGTGCGCAATCTGGTACGGCGTGAGGTGCAGGTGAGCGTGCAGCTGCCGGATAGTCTGCCGCTGCTGCTGGCCGATGTGCTGCGTTTCAAACAGGTGCTGGTCAATTTGTTGTCGAATGCGGCGAAATTCTGTGAGCAGGGCTTAATCGAAGTGTCCGCACTGATCAATCAGTCCGCCGTTGTGTTTGTGGTTTCGGATACGGGCCGGGTATTCCGGCGGCGG
>Ga0209724_1000226_pt1 | contig 58771 bp, 35 predicted proteins | sample grotaG_FD_184143 | JGI IMG/M metagenome (GOLD analysis project Ga0209724, IMG submission 184143) | Glacier valley bacterial and archeal communities from Borup Fiord, Nunavut, Canada, to study Microbial Dark Matter (Phase II) -... | ecosystem: Environmental > Aquatic > Freshwater > Ice > Glacier ...
CTGGAGCTGGAGAGCGGAGCCAGCCTGCTGCATCAAATGGGCCTGCTGCTACTCGACAGCGGGGCGGGGGGTTTCGCCCTCGACAGCTATGCCACCTTGCGCGACATGGGCGAGCGGGTGGAGTTGTTGGAGCCGGATCAGCTAGCTCTCCGCTACCCGCAGTTCGCCGCCGCCCGCCTGCAAGGTGCCGTACTTGACCCGAACGGCGGCATCCTGGCTGCCAACCGCTGCGTGGAGACACTGTGGCACAGTGCGGTCAGCAAGGGAGCGCGCTACCTGCCCGGCCAGCGGGTCAGCGCGGTTGAGCAGCGGGGTGACGAGGTGATAGTCAGCGTGCAGGGCGGCCAACGCTACATCGCGGATGCAGTGGTGCTGGCGGTCAACGGCTGGATCAACCGCCTGTTGGGCGTAGACTGGGTCCGCAATACCCGCCAGCCTGTCCTCTACTACCGCCCACTGGGCGACCGCAGCCACTACCTGCCGCGCAACTTCCCAGTCTTCGCTGACCTCGATAGCGGCTTCTACGGCTTCCCCAGCTTCGGCCTCGACGCGGTAAAGGTCGCAGATCACAGTCTCGGCCCTACTGTAGACCCTAACCACCGGGACTGGTATGCGAACGACGAGGCTGATGCAGGGGCGCGTGGCTTCCTCAGCCGCTACATCCCGGCCCTCGGCGACGCAGAGTTGGTCAAGACCCACGTCTGCTTCTATGACAACACGCCCGACGGCAACTTCATCCTCGACCGTCTGCCAGGGCTAGCCAACGTCGTCGTAGCGGCAGGCTTCAGCGGCCACGGCTTCAAGTTCGCCCCCCTGGTCGGCAAGGTGCTGGCGAACCTCGCGCTGAAGGACGAAGTAGTGCTACCGCTAGACAGCTTTTCCCTCTCCCGCTTTGCGACGGCAACCAGCGACCCGTAACGGGCGATCAGCGATCAGGTGCTAACTGCCTGCTGCTTCGCCAAGCGCGCACCAAAGGACGGACAAGAAGAAGATGACCACACCAACAAGCAACAATGTTTTGAAGATCATGGTAGTGGACGACGACCCCGATGTGGTGGAGGCAATCAGCCTCAGCTTCAATCTGCAATGGCCTGGTAGCACCGTTGTTGGGCTGGGAACAGGGCGGGCAGCCCTGCAACGTTTCTCGCAGGAGAACCCCGATGTGATCCTGCTGGACATTGGCCTGCCCGATATTGACGGCTTTGAGGTCTGCCGCAAGCTACGCGAGCAGAGCAATGTGCCGATCCTGATGATCACAGCGCGGGGCGAGGAGATCGACAAGGTGCGCGGCCTCGAACTGGGGGCCGACGACTATGTAACCAAGCCGTTCGGCTACCTCGAACTCTCCGCCCGCATCAAAGCTGTGCTGCGTCGCACCACCCTGCCTACCAGCAGCCCCGCCGCCAACTTTAAGGCTGGCAGCTTGCAAATCAACTTTGCCGCCCACGAAGTCCGCGTGCGTGGTGAGGTAGTGCGCCTGACCCCCACCGAGTACAAGTTGCTCGACCAACTAACGCACAATGCTGGTCAGGTGATGCTACACGACACCCTGTTGCAGCGGGTCTGGGGGCCAGAGTACAAGGGCGAGATCGACTACCTGCGTATCTACATCCGCCGCCTGCGCGAGAGGATCGAAGCTGACCCTCAGCACCCGCAGATGATCCTCACCGAGCGCGGCATTGGCTACCGCTTCAACCCGCCAGAGGCAGTGGCTGGCCCAAGCCAGTAGTAGCAAGGATGTTGGTTGGCAAAAAGATAGCCCCGCTAGCCGAAGCTGGCGGGGCTGCTTTGTGGGTTGCGGCTTGTGGATTGCTCCGCAGGCCGCAGGGTGGTGGCTACTACGGGGCCGATTCGATGGCGCGGCGCACAACCTTGCTCAGTTCACCGCGCTTGATGTTGTCGTTCGGACGGAAGCAGATGCCGCCGCCAGTGACGCAGGTTGCACCGTTGATGATGTTGCGCGAGGCCAAGGTCTCAATGGCTTGGAAGCCAAAGGCACCCACTGGCACGTCGCGGAAGGTGGCGACAGTTGGCGTAACCAGGGCGTAACCCTTTGCCCGCTGCACGATCACAGCTACCTGTACGCGGCTGATCTGCACGTTGGGGCCGTAGCAGGTGCCGGGCGTGCCGAGGGCAGCGCACTGGGCAGCCGAGAGGCCGTTGACGACCCCAGCACGAGCGGCAGCTTCGATGAAGCCGAAGAACACGCTGCCAGGAGCTACGTCTACGAAGGTCTGGCCGCTGGCGGGGGTGAAGGGAGCGAGGCCAAAGCCCAGGACGGCGATCTTGGCAAACTCACCGCGAGTGGCGTTGGCGTTGGGCCGGAACAGGCCATTCGCACCATTGACGATGTTGCGGCAGGCCAGGTACTGGATGTCACCGTAGAACAGGTTGCTCGTCGGTACGTCACTGAAGGTGATCGAGCAGGCGGTGGCAGTGGCGGTAGAGGTGAGGATGGCAGTAGCGGTAGAGGTAGCGGTGGCCGTAAGGGTGGCGGTGGCCGTAAGCGTGGCAGTAGCGGTAGAAGTGGCTGTGCTAGCCGGGGTGGTTGCGGTCGGGGTTGGCAGCGAGTTGGCAGCCGGGTTGGTCTCCGCATCGGTGCTACCAACTGTGCCGTCCTCAGTGCCACCGATAGCGTACCAGTAGCCGTTCATCTGCGCCTTACCGAAGTTGCGCTTGATGTTGAGCAGCGATGGGAAGCTCTGCCAGCGGTCTGCGCTGGGGATGTACTGGTAGCACTCCTGGCCGATGGTGACAAAGCCACCGCCGCAGACGACAGCGCGCCCAGCGTTCGGGTAGCCACTGTTGGTGTTCCAACTGTAAGCCTGATTGTTGCTCAGGCCCACGGGCAGGTCAGCAATGCGCCGCCAGGTCGGGGTAGTGTCGGTTGGAGTCATTACTTCGACAATGTTCAGGTCGTTGAGGCTTACCCCTACGAAGTTGGCCCCTCCGATGGCGTAGACGCGACCATCGAAGGCGGTGCCAGCGATGTAGGTGCGCGCGATGCTGAGGTCAGCACTGCTGATCCGACTCCACTTGCTGCCAGGGGTGCCATTGGGGTCGAACACGTAGGTCTGGGCAGAGAGGGTGTTAGTCGGTGGGGTGAAGCCACCGAAGATGTACCACTTGTTGTTGAGTACCGCCGAGCCGAGGCCAGTCGTGTTGGTGAGTGGCAGCGAGTCGCTGAGGACGGTTATGGTGCTGCTGGTCGGGTCGAAGCGGTAGACGGTGCTGGTGCCGCTGAGGTCGGAGGCGGCACCAGAGCCACCCACCAGATAGACGTAGGTGCCACTGGTTTCGGTCAAGGTGGCAGATTGCAGGTTAGCGGTGCGCGCGGTTGGGAAGGTGGCCGTCTCCGTGATCCAGGCCGTGCCGGTGTAAGGGTTGATCGAGACGATGCTGGTCAGGTAGATAGTGTTGTTCGGACGGCCAGCGAAGGCATAGACGCGGTTGTTGGCTGCACCAGCCGCCAGGCGGAACCGCTCGCTGGGTAGGGCAGGCAAGGCACTCCAGTTAGTCGAACTAACAGGGATCGCGGTCAGCGATGCCGTTGGTACCGCTGTGGCGGTGCGGGTCGCGGTCGCGGTCACAGTTGGGCCTGCAGGGGTACTGGTTGCAGTCGGCGGCACCGGGGTGCTGGTTGCGGTTGAGCCACCAGTGACAGTTGACACCTGTACGTTGTTAAAGTAGGTAGTACCGTCAACGCCACCCAGGATCATCAGGTTGTTGCCTACACGTCCACCACCAACCCCAGAAGCAGTAGTGACGAGCGGAGAGCCATAGGACCAGGTGTTGGCCGTAACGTCGTATACTTCAACCGTTTGGGAGAGGGGCAAGCCATTGAAGAAGGCAGTACCGGTTGCGCCACCGATGGCGTAGAGCTTACTGCCAGTGGGTGATGCGATCAGTTCTTCGCTGCTCCGCGCAGTCTGCATCGCCGCAAGCGTCGTCCAGGTGTTGGCAGCAGGATCATAGCGATAGAGTGCGCCGGCACTAGTGCCAGCAGCGATGCCGCCTGCATAGTAAATGTAGCTCCCAGCAACAACTGCGCGTCCGTATGTGATAGCGACGGGCAGATTCGCCCCTGCCGTCCAGGTATTGGCCGTGGTGCTGTAGATCAGGGTTGTATTGCTAGGCCCAGGATTACCGCCGAAGACGTAGATGTTGCCATTGTACGCAGCGGTCGTCCCACTCTGCGCTACCGTCTGAGCTGTGCCAGTTGTCCAAACATTAGTAGCGATATCGTAGATCGCATTCTCGTTGATGTGGGCAGCACCATAGCCGCCTGGCACGTAAATCTTGCCGTTGTAGTATGCGCCCTGCACGTTCTGCTTGGCAGTGGGCATATTGGCAAGCTGCGTCCAGGTGCCGTTGGTCGAGTCCCAACGCCAGAGGGTGTTGATCGCCCCAGCACCATCACCACCACCGTAGACATAGATATAGCGCACGCCGTCAGAAGCGGAGCCAAAGCGGTAACGTGCAGCAGGGCCAGTTGTGCCGTTGCTCCACGGGCCAGGGTCTTCTACCAGTGGGGTGTGCGGAGCATAGCCCTTCGAGGTGTCAACTGCCGGTGCTTGCACGGCACCAGCTGGTGCCTTGTCAGCATCAGCCGAGTTGCCATTCACCGCTTGGCTGGCAGGCGCAGCGGTCAAGCTCCTTGCGCTGGTCGTCAGGGACTGCCCCAGCGTCATGATCAGCAGCAGCGCGGTCAAACCCAGAGCTACGAAACTCTGTACTCTCTTGTTCCTCATCTCTCAACCTTTCTCTTCACTCGTCCCTTGACGGTGGTCCAGCCAGTCTCTTCTGCCTTTGGCTAGCCCGCTCTCCACCAGCAGCCGGGACGAGCGTTGGCTGGCTGGCGGTTGATACGTTCGTGCGACCCTCTATCCTCTAGAAGGTAGAGCGGATCATAACACCGCCTTAGGATTTTGTCAAATAATGCTGCCCGCTTTTCAAGGTTGCGCTTATCCTCAATGGCACCCGCTAAGCAGCCCAAACTATGCATCATGCTATGCAGCGTAGCAGAAGGCTACCTGTTACTTCTGCTCATCCAGTGGCGGCGTTGCCGCCTGCCTGCCACGACCAAGCAACAGCGCGAGGCCGACCCATGCTGCTTCGCTGACCATCCACCAGACTCGGGTGAAGATTGCCAGCCCGGTCGCTAGCACTGCTGGGATCGCTGCAAAGCTGACCAGCATATTGCCCAACGCCAGTTCGCGAGCGCCCCAGCCGTCGGGTGTAATCAGGCCGAAGATCGCCACCGTCAGGGCGACGATGTAGATGCCCATGATGTTGAACAGGTCATACCCCAGCGGCGAGATCGCCTTAAGCACGAGGTAGAAGGTCAGGCCATTGAGCATCCAGTTGAGCAGGTAAGGGGCAAGTAGTTGCAACATATCACCAAGGTGCAGGTTCAGCGCAATGGGCTTACGCTTGAAGCGGCCCAGTAGTCGATTGAGCAGTGGCAAGAAGAAGCGGGGGTTGAGCAGGATCAGGCTGAAGATGCCGAGCAGCACCATGTAGATCACCTGGTCGTTGGAGAGGTGTAGCACAGTCCAGATCGCCCCCAGGATCACCCCGCTGGCAACCAGCAGCCCTAGTTCGATCAGCACGCTGAGGGTAGCAGTAACTGCTGGCACGCCCGCTTCTTCGGCCATCAAGGCCCGCCCAATGCTGCCGAGGAAGGGGCCAGGCACGTAGCGGGCCAGCCCGGAGATGAAGTAGATGTGGATCGCGCTGGCGATCCCCAGCTCCCCCTTCAGCTTTCGTACCACCTGCCACCAGCCGAAGGCTGAGAGGAACGGCCTGCCGAACAGCGGGATCGCCGATAGAGCGAGGTAGCTGTAGTCTAGCCGCAGTTGCAGCCGCGATAGGTCAGCCCAATTGCCCGCTAGCTGCCAGACGAACGCGACGAGAACGAGGGCGATCAGGGTGATCTGCAAGATGGTGCGCCCTCGTGCGCTGCGTACCCAGGCCAGAACCCGGCGCAGGCGACTCGGCTTAAGCCCTGCTACCGTCGGCTGCTCCGATGAGGATGGTGCTGTTCTCAACCGCTCTCCCTTTCAAGCTCTCTACTCGCGCCCCCAAGGTGGCTGCTATTATATCACGGTTCTGCCAAAGGTCTGCCGCTGCTCCCCGCAGGTCGCCACCTTGCAGCGGGTGGCAGTAGTTGGCTAGCCCCACCTGCGCCATGAAGCTGCTCACCTTGCGGTCGTAGCTAACTGCCAGGGCTGGCTTGCCGCAGGCTGCCGCGAAGATCAGCGCGTGCAGGCGCATCGCCACCACTACATCTGCCCTGTTGACCACCCCCATCACTACCGCCGGATGGTGCCGCCCGGCTAGCTGGTGGGCGGCACCCGGTTGGCGCATCTGGGCGATCACCGCAGCATTCACCAATGCGTCTACCGGGTCAAAGGGGATAAAGAGGACATCCGCTCCCAGCCCCGCCCAGTAGTCGGCTAGTTGGGCTAGCTTCGCCGTTGTCTCCGTATACAATTTTTGGCCCGCCGCCGACCAACTGTGGAAGCGTTCGCGCAGGCTGACTGGCAGGAGGTAGCCAGGGCGCAGGCCGTGCAACGCAGGATCGAGCGGGCGGCGCACTGCAAAGACGACCAGGGGCCTCCTACCTTCTAGTACGGAGCCGGGTTGGGTCACGTGGAGTGCATCCAGGCCGTCCGACTCTGCACCACCTCTATGTATACCGCTGTTAGCGATTAGCTTCAGCACGCCAGGTCCGGTTTGTGGGCGAAGGTGCAGGGCCGGGTCTGCCGTCACCCGCACCTTTGCCGCTGCCACCCCAATCCCACGCAGCAAGGTGGCGGAAGCCTCGTCGCGCACGCTGATCGCGTCGGCCTGCTGCCCAGCTAGCCAGGCCAACCGCCGCCCCAGCCGCGTACGCAGTGGCCCAACCCCCACCCCGCTCCAAACCACGCGTTTGCCCAGCCGCTTCGCCAGCAAGGGGTAGATGAGGAAGGAGGGCAGGTTGTAGACGCTGGTCACGTCCTGCACCGTGCCGCCGCCGCCGAGGGCAAAGCCAGTGCAGCGGCGTATTGCCAGCAGGGCCGCCAGCGGTTGGCGCGGGATCGCCCTCAGGCCGTGTGCCGCCGCCGTATAGCCAGGATCAACCGACAGCGCAGCCACCGCCAGGTCGGGCCGCTCGTCGCGCACCATCTGCAAGAGAGCAGCGAGGATCGCTTCGTCCCCTACATTGCCGCCGCCGTACCAGCCAGAGAGTAGCAGGCTTCCGCCCTTCTCACTAGGGGAAGCGGGGGGGGGACTGTGCTTCACTCGGCCATCAACTCGCGCATCGCATCTACGATCACCTGGGCGGGGCGGGCTGCCTCCAGGTCGTCGCGGCGGTGGTAATGCTGGTAGTTGGCGAGGAAGTAGTTGATGCGGGCTGGCTCAAACTTACTGAGCAGGGCTGTCTCGTCCAGGCCGATGATCCGCTCGGTTGCGCTGCGCAGCAGCAGGCAGGGTCGATCCAGATAGTAGGTCTCCTCTTGCAAGCCGCCACCGTCGCAGACCACATAGGTGCAGTTGGCGATCAGGTTCATGAAGCTGAAGTAGTCCTGGTAGCCACGATGCTCGATGTTTGGGTGGTTGAGCAACTTGTCCAGCATCCCGTAGGCGGCCAGCTTCTCCATCGTGGGCTTGTACTGGATGAAGACGACGTGGTGTTGTTCGGCAACGCGCAAGATCACCTCAATGTCGAACTTCAGCCGCTCTTGATTGAGGATACTCTCCAATCGGTGGACGACCGCGACGACGTAGGGCTGATCAGGCGGCGTGCTGAGATCGCTGTTGCCGTCGGCGTGCTTCTGCTTGTAACGGATCAGGGCGTAGGTGAGAGCTTCGTAGACCGTGTTCACCCTGGTGTTCCACTTGCGGCCTGCCAGCTTCTCCTTCACCAGGTTGCTGTACTCCCAGTCGGCGGGGGCGAACAGGTAGCGGGCGAAGCGGCTGGTGATGATCCGTACCAACTCCTCTGGGAAGGGGTTGAGCAGGTCGTAGCTGCGTAGGCCCGCCTCCACATGAGCAACGGCCTGCCCGCCCAGCTTGCCGATGATCAGCCCTAGCAGGGTCGAAGGCGTGTCACCATGCAGCAATACGATGCCCTTGCCAGCGGGGAAGTACGCCCTGCGCTTGCGGAGAGCGTGCCAACAGCCCTTGAGGAACCACTGTGCCGCGTCGCGCACGTTGGTTACGTCAACAGTGCGCTGATCCAGCAGCACATCCGGTTGGCGCAGAGCAAAAATATTGGTGATCACATCGGTGGTGTGGCTGTGCTGGCGGGTGTGTAGCAGGCGGTACGGCACCTGCTGGCGGTCAAACTCGCGCAAGACAGGAGCCATCTTGACGTACTCACCCTTTGTCCCCATGATGATCGTTAGTGGTTTCATTAAGCTCCTTTGCTGCTGCGCCTCAGTCCCTAAACCGATACTTGAGCAGCGTCCAGAACGCCTCGAAGCCGTCGCTCAGCTTGATTTTCTTGCCCTGCAATGCCGTGCGCCCTTCGTAGTGGATCGGTACTTCAACTATCTTGTAGCCCTTCTTGCGTACCTTCGCTGTCACCTCTGGACAGAACTCGAAGCGGGTGCAGTTCAGCTTGATCGTGCGGAGGATCGCTGTGCGGAACGCCTTGTAGGCCGTAGCCTCGTCGGTGATGTTGGCCCGGAACAGCAGGTTTGCGCTGATGGCTAGCAGGCGGTTCGCCACCCAATTCTGGAACTTCATCCCCCGCACACTGCCCAGGAAGCGGCTGCCGTACACCACGTCGGCCCGCCCCTGGGCGATCAGTTCTAGCATCGGCAGCATCTCCCGCGAGTCATATTCCAGGTCAGCATCATGGACGACCACGATCTCGCCCACTATCTCTCGCAGGCCGAGGCGGATCGCTGTCCCCTTGCCTCTGTTCTGCGGCGCGTAGATGATCCGCACGTCGGGATGTCTCTCCCACTGGGCAAGGATAGCGCGGGTGCCGTCGGTCGAACCGTCGTCCACCACCACCAACTCCTTCGTGAAGTCTACCGCCAGGATGCGGCGCAGCACCTCGCCCACGTGTGCTTCTTCATTATAGACCGGGATGATCACCGATACTAGCTGGCCGCGCAGGGCTGGGCTGGCAGCGATGGGGATACCCTGGGCTGGCACGCTCGGCGGCGGGAAGGGCGAGCGATCCGCGCCCGACGCTACCGGTTCGGCTAGCGCAGGTGCTAGCTGGCTAGAGGCTGCCATTGCCATAGACACTTCTTTACTTGAGGGCATAGATATAGATGTCATCTTCATTATATATCTTCTCCCAAAGCTGGGGTGCTTTGTCGAACTGAACATGATCCAGGGTGCCGCCGATATGCAGGTTCTTCTTACGATACTGCGCCAGCTCTGGCTTTTCGCTCAGGCCGCTGGTACCAAGCTGCACGCTGCGCGCCCCAACGTAGGCGTAGCGCACTCCAGCTTGCTTCAGCCGGGCGACGGCGTTTGGGTTGTCGGCTTGCGTCGCCAGGATCGATAGATCAATAATCTTGGCTCGATAATCCTTGTCCAACGCCACCTCGTTGTTGTAGGGCAGTGGGGGCGCGGTCGTTTGCCAGCCGCGCTGGGTGAGTAGCGGCAGCCACAAACCGCCGTCGCTGCCAGTGCGTGAGTTTGGCGACCAGGAGTAGGTGAAGGTGTTGACTAGAAAGAGGGTACCTGCTGGGATCGCCTGCCCCTTCAGCCAGGTCAGTGCCTTGATGTCGCCCCCTTGCAGGTAGGCTTCCAGCCGATCATCCTCCCGCTGGGGGGCCAGTGCGCCACCCGCATAGAAGGCCAGCCCAACGAGCAGGGCGGCAGTCGTCAGTTTCGCTTGCAAAGGCCAACTAGCCTGGGGCGGTTGCCCATCACCTTGCCGGTGCCAAATCCGCGCCTCCAGGATCGTTACGGCCAGGTAGCCGATCAGCAGACTGGCAGGCAGCCAGAACGCGCTAACCACTGTCTGGTAGTCCACCTTACCACTGACCAGTGGGATTGGCAACCAGTAGGGGTTGGAGAGCGCGAGGCTAATAGCCGCCCAGAGGCCGACAGCGATCACGTAGCCTTGCCGCCTAATTATACCAGATAGCCAGCCCGCCGCCGCAAGCAGCACGATGGGGCTGGTGATGAACCAGTTACTCAGCAGCGGCGGTAGCGGCCTGCCGTCGGGCGCAGCGGTGCTGGGCAGCCAGGCCGTCAGTGGCTTATCGAACCACCAGTTGCTCACGATGTCGCTCAAGCGCGTGCTGAAGAAGCTCTGCGCCACCTGCCCACCCTTCGGCGCGAGGGTGAAGCTGAAGCCCGCTAGCAGGTTGAACAGCCAGGGCGAAACCACAATCAGGTTGACAATGCCGATACCTACCACCTTGAGTAGGAGCCTGCTGATCCTTGCCTTCTTCGTCTGCTTCTGCAAAAATGGCGGCTCTGCCAGTCTCACGTCCGCATCCACTGCCTGCCGCCTGCTAGTCAGCACTTTGACCACCTTAACCAGGGTGTAGAGGCCGAGGAAGAAGTAGAATAGGATGATAATGCGGTAGTGGGCGAGAAAGAGGCCAGCGGCCAGCGTACCAGTGATGATCACGGCCCTGACTTCAGCGTGGCGCAAGAAGCTAGTCACCGACATGAGAGGGCTACGCCGCCTGCGGATCGCGCTAACCAGCCGCGCACCTTCTACTGGTCCAGAGTTGGCATACAGCACCAGGTAGATTCTGTTATTGAGCGCACGCTCAGTAGCGATTATTACCAGGGGCAGACCGAGTAGGCCGACCATCTGCGTGTCGCGGCCCCAGTTGATGTAGTAGCTGGGGAAGATTTCGATCACCGCTGGGATTAGCGCGGCAACCAGGCCAACCTTCGCGCTGCCCGTAAAGTGACGGGCCAGCAGGTAGGCGACGAGCGGCGCAAACGCGCTCAACACCTGCCCGACCATCAAGGTCAGCTTTGCCGTCGTCAGCGGCCCGGCCCCGAACGCCATCGCCCCGCCCAGCCAATAGCTGACCGCCACCAACGCGTGGAAAGCATAGTGGTAGGTAAACGAGCCGAGGGGGGCGTAGGGCAGATAGTTGTTGGGGATGCCCGCGTTATCGATCACCAGTTGGCTGATTAGGGTGTGGTGGTAAGCGTCGGAGCCGAGGGCTGCTGGTTCGCCCCAGCCCTGGGCCACCCGCACGCTGAGGCCCGCCAGGAAGATGCCGAGCAGGGCCAGGTTTGCCCACTGCAAGCGGGCCAGAGCGTCCTGCAAGCTAGCTAGCAGGCTTGAGCGGCTGGCGATGGGCATTGCCTCTACCCTGCTAGCTGGTTGCCTGCGCTCCCCTAGCTTCAGCCAGAGGGCGACCAGCGATAGGGAGAGTAGGGCCAGCAGGCTGCGTGTACCCAGTGGCAGGTGCAGCAGATGGGCGACGAGGAAGACGAGCGGGGTGGCGAGGATGCTAAGGCTGAGGGCGGCGATCACCCGGCTGGCGGTGTCGGCCAGCGAATTATGCAGCCACTTGAGGTAGAGCAGCAGGGTGTAACCGGGGATCAACAGAGCAAGCGCAAGTCCGCCGCACAAAACCAGCCATTCCAGCGTTACTTTGATGCTAAATGCTGCCACGCTTCCCTCCGCTCCAAAATCTCCCTTCTTCAGTAGTCATGCTCTAGGCGGGAGCTTCGGCCCAACGCGGCCTATTATAGTCACCGCCTGCCGCCTTGTCAACGCGGGTACCAGTTGCTAACGGCGGCTGGTAGCGAGCCTCTGCTGGTGAATTGGGCCAACGGCTAGTGTGGCTTGGAGCCACCCGACTCAAGCTGGGGTGTCCCTGACAACACTGCTAACCACAAACCACCCAGCGCAAGCGAGTTTGACCACAATAGGTTGGCTACTGATGGCTGCTCATCCGCTTCATCCGTTGGCCCAATCCGCTGGCCGCAGACCAAACGGGCAGCCGTCCACCCTCAAAGCTCCGCTGCCAGCAGTTGCGCGATCTGGGTGGCAGAGTAGCCCGCTTTGGCGAGGGGTTGGACGACGCGGGTGGCTAGTTGGTCGGCGGGCAGGGGCAATGTCGTGCAGATCAGCTTTAGCGGGCCGTTGGCGAGGATCAGGTGGCTGGCTAGTCCTGCTGGGACGATCACAGTGTCGCCCTGGTGCAAGTCAAGCTCGTCTGTGTTCCCTTGCCAGCGCAGTTGCCCCCCCCCCTCTAGCACAGTATAGAGGGTGAAGCTACCGCCGTTGCTCTCGCTGCCCACTTCGCCGCCGTCGGCCTCGATCAGGCTAACCGCAAAGTAGGGACTGACCTTCAGGTGGCTGACGCTGTGGCTGCCAATCGCCAGCCGCAGGGGGGTCAGCTTGCCGGGGGCGGGTTGCTCAAAGCGCAGCACGCGCAGCCCCTTCTCTACGTGCAACTCGCGGCCCTTGCCCGCTGCGTCCAGGCGGTGCCAATCGTAGAGGCGATAAGTATGGTCGCTGTTCTGCTGCACCTCGTAAACCAGCAGGCCGCGACCGAGGGCGTGGACGCGCCCGGCGGGGACGTAGACCACATCACCTGCGCTGACCGCCAGCCACTGCAAGTTCTCCTCCAACCTCCCCTCACCGATGCGCTGGCGGATCAGCGCATGGTCCTCGTTGGCGGCAGTACCGAGGATCACCTTCGCACCTTCAGCCGCCCCAATCACGTACCACATCTCCGTCTTGCCGCACCAATAGCCCTCCAACTCCTGCGCCTGCTCGTTGTTAGGGTGCAGTTGCACGCTGAGGTTGTCGTTCGCATCAATAAACTTGGTCAGCAAGGGGAAGTGGTCGGCGGTCGGGCTGGCAGTGCCAACTAGCAGGCGGCCCCAGGCTGCCACCGCCTGGTGCAGGCTGCGCCCCGTCAGTGTGCCGTTCTGGATCAGGCAGTCGTCGTAAGCCTCCCAACTCTCGCCGATCAGTTGTGTGGCTGGCAGGTCGGGCTTGAGGGCGGCCAGGTTGTGGCCGCCCCAGATCGTCGGCTTGTAGATCGCTTGCAGTTTGAGGGGGTATAGCTCTGGCAGCATCGTTGCTCCTCAGCTCATGATCTCGTCGTACATCGGTTGCAGGGTGGCGATCATTGCGGCCAGGCGGTGGGCGACAGCGTTGGCCTCACGGGCTACGGCGCGCACACCCTGGGTTGGCATCTCGCAATGCACTCGCGCCCAACCCTTGTCCCACCGCTCAACGCGTACCAGCGGCTGGCTGGCTTCGACGTTGAGGGCGGCATCAATAGCGGGCTGGCGTTGTTGAAAGCTGCTAAAGAGGAACTCGTTTGCGCCCGCCTCGGCCTCGAAGTGCAACCCGACCTCCAGGTAGCCGCGCCGCTGCCAGACCTCGAAATGCACCTTGCGGCCAAGCTCGTTTGGCTCGAAGTACATCTGCACCAGGTTAGCCCGTCCACCGATGCTGAAGCCTTGCCACTGCTCTGGCAGCAGAGTGCGCGCCGCCTCCACGATCCCCAGCAGTACGCTGCTGGCCCGGCCCACCGCTGGTTCGCTCATCAGCCCTCCATCTCTGGCAAGATAGACACATTATAACAGGTATCAGCGATTTTGGGCCAGCGGGTAGTTGTAGAAGAAGGTCATCTCCCCCGCTGGATCAAAGGCATCGTTGTAGCCGCAGAAGGTGAAGCCCTGACTTTGCAGGAAGCGACTGGCGGGGTAGTTGGCAGTCGTCAGTTCAGTGAGGATCGACCGCTGGGCTGCTAGCCGCGCCCACTCTTTGGCCGCTTCCAGCAGAGTTGCCCCCACCCGCTGCCGCCGCCAGCCCTCAGCGACCGCTACCTGGGTTAGCCAGGCCAGTTCGCGCTGGCGGTCAAGAAAGAGGTTGATGTAGCCTACCACCTCGTTGCTGCCCTCGCTGGTGGCAATGGCAAAGAAGTCGATCTGCTGCCAGGCTGCGCGCAAGCGGTGGGGTGTTTCGCTCTTGCCGCTGACCAGGCGCGGACGCGGCAGGCGAGTGGGGCGGAAGCTGACGGTGCGCTGCTCCTCACCCAGCAACCCTGGTTCGCTGAGCAGCAAATCGCTGCGGCTCTCGATCACCTGCCAGACCCAGTTGGTGCTGTAGCTGTCGTCCAGGGCCAGGCAGGCGGTCAGGTCGTCGGCCTCGGCAGGGCGCACGTTGAAGCTGCTCATTGGGCGGTCGAGTCCTGCAACGAGCGGCCTGGCTTGCTGGGCGGCTCGTTCGCCCGCTCCACTGCCGCCCGCAGTGCCTGCCCCTCCGCTGCTACCTCCACCTCAAACTCGCTCTCTGGCGGGAACAGGCGGGGAACGACGAACTCCAGGATTAGCTTGACGATTGCAATCACCGGCACCGCCAGGAACAGGCCCAGCACCCCTGCTACCGACGACCCCGCAAAGGCGGCGAACAGCACCAGCATTGGGTGTAGATGCACCGACTTGCCCATCACGTAGGGGACAATCAGGTAGTCCTCCAAGTGGCGCAGGGTGGTATAGACGACCGCAACCACGACTGCCATCGTTACATTGCTCCACCCAAAGTTGGTCTGCGGCTGCACCAGGGCCACAAAGACGGCGAGGCCGCCCGCGCTGTAGGGGCCGAGGTAGGGGATCGTTTCCAGGAAGCCAGTGGCGATAGCGATGAACAGGGCAAAGTGGATGCCCAGGATGCTGAGGGCGATATAGCTGGCGACGCTCATCACCACTACCAGCACAAGCTGGCCGCGAATCCAACCGCTGATCGTGCCGTTGATCTGCCCGATCAGTGGCAGCACCTCGGCACGGAAGCGGCGCGGCACGGCGTTGCGGATGCGTTCGCCGATCCGCTCTGCATCCAGCAGGAAGAAGAAGCTGGCGGCGACAAAGACAAGGGTGAGCAGGAACGACTCGAACGCCCCTCGTGCGATCTCGGCCATCTGCGCCCCGGCCCCGAACTTGAACTCAACCACCGTGCGCTTGATGGTGTCGTAAGTCGGCTCATCTATGTTCAGGCCAAACCCAGCGGCAGTGCGGCGCAAGTCGTCCAGGTAGACAGGCAGGTTGCGGCGAATCTCGCCAAACTGCCGCATCGCCAGCGGCACGATGCTGACCAACCAGGCGACGAAAGCGACGAGCAAGGCGAAGAAGCCCACCACGAAGACCAGGCGCGGCCAGTGCGTGCGGCGAGTAAGCAGGCCAACGATAGGATTGAGGATGTAGGCCAACAGGATTGCCAGGATGAAGGGGATCACCACCATCCCCAGCTTGCCGAGGAACCAGATGGTGGCAATCGCCAGGGCGACGATGATTACCAACCGGGCGGTACCGGTGAAGCGGATTTGAGGTTGGTCGGGGCGTGGGGTGCTGCTCTCTATCATCTAACTCACCTGTCTCCTGAAGCAAAAGCTGAGGCTCTGCTGTCTGTTATAGCAAGGTTGTTTCATCGTCCATGATACCATACAGCCTGCCCACTTGCCAAACGGCGCATACGTAATTCGCTGTCTGCATCGCGCAACCGTGAATACGCAGCACTCGGTTTGACGCTGGGCGAGCTAGCAAGTATAATGAGCGCAAAGCTAAACTCTGCCGTCCAACCAGTGGAATATTAGTAGAGCAAAAGGAGGGTACTGCCCATGCGTTGCCCCAATTGTGGTAGCGAGCAACCCGCCGGGGCGCATTTCTGCGACCAGTGCGGCACCCCGCTTGGTACTGCCGCCGTCCCCACCAGCCAGCCATACAGCAACCAACCCGCTCCAGTCAGCGTAGCGCAGGCCGCCCCTACGCCGCCGCCGCCTGCTACCAGCCCCAACTCTGGTGGCAGCCCGATCTGCGCGGTCTGCGGCGCAACCAACATCCCCGGTGAGGTGTTCTGCGAGAACTGCGGCGCGTCGCTGGTACCGACAGCAGCGGCAACCCCGGTCAGTGCAGGCAGTGCCAGCGCACCGGTCTACACCCCTCCCCCTCCCCAAACGTCCTCGCCGCCACAGCCAGCCGCCCAGCAGCCACAGCCAGCCGCGCCTCCTCAGCCGCAGCCAATCACTACTGCCCCGCTCAACCCACGCCTGGTTGTGGTAGATACCAGTGCAGAGATTCCGCTGCCCAGCAAGCCAGAGATGGTTATTGGCCGTGAAGACCCGGTGAGCAACTCCTTCCCCGACGTGGACATGACCCCGCATGGTGGCATGGACAAGGGGGTGAGCCGCCGTCACGTCAAGCTGCACAAGAGCGGCGACCGCTTCAGCATAGAGGACCTCGGCTCGGTCAACGGCAGCTACCTCAACCGTGAGAAGCTGACCCCCAACCAGCTAGTGCTGCTCAACCCTGGCGATGTGATCAGCCTCGGTAGGCTGGCCGTGCGCTTCGAGAAGTAGTCACCTGCTGGAGGCGAAGCTGTTGTCCCCGCTGGCTGGAAAGAAGATGTATTTGGCTAAGAACCGCTTGCTGGTAGCATTCGCCCTTGCTCTTGCTCTGCTGACGCTAGTAGGGTCTGGGCTGGTGGCTGCCCAGCAGCAACCGCCGCCGAAGGTAGTGGTGATCGATCCAGGGCATGGCGGCAGCGAGAGCGGCGGCGCGCACTACAATGCGAAGACAAAGCAGTACGATCTGCTGGAGAAGGATGTCAACCTGCGCGTTGCCCAAAGGCTGGCAGCTCGCTTGCAGGCGGCGGGCTACGTGGCAATCCTTACCCGCAACACGGACACGCAGGTGAACGTCGCTCATCTAGACCTGAACGGCAATAAGAAGATAGATGTGGATGACGACTTGCAGGCCCGCGTAGACCTTGCCAACAGCAACCACGCCGCGATTTTTGTCAGCCTCCACCACGATAGCCGCAGCTACGACCCCACCGCCAACTTCACCACCGTCTACTACTGCGCCGACCGCCCCTTTGCCGCGCAGTCAGCCCAACTGGCAGCCAGCCTCGCGGCGGCCTTTGCCGCAGAGTGGCAGCAGCAGGGCTGGGCAATCCCGGTGCAGCCGATCAGCCCCGACGACGTGCTGAAGAAGCCCGGCGGCCACCTCTACCTGCTCGGCCCCAAGAACTGGCGCGTTCCCAGACCCAGCACTATGCCTGGCGCACTGGCCGAACCGCTGTTCCTCACCAACGAGTACGCCAGCAGCCTGATCAGGCAGCCGGGCTTCTACGATGCAGAGGCAGACGCTTATTTTCATGGCATCGTCAGCTACTTTAATACGGTCAAGTGATGAGCAACGGGGCTACAGCTATGTGGCAGCAGGGGAGAGTGATAGTGGCTAGCCGTCCTGCCCAGCGGCAAGAGGTGCAGACCGCTTGTTGAATCGCTCACCACGGCTGCCTCGCGCTGTCGGCCTGCTGCTTACGCTAGCCTTCGCCCTCGGCCTGCTCCTGCTCCTCGCTGGGCAGGGTGGCACGCTGATCGTGGCGGCGGACGGCAAGGCGGGCGAGCGGCTCGGCCACTTCCAGCCCCTAGAGCGGGGCGAAGGCGGCCTGCCGTTTCGCTGGACGAAGGAGGCAAGCAGCGTGGTCAGCCCGCGCTTCGCCTATCGCGAACGGCTTACCCTCACCTTGAACGGCAGCCGCCCGCCCGCCTTCGCCGCCAGCCCCACCGACCTCTACCTGGCAGGCAAGCTGGTGGCGACCATCCCAGCTAGCAACACGCTCTTTACCTACACCCTCGATTACGCCGACCTCGCGCTCGATCCCGAATTGAGCCTCGAACTGCGCCCGCAGCAAACCTTCTACCCTTCGGACAAGGACTACCGCGAACTTGGTATCGTCTTCTACAGCCTTAAGGTGGAGGCAGCGAACGGCCCTATCGGTCTACGCTGGCCCAGCTCGCTGATCGTGGGGCTGTGGCTGCTTGGCGCAGGGATGGTTTGGGCTTTGGCGCGCTCCCGCTTCGGGCTGGCAGTGGCTGGCTCGGTCGTCGCGCTGGGGCTGGCGGCCTATCTGTTCGCTGGGGTCAGCAACCGCCTGCTGCTACTTACTATCATCGTTGCCTACGCAACTGTAGCCGCTCTGCTCAGTCATCGACTGGCGGTTGAGGGCTGGCTGGTCTCGGCCTGGGCGCGGCTGGGTAGGCTGTGGCCGCAGCGGTTGCGCTGGGCGGGGCCGCCACTGTTCTACTTTGGTCTGGCAAGCGTGTTCACCTGGCCTTATGTGCTGCACCTGGGCGAGTGGCTACCAGGCTGGCCGATGGACAACTTCAACTTCCTCTACAAAATCTGGTGGGTAGGCCATGCTCTATTTGGCAATCCGCCACCTGGCAGTGACCTGGCCTACAACCCGAACGTCTACTACCCCGCTGGCTTCAACCTGGCCCAGGGCGAACTTACACCCGTCAATACAATGCTCACCCTGCCGATTACTGCTACCCTCGGCCCGGTCTGGAGCTACAACGTCGCGCAGTTTGCTAGCTTTGTCCTCAGCGGTTGGGGAATGTACCTGCTGGTCAAGTACCTGCTAGCCGCCCACCCTGCCCTTCGCCGCGAGGGGAGCGGGGGAGGAGAAGAAGAAACAGCTTCCTTGATTGCCCTGTTTGCGGGGCTGATCTACGCTTTTGCGCCCTGGCACCTGAACCAAATGATGGGCCACTTGCAGATGATGGGCATCCAATGGTTCCCGCTCACCTTCCTCTTTGTAGAAAAACTGATCCGCGAACGGCGGTGGCAGGATGGTTTGCTGGCTGGCGTGTTCTTTTCCCTCTGCGCCTGGCAGGCCTGGTACTTCGCGGCGATTGCGGGGGTGATGGTTGGGCTGTACGGTGTGGTAAGGCTGGTGATGGTGGCCCGCACTCAGCCCCCGACTGGCCGCGCACCACGAGCGGGGATGAGGAGGTCGTTGATTGCCTTTGGGGCGTTTGGGGCGGCGGTGCTGGCGATGGTGCTGCCGTTCCTCATCCCTTACCTGCAACTGCGCGGGCAGGCGAAGCTAGCCTACACGGTGAAGGCGGCGAACGGTAGCTCTGCGCTACCCAGCGACTACTTTATGCCCAGCCAACTGCACCCGCTCTGGGGCGACCGCTTCCTCAACGCGCACACTGCTAACCTGAACATCACCGACTACAACGTGTACCTGGGGATCGTGCCGCTGCTGCTGGCAGTGCTGGCCTTCGTCCTCGGTGGGCAGGCGGAGCGGGGGTTGCGCTGGTTGTGGTTGGTGGTCGCGCTGGTGGCAGCGGTGTTCAGCTTCGGGCTGCTGCTGGATGTTGGCGGTGAACTGGAACGCTTCGGCTACGTGCAGCCAGCGAGTGGCGTGTTGTGGCCGCTGCCTGGCCTGCTGCTGTTCAACTACGTGCCTGGCTTCAACGGGGTGCGCGCCTACGCCCGCTTTGGGGTGATCGTGATCCTGGCAGTGGCGGTGCTGGCGGCTTATGGCCTGCGCTACCTGTTGCAACGACCACGTTTCGCCCGCCATGGCTTCCTGACCGTGCTGCTGCTCAGCAGCCTGCTGCTGGTTGAGTGGTGGGCCAACCCCTACACCTTCGGCTACAGCAAGGCTTTCGAGCAGCCAATGGATCGCTGGTTGGCCGCCCAGCCCGGTCAGTTTACCGTCGCCATGTTCAGCGTGGATCGCTCTTGGAAGGACGGCCCCGCGATGTGGGGCAGCGTCTACCATGGCAAGCGCATCGCTTACGGCTACGAAACCTTCGTGCCGCCGCTCTACACGGCCAACGAGGACGCGCTCAACCAGTTCCCCGACCCCCAAGCGATCAACCTGATCGCCGCTGCGCCCTTCGACGCAAAGTACGTGGCGGTCAGTTCGCGCTACCCTGGGCTGGATTACAAGTCGGCCAAGTCATGGCCGCAGGTGCGCGACAGCCTGGCGGCCAACCCGCGCCTCAGGCTGGTGCAGGTGTTCAAGCAGGCAGCTATGTGGCAGGGCGACCTCCGTCTGTTCGACCGCCGCCCCGACATCGAGTGGCACTGCCTACCCGACGACATTTACCTCTACGAAGTGGTAAAATAGAGTCATGTTGAACGTTGGCGACAAACTGGACGGCGGACGCTATACCATCTTGCAGAAGCTGGGCCAGGGTGGGGCGGGCAGCGTCTATCGGGTGAGCGACGAGCGCAGCCCCACTCGCTACGCCCTCAAGCAGTTTAGCATCGGTGAGGTGCTAGACGATGATGAGCGGGCGGCGGCAGTGGCAGGCTTCCGCAGTGAGGTTAGCTTGCTGATGTCGCTCAACCACCCCAACATCACCCAGATCGTCAACTACTTCATTGAGGACGACAGCTACTACATCGTTATGGATTTGGTAGACGGCCAGAACCTCAACAAGGCGTTGAAGGAAGCGGGCGGCCACCCGCCGCTAGCGACCGTCCTCGACTGGTTCTGGCAAGTGGTGGATGTGCTAGTCTACCTGCACCGCCACGTGCCGCCGATCATCTTCCGCGACCTCAAGCCGGGTAACATCATGGTTACGCGGACTGGGGTGATCAAGCTGATCGACTTCGGCATCGCCCGCTTCTTCAAGCATGATGGTAGCGGCGACACCCGCGCCCTCGGCACGCCTGGCTACGCTCCACCAGAGCAGTATGGCCGCAGCCAGACTGACGTGCGCAGCGACATCTACGCCCTGGGCGTGACCTTTTGGCAACTGCTGACCGGGGCCGACCCGACCGAACACATCTTCGACCTGCCACCAGCCCGCGCCCTCAACCCTGCCCTGCCGGTTGCGCTTGACCAACTGTTGGCCCTGATGACGCGCATGGAGCCGAGCGACCGCCTCCAATCGATCAGCGCAGTGCGTGATCGCCTCAAGCTGATCTACCCCAGCCCAATCCACCCTAGTCCGCCAGAGACGCTGCTGGCCCTGACCGACCCCCTCGCTAGCCCAAGCAACCCGCCGCTGGCTGCGGCAGTGAGGGTGGAGGCACGGCAACCAGCTACTACCACGCGGATAGATGCCCGCTACCTCGAACCAACCCCCCTCCCCGCCGTCGGTGAAGCGCGCAAGCAGCAGCGACAGGAGCCGTCCCCCCGCAGCGAACCTGCTCTGCAAGCCGTGCCGCCTGATCCCAGGCCAGTGGTGGGGAGCAGGGTGGCTGGCAAGCAATCACCCACCCCCCTGGCTGGGCAGTCTATGCGGAAGGGTCGTGGCCCGCTGATCCCCACCTTCGTGATCGCGCTACTGCTGGTCGGCGGCCTGGCCTTCGCCCTGGTGGCGGGCTACCTTCAGCTACCCGTTGTGGGCAGCACAACCCCAACTCGGCCAACTATTGCCAGCAGCGGCCCAGCCTATCCCAACACCGTGCCGCCGCCGCCTGGGGTGACGAAACCGAGCTACAACTCGCGCAGCAGGCCGGGCGACTGGTCGCAGGTAGGCTACGACTGGGGGCGCACCAACTACAGCCGCGAGGCAAACGTGCTACCCAGCGGGGCGCAATTGTGGAGCTACCCGATCCCGCTAACCGCCAGCTTCAGCCTGCCCCTGATCGCGGAGGGTAGCCTCTACCTGGTTGCGCCCGACATGGGTGGGATCACCGCCGTAGTTGCCCTCAGTGCCGAGACGGGCGCACCGCTCTGGTCGTTCCAGACCGAGTACGACCCCGCCAACCCCTCCCCACTCGCCTACGCTGCTGGCGACCAGGGTCAGCCACGCCTGTTCTATGCGGGCGACAACGCGCTGGTCGCTCTCGATCCGCGCAACGCTGGGCGGCGGCTCTGGGCAAAGGACAGGCTGGGCGCGGGTGGCACCATCAGTAGTACCATCAGGCCGATAGCAGTTAACGGTGTAGTGTACCTGCTCTCTGCTGAGGCTGAGGGGCGGCTTGATGCAGCTAGCGGCGACGAACTCGCTAGTGAGGTTAGAGCAGGGACGCAGTACGAAGCCAGTATAGTTGCCAGCCCCGATGCAGCTTCTACCTACGCGATCATCTGTGGCCTAACCACCTGCTCGCTGGAGGCTAGAGCGACCAGTCCCCAGCGGGCGAACCCTTTGTGGTCAGTGGCGGCTAAGCGCGGCAGCTTGCTCAACACTGCCGACTCTGTTTATCTGGCTTCGGACGACGCTAGCATCCAAGCCTACGACGCACGCGACGGCTCAGCCCTCTGGAATAGTGGTCTGGCTGGAGGTGCCGTACAGATGGCGGTCAAAGATAACATCCTGGTCGCCAGCACAAGCCAGCTAACCGCCCTTCGTACCGCCGACGGCACCCAGATTTGGAGCTACCCCCTGGCTGGCGGTCAGACAGTTGGCGCGCCGATCATCGTCGGCGAGGTGGTGTACGCAGCAGTGGGGGATGGCAGGAGTGGGGGTAGCATCCGCGCGCTAGACTTGAAGCGTGGCACGCTGCTGAAGCAGTACCCAACCAGCGGCGTACCCCGCAGCGGCCCACTCTACGCCAGCCGCACGCTCTACTACGTGGATGAGCAGGGTCTCCATGCCCTCCACTGACCCCCTGATTTCTATCGTTGTGCTTAACTGGGATGGACTGGCCTATCTGCCTGCCTGCCTCGCTGCCCTGGGGCAGCAGACAGAGCGCGACTTTGAGTTGCTGTTGGTGGAGAACGGTAGCCACGATGGTTCAGCCGCCTACCTGGCCCAGGCTGGGCTGTTCGCCCGGCTTGGCTTTGCGGCGGAACAGGTGCGTGTGCTGCATACCCCCACTAACCTCGGCTTTGCAGGCGGCAACAACCTCGCCTTCGCCAGCGCACGGGGGACGTGGATCGCCACTCTCAATAACGATACTGTGGCTGACCCCAAGTGGCTGGCCGCTCTGTTGGCGGCAACTGTGGGGCAGCCAGCGGCAGTCGGCATGATCGCGGGCGCACTCCTCTTTTACCGCCGCCCCCAACTGCTCGCCAGCGCAGGCTTGGCTCTCTACCAGGACGGCCTCGCCCTGGATCGACTGGCGGGGCAGCCCTACCAGGCTGGCGGTCTGCCCTATGAGGTGTTCGGGCCAAGCGCAGGGGCAGCTCTCTACAGCCGCAAGTTGTTGCAGGACGTGGGCTACTTTGCGCCGAACTACTTTGCCTACCTGGAAGACGTAGACCTGGCCTGGCGGGCGCGCTTGCGTGGCTGGCGGTGCCTCTACGCGCCGGGGGCGGCGGTGCTGCACCACTACTCGGCCACTGGCAAGCAGGGTTCGCCCTTCAAGAGCTACCAGCTAGCCCGCAATCGCCTCTGGACTATCGCCCGCGACTTTCCCAGCAGCTTGCTGCGCCGCCACCTGCCCTCTATCCTCGCCTACGATGCACTAGCCCTCGCCTATGGGCTGGCGAAAGGTGACAGCGCGCTGGTCAGGGGACGGGTAGCCGCGCTTCGCAGCCTGCCAGCGGTGCTGAAGCAGCGGGCGCGCATCCAGAGCGGGCGAGTAGCAGGCATCGAAGGGCAGTTGGAGGGCTGGCTGCGACCACCACTCGGCGTGAGCGGCAACCTGCGCCAGCGACGGCTAGCCGACGAGTTGGCCGTCTAGCCCCGCCTAGCAGTACTGGGGCTGGGGCTGGCGAGATAGATCGCTTGCAGGTCGGCGATATTGTCGCCCAGGTCACCCTCTTGCTTGCGCCGCCAGGCTAGCTCGGCCAGGTAGCTAGGGCGGCGGAAGCTGGCGGCAGGGCTGGCGAACGTCACCAGGTCTGGTACCCGCTCGGCAATCTCGCGCTGCATGGCGGCGGTCAACTCGCCGCACAGGTAGGCGGGAGTAGTGATTAGGGTGCAGAACTCGGCTATGTCTACGTTGCGGTACTCCGTCGTCCGCCGCCAGTCAGGTGTCCCCTTGCCGCCCGTCTTGTAGGCGGCAACGGCCAGACGGCTGCGACCTGCCGCCAGCGTCGCCCAGACCGTCAGCCGACTGCTGACCGCCGCGTGCATCCAGGCCAGTGCATCCAGGCTGCTAATGCCATAGAGTGGCACTTGCAGGGCGACCGCCATCGCCTTCGCCGTCCCCAGGCCGACCCGCAGGCTGTTGAAGCTGCCGGGGCCGCTGCTCACTGCTAGCGCGCTCAGGTCGCCCGGCTTCAGGTGCAGATAGCCCATCAGCCCTTGCAGCACTGGTACCAACTGCGCCGTCTGCCCCCGATGCGACCGCCACGACTGCTCGCCCAACACGCCATTCGCGTCGTAGAAGGCTACCCCAGCGAAGTCGGTAGCGGTGTCAATCGCCAGCATGGTCATGCGAAGTTCTCCTGCTTGAAGGCGTTGAGCAATTCGAGGTGGCTGCCGCCCTCAGCGTGCAGGCGGATCGTGCGCTTGCTGTCGCTCAGGTAGGCGATGCGGACACGCAGGTGGTCAGGCGGCATGAAGTCCATCGCCCGCTCCGGCCACTCAACCACTGTCACCCCCTCTGGCTCTGGCAGGTAGTCTTCCAGGCCAATCGCTATCGCCTGGCGAGGGTCGTCGAAGCGGTAGAGGTCTATGTGGTAGAGCGGTAGCCGCCCAGTTGGGTACTCGCTGATGATCACGAAGGTGGGGCTGTTCACGTAGTCGTTGATGCCCAGCCCCGCCGCAACCCCCTGGGTGAAGGCCGTCTTGCCCGCCCCAAGCTGCCCCTCCAGCAGCAGCACGTCGCCTGCCTGCACAAAGGCCGCTAGCCGCGCCCCGATCCGCTGCGTCTGCTCCAGGCTGTGGCTGATCAGATCGAGTTCGTTGGGCGCAACCGCTCCTTCACCACTCTTGCGGCTGCTTACCCGCCCCTCTGGTTCTTTGCTCATCAAACCTTCACCTTCTTTGCGTCACGCTTCGACTCCCGCGCCATCTCCTGCTCAATTGTCTTCTGGGTCGCCAGCGTCAGTTCTTCACCCGGTTTGATTTGCAGGGCCGTCTGGATGTAACGCTCGGCCTCTGGGTAGCGACCGCTGCGACTGAGGATCAGGGCGATCAGGTTGAGGGCGCGCAGGTTGCTGGGGTCGAAGCGCAAGGTTTCCTTCACCTCCTGCTCAGCCAGGTCGATGCGTTTCATCTGCATATAGGCACTCGCCAGGGTCAGGCGGAACTGTGGGTTGGCTGGCGAGCCGCCCACTGCCCTGCGCCACTCCTTCGCCGCCAGCGCGGTGTAGCCCGCCTGCTGGTAGGTAGCCCCGGCATTGTAGTGGTCAATAGGGGTGCGGCCTGCCGGGCTGTCTGGGGCGATCACCCGCCGCCGCTGAGGGACGAAATCGTCTTCGCTGTTAGTAATCAGGTAGAAGATGATAGGGTTGATCACCATGCCGACCACCATGGCAGTCACATCCCGCGCCCCAGCCAGGAAGAAGGTGACCAGCGTACTGCACACCGATAGCACCACTGCACCAATGTTCAGATAGTAGAACACCCTGACCCGCAGCAGGGTGCCAATCATCATGCCTAGGCTGATCACGATCTGGATGCCAAAGACTACCGCCAGGATGATGAAGGAGCGTTGCACTGTCTGTGCCTGTTGATACTGGAGACCTGGTAGCTGGCTACTTATGCTCTTCATCATGTTCATCAGCAAGTAGCTGCCGAGGAAGGTCAGGGCGGAGAGGCCCGCTTCGATCAACCAGAACACAGCTAGCAGCTTGATCGAGGACGACCGCCCTTCCCGCGTGCGATACTCCACGTAGAGGTCGCCCTTGCAGTTGGGGCAGATTTCATCACTGATCTGTGTCACCCAACCACAGTAGGGGCATTCCAGCCGCTCATCTACCGACTTCTCCGCCATCTCCTCTCTCAGTTCGGCCTCGCCAGCCCCGGCGTAGTGGGCCGCCTCCCCGCCAGTGCTGTAGGTGGGGACAGCCTCCTCGCCCGCATAGTCGTAGCTGTAGGCAGCTTGACGCAAGCTACTGCCGTTGCTGCCGCCTGCCCCCTCGCGCTGGCTGAAGGGCGAGTAGTTGAGCGCGTCGTTGCCCTCGCTCATCTCGCGGGTGTAGGTGGGGGCTAGCTGGTCGGTCGCCCCCGTCCCTTGCTGGCTGCCCCAGCCGCCGCTTACCGCCGCGCCGCTGCTGAGAGGCTGATAGTCCGGCTGCCCCGCCGCCTGGTCTTGCGCGAATAGCCTTCGCACCTCGTCTAGTCCCTCGTTGCGGCGAGCCACTACTGCTGGGCCACCGCTGCTAGCCAGGTCTTGCGTAGGCAACTCGGCCAACGGTGGCAGGCTGAAGGGCGACGGAGGTGGCTGCGCGCCAAAAGGTGAGGGGGCAGGCTGGGTGCTGCCAAAAGGTGAAGGAGCAGGCTGGGTGCTGCCAGAGGGCGCGGGCCTAGCTGCTATTGCTGGAGGGGGTATTGAGGGTGGAGGGGGTTGGTTGGCAGGGGCAGTTCCCTGCTTCGCGCGTAGTTGGGCCAGCTTGCGTTGGGCCGCCTCGTTGCCGGGATTGAGGTCAAGCGCATTCTCCAGGCAGATGATCTGGTTGTCGAGGTCTTCAACCAGGCCGCCCAGCCAGAGCCATGCCTGCTCCTGCCGCTCGTCGGCCTCCACTGCCGCCAGTAGATAGTTGCGCCCTTCCTCCTTGCGGCCAGCCCGTGCCGCTGCGATGCCGAGGCGGGTCATCTCTGCCGGGTCCAGGTTCCTGTCAATCATGCTTGCCCACCCTCCTGCACCACCCCCACCCGCTGCCGCAGCAGGGTGGGGTTCTTCACATTCTCCGCCGTCATCTGATCACCCGGTTCAAGCTGGCTAGCGTGCGCCAGCATCGTACCCGCCTCGTCGGAGCGGCCTGGATTGCTGAGAGCCAGGGCCAACAAGTTGAGGGCGCGCAGGTTGTCTGGCTCTCGGCGTAACACCTCGGCTACCTCGCCCTCGATCCGCCCATGCTGACACAGCTTTCGGTTGCATCCATAATAGTCAACTGCCAGTGGTCACGTACGGTGAGGTGTTGCTATAATACTCTATGCCCCCTCCTGCTGCCGCGCCCTCTACTTCCTTGCCGCTGCCTCATACACCGCCAGCGTTTGCTCTGCCGTCCGTCGCCAACTAAAGCGGCGGCTGCGCTCACGGCCTGCCTCGCCCAGCCTCGCAGCCAGCAATGGACTGCTGAGGATCGCAGCCATCGCGTCACCGAGGGCGGCTACGTCGTCGGGAGCAACCAGCAAACCTGCATCGCCAACGACCTCTGGTAGACTGCTGCTGTTCGCCACAATCGTCGGCACGCCACAGGCCATTGCCTCGGCTGGCGGCAAGCCAAAGCCCTCATAGAGGGAGGGGTAGACAAACAGGCTAGCCCCATTATACCACAAGGGTAGTTCCTCGTTGTCAAGGTAGCCAGGAAAGAGGACGCGATCCCCGCTCAAGCCGTAGCTGGCAAGCTGCTGTTGCAGGTCATCCACCAGCCAGCCCTTTGCCCCGCCAATCACCAGCTTTACATCGCCCAGGCCGTCTCCGTTGCAGATGGCGGCGAAGGCTTTGAGGAGGGTTGGCACGTTCTTGCGCGGCTCCAGCGTGCCAACGTAGAGGACATAGCAGGCTGGTAGCCCGTGCCGCTTGCGAAAAGCCGCGACCTCGTTGGCTGGTAGCGGGCGATAACGTTCATCCACCCCATTATGGATCACCGTAATTTTCGCTGCTGGCACGTGCAGCAGGCGCACTATGTCGCGCTTGGTACTCTCTGAGACGGCGATTACGTGGCTGGCGTGGCGCACAGACCAGCCGGTGAGCAGGCTGAGGTAGCCGCGCTTGGCCGCCTTGTGCTTGTCGGCGTAGATCAGGTAGATCAGGTCGTGGATGGTGACGACGGTGGGGCAGGCGGCAAGTAGCGGGCGGATGTTGACGGGGCAGTGCAGCACATCTAGCCCGCCACTCTGTGCTGGCAAGGCTAGCTGCTCCCAGAGGATGCGGACGGGTGGCCGCTCGGTGGGCAGCTTGCTCTGGTGGAAGCGGAAGTTGGGCGCAGCGGCGAAGCCAACCGGGCGTGGGGCAGGCGGCACGAACAGCCGGTAGCTATTGCGCTGGTCGATAGCCGCAAACTGCTCTATCAATGCCTGGATGTACTTGCTCACCCCCGCCTGGCGGTAGTTGCCGCGAAAGGAGAGTAGCTGGGCATTGATGCCGATTTTCATCAACTCACCATAACCCTGTTCTAAACTCACGTTCAAGCTCTCGAATCTCGCGCACTGTCTGCCCATCGGTATCGCAAACCACGATCCGTCTGGGCATAATTTGTAGAGCGGATGGCCCCTGTTAGATGTCGTGGCCCACCGTCACCTTCGCCCCTAGCAACCCCTCATCCTCGATTACGGCAACTGGCAGGCTGGGTGTGGCGACCTGTTCACGAGCGACGCTGCGGGCGCGAATCTCGCTGCGGGGGGCGAACTCGCTGATCGTCACGAAGTCGCGGGCTTCCACTTGCGCCTTGTTCCATTGGCGAGCCAGCGAACTGAAGCTCACCCCACTCTCAATGTGGCCCCAGGGCAGCGGCGCACCCTCGGCGTAAGCGTCCAGGTACCAGAGCGGGTCAATGCCAAACTTCTCCAACGCCCGCTCCCAGGTGATCTGGTTGACGGTGCCGTTGGTGTAGGCTAGCACCGCGGCCAGGCGGCGGTCGCCGCGCGCCAGCGTTCCTTGCACCCGCACCCACTTGGGCGACTCGATCTTGAAGGTGACACCCTTCTGGCGCAGTTCCTTCTTCAGGTACTTAACTTTGTCCTCCAGGTCGTCCAGCGGGTACATCCCACCCCACTGGAATGGCGTGTGGCTCTTTGGCACGAAGGGGGTGACGCTGACCTGAATCTCGCTGCCAGGGTGCAGGCCGTCCATCCGCTTCTTGACCGCCAGGCTGAGGCTGACGATCTCCTCCACATCCTGCTGCTCCTCGGTGGGCAGGCCGATCATGAAGTACATCTTGAGGCTACGTACCCCCGCTTTACCCAACAGGTCGGTTGAGGCCATCACTTCGTCGTAACTTAGTCGCTTGTTGATCACCCGCCGCAGCCGTTCGCTGGCCGCCTCTGGTGCGAAGGTGAGCGTGCGTGCGCCGCTGTCCACCAACGCCTGCACGAGGGTCGGGGTCATGCTGTCGGCCCGCATCGAGGAGATGCTGATCCGCGCCCCCATTGCGCGCAAGCCCGTTACCAGTTCGTCAATGTAACGATAATCGGAGACACTAGCCCCGACCAGGCCGATCTTGTCACGGAACTTCAGCCCCTCCTTCGCCTGCTCTAGCAGGAAGGGTACGTGGCGGTCGCGCTGGGGCAGGAAGGCGAAACCAGCCAGGCAGAAGCGGCAACCCCTCGCGCAGCCACGAGCAACTTCCATCAAGTATGCGTCGCCAAACTCGGTGTTGCGGGTCAGTACGCGCGAGTGGGTGCTAAACTGGTTGAGGTTGCGCGCCCCCTGCCTGCTGACTGGCAGCGCAATGTCAGGCCGGGGATGGCTCGCGCTTGGCTTGATGCCGCCAAAGCGTCCATCTTCGCTGTACCAGGTGTCGTAGAAGGCAGGCACGTAGAGGCCGGGCGACATGGCCGCCGCCTTGAGCAGCCCATCACGGTCGCCGTAGATGTGGTCGTGGATTGCCTCGTGCAGAGGAGGCCAGAGAGCCTCGGCCTCGCCAACAACCACGATGTCGAAGATTGGCGCGATAGGCTCGGCGTTGTCAATCGCGCACGCCCCCCCGACGACCAGCAGCGGTTGCCGCCCATCCCGATCCTTGCTCATCAGGGGGATGCCCGCCGCCTGCAAGATACGCACGATGTTGAAGTAGTCAAGCTCGAAGCTGACGCTGACCGCCACCACGTCGAAGTCCGACAGGGGGCGGTTGCTCTCCAACGAGCGCGGCATGGGCAGCGGCAAATCCGGCTGCTGCTCGGCAGAGTCAGGCAGGAAGACCCGTTCGCAAACGATGTCACTCTCGGCATTAAACAGGTCATAAACCGCCTGATAACCCAGGCTCGACATACCAACATAATAGGTGTTGGGGAAAACAAGCGCAACACTGATCCGCCCGCCCCAGTTCTTGGTGATCGTCCCCACCTCATCGGCCAGGCGTTGGATGCGCTCGTTTGCGCTCTTACTCGTCTGATTGTATTTTGCCATGAACCCCTTTTGTCCAATCCAATTTAGCGGGCGCAAGGTTCTGCGCCCCTCATGCAGTGATCTGCTGGAGAGCCAATCTGTTCCCCTAATTATAACGTCTATAGCAGGGGGTAGCAAGCTGAGGGCGTAACTGTGGCTCTCGGCTTGGTGCAACGGCTGGTGCAAACTGGAGCCAGACGGCTAACACGCCGGGTTGGTGCAGAGGACAAGCCTGACCGCGACTGCTCTGCTTATGCGCTTCCTGCTTCTGCTTTAGCTGCTGAGCAACCGTGATCACTTACAATATGCGTCCCAGGTTTGCTCACTGACGTGGCTTCAGCAGCCAGTATTGGGCCGTGCCGTCCTTGCCCTGAGCTATCGCCACCGTCTGGTAGCCTTGTTGCACGGCAGCGAGAAAGTCGGGCGGCCACGAGCCAGCGTCCCAGTCGCCACCAGGATCGCTGGCGAAGGGGTCAAAGGAGAGGACGACTACGGCCCAGCGTTTACGGCGTAGGTCGGCTACCTCCGCTGCATCATCGCGCAAGCCTGCACGAGTTAGCTGACGCAGGATGTAGCGATCATACACCTGATCGGCCCGCCCAGCCACCAGCAGCAGCCCCGGCACGTCGCAGAACACGTCGGCTCCGGCAGCAGACTGCAAGGCTGCCACCACCTGCCGGGCTGCCGCTTCGCGCTGGAAGCCGTGCAACTCGATGCCCTGCCCTGTAGCGACTACCGCCGCTAGCATCATCGCCTGCGCCAGGCTCGCCCCGCTAAAGCCAGCCAGCCGCCAGCCCGACCAGCTAGCGCGATCAGGTTGTGTGTAGCCGATCACGGCCAGCAGGATAGTGACAGCTAGCAACTCCATGAAGTAGTATTCTGCCGAGCCGAACTTGCCGACCGTAGCAGCGACCAGCCAGGCAGCGGGCCAGTAGATGAAGATCGCTCGCTGGCCGAGCGTTGTTGCCCGCCGCAATCTCCACCAGCCCACCGCTGCTAGCAGCACCAGGGCGGCAAAGATGCCCGCGAACACGGCGTAGTTCTGTGCTGCCCGCAAGCTGGAGAAGGCTGCGTTCCGCTCTGCGGTGACGATGTTCAGGTACGCGCCATCGGTAGCTGTTTGCATCGCCAGCAGCAGCAGCCCCGCGAATGCACCTGTCAGGCCCGCTAGCCAGACAGCCCGCTTGCGCTCCCCTGCCAGGCTCAGGCCCGCCAGCACGACCGCAGTCGGGGCCGCCACCATGCTCTGCTTTGTAAAGATTGCCAGGGCAAAGCAGAGGGCTGCGGCCACCAAGTTTAGCCTGGCCGAAGCCTCCTGCTTGCTCGTCGCCAGGTAGCACCCACCGAGAGTGAGAGCGATACCGAGCGCATCGATCCGCCCCACCCCCGCCCACATCAGGAACGGGTAGCCGCCCAGTGGCAGCAGCACACAGGCGGCCACCAGCCAGCGAGTGGCTCCCTCACGCTTCGCCAACAGGCCAACCATGCCCCCCACCGCCAGGCAGCTTACGACCGCCAGCCCTCGGCCCGCGACCAGCAATGGTACACCCAGTTTGTAGAGGCCGGCGACCAATAGCGGATAGAGGGGGGGGTAGTCGAGCAGGGGAGCCTGGTAGTAGCGATCAACGTAGGCGTAGCCCGCGCCCAGGCCGCCCCCCGCGATCTTCAGCGCACCAGTCAAGGTTAGCCCCTCACCGAAGTCTACGCTGTAGGGCCAACCAATGTGCAGCAAGGCTACCGCCAGCCCCCAAGCCGCGCCGAGCAAGAGCAAGAAGAAGGGGATGATAACAATCTGTTGGGAGCGTACTGGCAGCCTAAAAGCCAAGCTGGAAGTTGACCAGCAGGTTGCCGACCACGCAGATCAGCACCCCCGCAGCGATCAGGCCACGTTGCAGGCGGCTGAAGTGGTCGTGGGCTGCCACTAGCAGCAGCACCGCTACGAAGGGCATGAAGTCGAGGCTGTAGCGGTAGCCAAACTGGGGTAGACCACTGGCGTAGTAGAGGATGATAGTGAGGAAGCTGGGCAGGATCGCCGCCCAGCAAGCCAGCACTAGCGGCTGACGCAGGCGGGGTCGCAGCACGTAAGCGATGGCAGGGCTGGCGATCAGGATGCTCGTCCCCTGGATTGAGGGTACCAGCCAGGGGAAGGACAGAGTGGTGGCGTTCGCACTCGGCCAGGGGTCGAAGCCCTTGACGAACATATAGTAGAGGTTGGTCGGCAGGTGTTCCAGGCTAAAGAGGCCGACCTTTAGCTGATCGCGCAGTTGCTGGGTAGTCAACTGAGCGTAGTTGAAGCCACTCTCGGTGAAGGAGCCAAAGCGCACATAGTTATAAGCGAAGTAGATAACCACTCCTACTGCCAGCCCCGCCCCCACACTGACCAGCGGCACGATGGTTGACCGCCAGCCGCGCCGCTCAGCGAAAATCAGCACTATGAAGAAGAAGACACCCAGCCCAGTGGTGAAGCGCGACAGCACCGCCGCGCCTAGCAGCAAGCCCACCGCCAACCACTCCGCTGCCCCTACGTTTGCCAGCGGCTTACGCACCACGATTAGGATTGCCGCCAGGCTGACAACTACCGTGGTGACGTGGGCCAGGAACGACGGACCCTCATGGGTCAAGGGGTAGAGGTAGGAGCTACCAAAGAAGAAGAATAGCAGCAACCACTGCCGCCGCTGCCGTTCTACGTTCAGATGGTCGCCGATGCGCCAGAGTAGCCAGGCCGAAAGAGCAGCTAGCGGGTAGGCCGTGTACATGGTGTGAGTCTGGTAGCCGAACAGCAGGTAGGCAGGGATGGAGAGCAGGGCAGGGAAGGGGCCGAAGGGGATGTAAACCTTGCCGCCATAGTTGATCTGGTCGGCCACTAGCAGTGGCAGGCCGGTGATGTTCAAGCGGCCATGCAACCAGGCATCTGCCAGGTAGATGTACTGGTCGCCACTGCTGACTGGAGCGTAGCGTAGCAGAGTTACCAGTAGCAAGGCTCCGCCAAGGGCGGTTAGCACCAGCAGTAGATTGCTCTCACCACGACTGATCGCTGGCCCAGTTGCTGGCGAATCAGTGCTGGTTGCTTCGCGCATTGGCTAAATCAACCCCATCTTTTGCTTGACCTCGCGTAGGGTGGCCTGGGCTAGGGGGCGGGCCTTCTCCGCTCCGGCGGCTAGCACCTCGCGGATTTTGCTGTCGCTGACCTCGGCGCGGCGGGCGCGGAAGGCCGCCAGCCTCGTGTTCACCCCAGCGGCCAGCAGTCCCTTGCACTCCACACAGCCGATCCCCGCCGTGCTGCACTCGCGCCGCACCATCGCTGCCGTCTCACCCGCATTGAAGTAGTTGTGTAGCTGGTAGACGTTGCATAGTTCGGGCCTACCAGGGTCTTGGCGGGTCTTGCGCTGAGGGTCGGTAGTCATCTCCAACACGCGGGCGCGGGTCTCCTCCTCGCTGGCCGCCAATTCGATGTGGTTGTTAAGGCTCTTACTCATCTTATGCACCGCGTCCACGCCCATCACGCGAGGGAAGCTGGTCAGCAGCGGCTCCGGCTCTGGAAAGGTCTCGCCAAAGTGATAGTTGAAGCGGCGCACTATCTCCCGTGCCAACTCCAGATGGGCAATCTGGTCTTCGCCAACCGGCACTAGCTGCGCCTTGTAAAGCAGTATGTCCGCCGCCATCAGCACAGGGTAGCCGAGCAGCCCGTAGTTCACGTTGTCGGGGTGGTGCTTGACCTTCTCCTTGAAGCTGGGCGAGCGCATCAGCTTGCCAATCGGTGTGACCATGCCCAGGCAGATCATCAACTCGGCTACCTCCGGCACCTGCGACTGCACAAAGATTGTGCTGCGCTGTGGGTCGAGACCCGCCGCCAGCCAGTCAGCGGCCATCTCGCGGATGTTGCTCTGCATCCGACCCACGCCTACCTCCTCCATCGTGGTCAGCGCATGGTAGTCTACAATGCAGTAGATACAGTCATTGTTGCTGTCCTGCTGCAAGGCTACATAGTTCTGGATCGCGCCCAGGTAGTTGCCGATGTGCTGCCGCCCGGTTGGGCGCGCCCCACTGAAGACACGCACACTCATGGCCGTGCCGCCGGGCGGCCAGACGTGTCGCGGCTGGGGTAGAGCGGGCCTGGAGCCGAGTGCGGTGTGGCGTAGATCACTACCCCTGGGCCAGAGTAGGCGCGGGTGTAGAGGCTGTCCAAGGCCTGCTGCGTCTTACCACCAGCGTCCAAAGCCTTCTCTGCGCTGCCGTAGAAGACATAGTCCACTTTGTATTTATCTACAACGCTTTGTACTGGCCCCGCCCCGGTCATGGTGTAGAACAGCTTGACATCGGTTAGCCGCTGATCTATCGCCTTGTTGGTGATATCGTCACCCTTGTGCCACTGCCGCTCGTGGCCCTGCCAGGCAAGAACGGCGGGTCGTCCAGTGTAGCTGCTGACCCGGCCACCGTTCGCCAATTGGTACTCCTGATCGGGGTTGGCTTCGAGGATCGTCGCATCACCAGGGGTATTGGCTCGCAGCCAGTCCATCGCCTGCAAGTCGCCGCCGATGCCGATCTTGCCCGCGAACTCCGCCCAGCTATCGAGGCTGAGAGGGCGGCTGACCGCCTTCCCATCGCGGCTGATCGCCCCATTGTCGAGCAGGCGGGTGCGGATGTTGACCATCGGGTAGATCGCCGCTAGCAGCACCAGGAAGCTGAAGCCGACTGCCCAGACCGCCGTTGCTGCTCCCAGTGCGGGGTTGGGGCGCGCTCGCTCCTCTCGCCACTCGCGGGCGTAGCCAAACACCCTGCCACCTACCCACCAGGCAGCGTAGGCCGCCAGCAGGCCAAAGATCAGCCACAGTTGGTAGTAGAACTTGAACAGGGTGTTCATCCGCTTGTTGAACACGTCGTTGAGGAAGAACATCTCGCAGCCGAGCGCAACGAAGCTAGCCACCCCGATCAGCAGTAGGGCGAAGCGATCTGCGGTTGGCAATTCGGCCCCGCGCACCAGCACGTAGATGCTGCCTGCGATCAATAGGACGAGCAGAGGCAGGAGCGGAAACTTGAAGGCGAAGGCCAGCAGCAGGCTGGCTGCCATTGCCCCGCCCGCGACGAAGAAGCTGGTAGTCAGCCCCTTGCGGGCGGTGATCACCACCTGGGCCACCAGGTAAGTAACGATAGCATAGAGCGACACGCCAAATAGGATCAGGAAGCCTTCAAACGACTTGTCGTAGAAGTTGGGGGTGAAGATGTTGAGCAGGCTCTTGACGAGTGGCAGGTTGACCAGGAAGTTGTCCTTGAGGTTGTCGGGCAGGTTGGCCGTGCCGAAAGGAGCCTTGTAGGTGAGCAGGTAGGGGACAACGGCTAGCAGGCTGAGGGCAACCAGCGTACCCGCCTGCACCAGCCAGCCGAGCCAGCGGCGTGGTTCGAGCCAGGCATTGAGCCGATCCAGGGGTGAAACCTGCGGCCCGCCTTCCACCTGCCGTGCGCCCACCTGGATCGCTGCGAAGCCGAGGGCTGCCGCCGACTTGCCTTCTGGCAACGCATCGTGGGCGATTGCAGGCAGGCGCAGGCGGTTAGCCAGCAGCACCAGCACGACGACTAGCAGGTAGGTGGGGTAGTCCCAGGTGTTGGCGAAATAGAGGCAGCCAACTACCACCGCCGTGACGATCAGGCTCAAGCGGCTGTCCAGGCCACGCGCCAGCAGCGACCGCCGCCCAAAGCCACCTACCATCAGGGCTAGAGCGAGGGCGAGCGCGAGGATGGTTAGCGGCAACGCGCTGTAGTGCGGGTGGAAGTCGTTCAATACCGCGCTGAAGTTGGGCGTTTCAGTGATATTGCCGTAGTCCGCTGGCTCCTTTTGCCCATTCTGCCAGTCGTGGATCAGGCGGGTAGCGTTCCAGGGAAGGCCATACCAGCTACCGTTCCACACTGCATCGCTCCAGAACGGCTGTGGTGGCTCGGCCCAGGCTCCGACCTGCTGGGCAGCGACGGTGTAGGCGGGCTGTAGCCACGGCTGCACGTTGGCGAGGCTGCCGCCCATCATGATTAGCAAGGCGGCAAACACGCCAATCAGGTGCGGCAGCGAATCGCGGGCGAAGCTGCGGCGCACCCCCACCCTGCTCTCCTCCACGAGGGGAGATGCTTCTATGGTGAAGTTCTGGTTGTCATCGCTAGAGAACACCTTCTCCTGGCGGCCATCGCTGGTGACGATCTGCTGGGTAACAATAGCCGCCCTGTCTTCTCCCTCAAAGGATGAGAGTTCGGGGTCGGCTTCGTCTTGGCGGCCACGCAGGCGCAAGCTAACCATCTCGTAGACCAGGCCGTAGCAGCCGACAGCGGCCAGCGCGAAGACCAGGATGTTGCTAAGGTTGTAGCCCACATTCTGGTTGATGCCACTGAGCTTGATCAGGGTGGCGGCCATCATGTAGCCGAAGTAGTAGTAGTTGGTGAGGTAGCCGCTCATCCACATATCTTTGGGTGGCATATAGTCGCTGCTGAGGATCGAGTTGATGAAGCCAAAGTCCATCCACTTCTCTTGCCCGTTCATGTCGGGGTCGAGGGCGCGGAAGAAGGCCCAGGCCAGGAAGAAGATGAGGAAGACCACCTCGGTACCAACGATCACGCTGCGCTTCTGGCGCACAAAGGCGCGTAGGTCGGCCAAGCCGCTCCCACCTGCCCGCAGCAGCAGCCAGGCGGAGAAGCCGCTGATCAGCAGCAGCACGAAGACGATCAACCCCTGACTGAAGGCTGCGATGTGCAGGTTCGCCAACAGCCACGTGCCGTAGCTGAGCAGCAGGATGCCCAGCACCTTGCTGAAGGCATAGCCGCGCCCAGGCAGCTTGCGGGCTAGCACCATCATGATCGGGAAGGCCACCAGGCCGATCACCTCTACCATCACCCACCAGGTAAACAAATCGAGCATCATCTTCTCCCTAGCTATGACAGTAGCAGGTAATCAGCAACAAGCTGCCGCCCTTGCTCACTGCCAATCACCCACCACATCACTCGTCACCCACTGTCTACTTCAGCGCGTCGAGCCGCTCCTGTGCCTGCTTGACAAAGGGGTTATCTTGTTCGGCGTTGGCGATACAGTCGCGGTAGGCACCCTTCGCCGCATCGATCTGGCCCTGCTTCTCATAAGTCTGGCCCAGTTGGTACCAGCCCTCCGCAAACTTCTTCTCCGCGTTGACTGCCTTGAGGAAGGCCACCACCGCGTCACCGTCACGGCCACGGTCGCGGTAGGCATAGCCCAGCTTGTTCCAGGCGGCTGCATTGAGCGGGTTCTTCTCCGAAGCAGTCTCCCAGGTCTTGAGAGCCAGGTCGGGTTGCTCAATACTCATGTAGAGGTCGCCCATCTGCTGCCAGGAGGCTACATCGTCGGGCTGCAAGCGCACCGCCTCGCCAAACTGGAAGATCGCCTCGTCCGGCTTCTTGATCTCCCGGTAGTAGATAGCCAGGGCGCGGTGAGCTTCCACGTCGTTCGGGCTGGCTTCCGATGCAGCCCGCAAAGCATCCAGCTTGGGGTCAACGCCGACCGGGATCGGGGTGACACCGGGGCGCGGGGTGGGGGTCGGCTTGGGGGTGGGGGATGGGCGTGGCTTGCCGCTCATTGTATCACCCGCGAGAGTAGACGAGTCGCTGCTACCGACTGCGTAGATTTGCACCTTGCCATCTGGCCCATCGTAGACCTTCCGTAGGATGCCTGCCTTCGTCATGTCGTCGAACTTGTTGGCCTGGTTGTAGGCGTAGTCGTAGCGGATGTGTTCTATCTGCCCGACGTAGATGTAGCGCACACCATACTTGGCGATCAGGTCGCTGGTCGCGTAGGGGTCGGTGGACTCGTAGATCAAATCGCCGTCGCCTATCCGACCTGCCCCGCGATCACCGACCCGCTCCTGTACCTGGAAGTCGTAATACTGCTCACCGGGGTGTTGCGGGTTGATAATCGTGGGAAAGCCAGTGAACATCGAGGGGAAGTTGCCCGCCCCGCGATAGTATTCGGCAGGGGCGGAGACGACCATCGGCGTACCCTTGAGGTTCTTGAGCAGCCAGTTGATCGCTTCGTACTCATACTTGAACTCAAGGCGGCCACTCTTGTGAACATCATCATAGCCCGGTTGTAGCACCGCCATCTTCATCCAGGCCATGCCGTCCAGCGTGCCAGTCGGTGAACCAGGGCCAAAGCGGTTGTTGTCTGAGAGGCGGCTGGGCGTGCCAAAGAAGTTGAAGCCGAGGCTGACTAGCAGCAGCACCAGGAAGATCGGGGTGAAGACCAGGCGGTAGGCGAAGCTAGCTCCACCTAGTGGCGGCTTGAACTGTTGGCTCCACCAGCCACGCTGCGGTTCTGGCTGCGGCTCCTGCGGCTCCTCTGGGATTACCTTCACCACTATCGGTGCGGCTTCTTCGGGGCTGGCTTCGCCCACCGTCGCCGCTGCATCCCCGTCGTTGTAGCTAAGATTGTGGGCAGCGGCGGCTACCTCACTGTTGGCAGTATCGTAGCTGGTCGCATCATAGCCCGTTGGCTCATCCCCTTCCGGGTCGGTCGTCGCCGCAACTGCGCCATAGTCAGCGACGTTGCTCGCGTCCTGATCAGTTGGCAGCGGGTTGACCGCTGCTTCGTCGCTAGTCGCGCCGTAGCTGGCGATGTTGCTTGCGGGGGCAGTCGTCTCCGCTGCGGCAGCCTCATTGCGCTCTGGCTCGTCGGGCGAGAGGGTAGGGACGCTCTGTTCGAGTGTGACGGTAGCGGTAGTGCGAGCGGGGCTGCGACCCTCGTCGGCCAGGATCGCCTCGTCGCGGCCATCGTAGATGTAGTAGAGGACCATCGCCCCTGCCATGCCCAGCAGTACCCAGGCTTGCTCGTAGAACTTGAAGACCGTGTTCATGCGGCTGTTATTGAAGTCTACCAGGTAGACCAACTCCACCGCCAGGGTGATGCCCACCCCACCAAGCAGGATCAGGTTGGCGAACATCCCAGCGCGGTCGTTGCGCCGCCCAAACAGGGTGATCACGCCGAGACCGACCAGCAGCGCGAGCATCCCCACTACTGGCAGCCCCCTTGCCATTAGCAGCACTGCCCCAGCCAGCACCAGTAGCGTAGCCAGCAGAGGGATAGGAGCAGGCAGAGCCAGGCTCAAACCTGCGACACCAATCGAGCGCAGCGGACGTGGCTGCACGGCTGGCAGCGAAGGGGTAGCTGCGAGTGGCTGCCTCTCCTCCTCAACAGCGGGCTGCTCCCCTACATCTGCTGCCCAGGGGTAGCTTGGTACGCTGCTTGTTTCTACTGGCTGCGCCTCATGCTCGGCCAGCCCTGTGGCCTGCTCTGTTATGGGCGCGGGTGCGCTGGCTGACTGCTCCGGCTCTGTCCAGAGGTAGGGGTGGGCGGGATAGTCATTAGAGACCTCCTCTACCACCCGGTTGATCGTGCGGACGCGCATGGTGCCACGCACTGGTAGGGCAGTGGGGTTAGCCTCCTCGTTGTGGCTGTTACCATTGCTAGCCGCCTCTGGCTCGTGGCCGTTGCTGGCGGGGTGACCGTCGCTGCTAACGTTGGTGGTGACGCTCTCCCCTTCTCCCTCCTCGCGTGGGACAAAGCCAGGGGCGAGGAAGCCGCTAACCGACCTGAGGCTGCGGGCGGGACGCAAGCCGAGGCTGCGCGGTATCCACTTCACCCCCGCCAGACGCAGCAGCACATAGGCAGCGGCAAGGACGACGAACAGCCCCCAGACTACCAGGAACTCGCCCAGCCGAGTGCGGCTGTCTTCTGGCACTACCCCCACCTTGCTGTAGAATACTTTGAAGTTGATGAAGAAGGGCAGGTAGGCGAGTAGCGAGAGGCCAACCAGCCCGCCGAAGTTGGCTAGCTGGCCGAGGATCGCGGTTGGGCGGCTCAACAGAGCCTCGTTGCGGCCCAGCACTCGCTCGCGGATGAATAGCGGTACTAGCATCCCCCCCAGGGTGACGACCACGTAGGTTGGGAAGTCCCAGGAGTTGACCACAAACAGGCTGCCGAGGTTGATCGCCGCCGTGAGTAGGGTGAGCAGGCCGAGGGCGAAGTTGTCGCTCCAGAGCGTGCCAGACCGCTGGAAGAAGTTGGTGAGGCGTTGCGGCCAGCGACCGCTCGGCTGCTCGTAGGTCAGCCATCGCTCCGTCCCCTTTGTGTCAAAGGCGAAGTTGAGGGCGAATACCCCCGCGAGCAGGGCGAAAGGGATGACCATCATATGGGGGTGCAGGTCGCCATAGAGGAAGCTCCAGTAGGGGAACTCCTGGATCATATAACCACCGTGGGCGTAGATGCGGGTGGTAGTAAAGAAGTTGTAGCCACCCTGGATCGCCTCAGTCACCCGCGAGGGTTCTAGGCCGAGATTGTAGAACCAGGGCAGCACCGTGTCACCGACAAAGCCAACGCGGTTGTAGAGGGCAATCAGGCCGCCAAATATGTTGCCGATGTATAGGGTGAGGAAGGTTGCCAGCACCCCGTAGCGCATGGCAGTACCGTTGAAGCCGCCCGCCGTGTTGTAAGGCTGCTCCGTTTGCTCCCGCCGCTGGCGGCTGAAGGCGATCAGGTTGTAGACTACGCTAGCCACACCCGCTGCGATCAGGGCAAAGACGAGGGCCATGCTGAGGTTGAAGGCGATGGTGGGGATAATGCCGGTCAACTTGATTGGCACCGCCAGTATCACGTAGCCGTAGTAGTAGTAGTTGATCATGTTGCCGCCGAAAAAGGCATTGCCAGGCGGCATCCAGGGGGCGCGCAGCACCGAGTTGAGGTAGCTAAACTCCATCGGGCGTTCGCCACCGTAGGTTGGCCCCCAGAGGTCAGGATTGAGGCTACGCAGCCACAACTGGAAGAAGAAGGAAAGGATGAAGACCAACTCCACCCCCAGCACTAGCTTCCAGCTTGCCCTAAACCAGGCGACCATCTGCTCCCGCTTGCTGCGCCAGACGTAGCCACTGAGCAGGCTGAGCAAGACCACGCAGCCGAGGATCGTCCACACGCTGAACATCGCAATGTGCAGGCTAGCCAGTAGCCAGGCGAAGAAGGCGACCAGCACCAGGGCTACTACTTTGCTAAAGATGTAGCCGCGGTCTGGCAGCCAGCGGAACATCCCCCAGGTGAGCGGCTGGGCCAGGAAGCCGAGCAGGTAGATCGCCAGCAGCCAGAGGATGATCGCCACGATCTGGTTGTCGTTGGCGGTTGTGTTCCAGGCGTAGTCGTCTACCACCGGAGCCTTCGATGGCTCGATGTCCAGCTTCATCAGCTTGTCAACCGGCACGTTGCCGTTGATCGTGTAGGGTGGCACCGGTGGGTTGTAGCGCGCCTGCGAAACCGGGCGATCCACAACATTGCCAAACAGCACCGCGTAATCCTCATCTGCCAACTCCCGCGTCTTCTTGAAGATCATCGTGCGCGGGTGATCGTAAACGGTAAAGCTCTCGTCGGCGTGGCTATCGTCGATCTCGAAGCCGAAGATGCGGGGGAAGCTCCTGGCATCATGCACCATCTCGAAGCCGAGCTTGCCACTGAGCAGCAACTCATAGTAGCGGGTCGCCACTGGGTAACGCCAGGGCATCTTGTAGAGGGTGCCGTAGAAGCGGTTGCTGACAATTACGATGTAGTCAATGCTCTTTAGCTTGTCCTTGTAGGCCTGCAAGGCCTGAGGGCCGGGCATATCCATGCCGTGACCTTCGATGTCGGTCATGCTGAAGCGACTGGCTGGCCCCTTGACACCTGAACCAACTGGGAATCCTTCCTCCCAGTTTGCGCCGTCCTTCGCCACTACTGCGCCCGCAGGGATGTTGCGGTTGGCCCAGTTGGTAGCGTCTACCGAGGTGTGGTCGGTGGTGTAGATCGCGTTGTAGGCGACCGCCCAGAGGAAGCCACCGACCACTGCGATCATGCCCACGGCCTGCACGACGCGGGTGACGCGGAAGCGGCCCTGGGCCTGCGGCCAACGCTGCCGCGCCCAGCGGTAGACGATGCACAACGCCCCAGCGGTAAGCAGCGCGAGGATCGGCACCAGCGGCAAAGTATAGCGCATCCACTTTGCCTCAAGCGAGAGGATCAGGGCGGCATAGGGGATACCTGCGCTAAAGAGCAGCATCTCCCCTGGTGTGATGTAGTGCAGGCTGAGGATCAGCAGGCTGAAGCCGATCAGCCCGATCAGCCCAGCAATGCCGTACTTGAAGATGTCATTCGGGTCACCACTGCCGCCAACCAGGGTCTGCAAGGTTGGCGCGAACAGGCTGAGCAGTATCCGCATGGCGAAGTAGAGGGCGACCAGGGCCAGCACCGCCCCGCCCACCGCAATCGCCAGGCTAGCAGCCCCGCGCTGGGCCAGCCGCCGTGCCTGGTTGTAGAGCAACTCGAAGATACCCGCGAAGTCAAAGGCGAAGCGGATCAGCATGAAGGCGAGCGCAGCAAACACTACCGTACCCGCGATCACCCCGAAGCCCCACAGGTAGAGGTTGCCAGGGTGGTAGAAGATGTTGGTACCGATGTACTGGCGCGTGTATGGTACGTCGGTCAGGCCGCGCATGATGTTGTTTTGGTAGCCGACAATGCCCAGGTACTCGCGCAAGCGGAACAGGGCGTAGGGTTCGCCGATCTCGAAGCCGACCAGGGTGAAGACCACACTGGCGATCAAGCGGGGCAGTGAGTGGACGAACACGCTAACCCGGTGGTCGCGCTCGAAGGGGCTGGCGGGACGCAGGCCAATCGGGTCGTCGTAGACAGCCCCTAGTTGGCGGCTACGGTTGGCGTAGATAGCCCGCAGGGCGTAGGCAACGACGATCACAATCGCTAGTGGCACAATCGTGATCTTGGTTGCCATAGCAAAGCCAAGGGCCAGGCCCGCCAGGATCGCCGACCCCCAACCCCCCTGCTGCATGATCCGCACCGCGAAGTAGATGGTCAGGGTAACGAAGAAGGTGACGAACGAGTCGGTGGTGATGAAGTGGGCTAGCTGAATGTTGGTCACGCTGAAAGCGATCAGGGCGGCGGCGAACAGGCCCGCCCACTTGCCGTAGATGCGCCGCCCGATCAGGAAGACGAGCAGCACGGTGCCGAGGTCGGCCAGGCTGCTGAGGAAGCGACCAACCAGGAAGTAGCGTGCATCATTGTTGTCCGCCCCATCTATCTCCTTCCAGCCCTTGCCTAGCACTGGGCTGAGGACGTTGAACAGCCCCGTAACCGGCCCATGCAGCACCTTAGTCAGGTAGAGCGGCAGGCTACCGTAGGAGAAGTCGTTGAAGCTGGGGCGTACTCCCCCTGCCCCCCCGTCCGGCACGCGGTGGCGGGTGCTGATCGGGCTGTTGTCCACGTCGGCAAGGATGCCCCAGGGTGCGCTAACCTCCTGCCCTGTGGTGTTCAGCACCTTATCGCCAGGGGGGATGTTCCAGATGGTCAGCCCATCCTTCGGCACCTCCGCCCCATCCTTGCCGACCACCTTGAAGTCGAAGGGGAGGTTCCAACTGATCCGGTAGATGATGTCGGCAGCGACGAACCGCTCGTCGGGGTGGCGGTGGTTGCCGTTGTCCCAATCCATGCCGCTGAAGCGAAAGAAGGCAGCTAGCAGCAGCAGCAGACTGAGCAAACCGATCATCCGCCAGTCACGCGGCTGGCTCTCGCGGCGGGGGCGGGCAGCGCGGATGGGAGCGATAACCGGCAGGGGGGTGCTGGCCGCCACGTACTGCTCGGCAGGGATTGGCTCGTCCGCTTCGGCCTCGGCAGTGGCGCGGGCAGCGACCTCTGCGCTCTCCTTTGCCAGAGCGGCCTCATGCTCGGCTTCGGCCTGCGGCTCTACTGCTGCTGGCTGACCCTCTGGCACCGACCATTGCTGGCTGGCCGCCTCTGCTGCCTGATCTTCAGGCCCGTTGTAGGGTACGGACATCTTCACTACCTTCCTGAGCGCGACTGACGAATGATGATTGCAAGGAATATGGCGAAAACTACCCTCCTGGAGCGCGGTAGCCGGGCTATTTTAGCACATCTCTGCCGTCTCTGACAAGAAACGAGCAAACTTTTAGCTAGGCTAGTACGATGTTGGTAAGGTGACTGGTAAGGTGCAGACACGTTGCTTGCTAGCCAACCCCGGAGATGGAACACGCTAATTGCGACCCTGGTTACAAGTGGGGACGCACCGTCTTCTCCGCCACCCTCTGCTATACTGGACTTGACGGCCCGATGGTTGTATAATGGGCGCGCAAGCGACTTTAGCAAACAACTTTGACTTATGGCTACTTTGGAGGGCGACGATGCCGACGACCGCAACCGAACCGCAGACTACCCAGGCCACACAGCGCAAGATCACCAGCCACGACCTCTACAAGCTACGCTTCCTGCGCGACCCCCAGGTTTCGCCCGACGGCAAGCGGGCCGCTTTTGTGCTTAGCACCGTAGATCGGGCCGACAACCGCTACCGCTCGACGATCTGGCAGTTGCCACTCGACGGCGGCACGGCGCAGCAGGTCACGGGTGGGCCGAAGAACGATGGTCGCCCGCGCTGGTCGCCTGACGGTCGCTGGTTGGCTTTCCTCTCCGACCGGGGTGAGGCTGGCCCGCAGCAGGAGAGCGCAGGCGGTGGCAAGCCGCAACTCTGGCTGCTGCCCGCTGACGGATTTGGTGAGGCGCGCCAGCTTACCTTCATGTGCCTGGGGGTGGCCGAGTTCGTCTGGTCGCCCGACAGCCAGCGCATCTGCTTTGTAGCAGCGGTGGATGAGCCAAGCGTGCTGGCCGAGGCCAGGCGTGACCGCGACATGGGGGCTGGTAAACTGGCTCGCATTGGCGCGCCCGATGCCGCCGAACTTGCCGCCCAGGGAGCGGAAAAGAGCAACGCTGGTGCAGGGATGAGCGACGAGGAGGGTGGCAGCGAGGAGTTCAGCAGCCCGCTCCGGTCGCCGGAGCCAGCCCACGAGAGCGCAGTCAATGAGGAGAAGAACGACGAGAACCGCCCGCGGGTGATCAGCCGCCTCAGCTACAAAGAGGACGGTGGAGGCTACGTTGGCTCGGAGCGCGTCCACCTCTTTGTGATTGACGTGCCAGCAGCCAGCGACCTTTATGGTTTCGCCAGCACGTTGGCCGAGCATGATCTGGCAACGATGCCGCGCAAGAAGGACGAGAAGAAGGAGGAGGAGGCGTTGGTCAAGGAGCGTGACCTTCGTGACACCGCCCGCCAGCTTAGCGGCGGTGACTACAACGAGTTCAGCCCCAGTTGGTCGCCCGACGGCAAGTGGCTGGCCTTCTGCTCCAACCGCCTGCCCGACCGCGATCTCACCCCTGCGCTCGACATCTTCCTCATCCCCAGCCAACTGGCTGCTGGAGACGTGTTTGCCGAGCCGCGCCAGCTTAGCCCCGGCGTGGGGCCGAGCGGCGAGCCAGCCTGGTCGCCCGACGGCAAGCAGATCGCCTACGTCGGTCACGCCCACCAGGGCGAGATGGGCGGTGGCTTCGACAACAAGCTCTGGTTGCTGGATGTGGAGGTTGGTGCCACGAGCGTGCGTTGCCTTAATGAGGGCTTCAAGCGCAGCCTCGGCCACCAGGTTGGCACCGATATGCGCGAAGGGGTGGGCGATGAGTCGCCGATCTGGTCGCTCGACGGCCAGAGTATCTACTTTACCGCCAGCGACCGGGGCGCAAACTATCTGTTCCGCCTCGACCTGGCGAAGGATGCGCCAACTGCGGGCGTGGCTGGCAACAGCTACAGCCACCCGGAGGCTGGCTTGCCGATCACTCGCTTGAGTAGCGGCACACCTTCGCTGCTGTCCTACAGCTTCGGCCCAGGCCAGCAGCAGTTGGTCTATGTGGGCAGTAATGCTCTCAGCCCCAATGATCTCTACCTGCTCAACGCCGATGGTAGCGGCCAGCGGCGGCTGACCGAGGTCAACGCCCCTCTCCTTGCCGAGGTGCAGTTGAGCGAACCAGAGGAGATCACCTTGCAGCGCGATGGGGTTACAGTGCAGGGCTGGCTACTCAAGCCTGCCGACTTCGATGCAAGCAAGCAATACCCTCTCATCCTTGAGATACATGGCGGCCCACACAGTGCATATGGGATGGAGTATATGCACGAGTTCCAACTGCTGGCGGCGCGGGGCTACGTTGTCCTCTACAGCAACCCGCGTGGCAGCCAGAGTTACGGCGAGGATTTCGCCAATGCGATCCGGGGCGACTGGGGAGGCGTGGACTACGACGACTTGATGGCCCTGGTGGACGCAGTGGTGGCCCAGGGCTACGTGGACACGGCGCGCATGGGTGTGACCGGCGGCAGCTACGGCGGCTACATGACCAACTGGATCATTGGTCACACCGACCGCTTCAAGGCCGCCGTCACCCAACGCTGCATCTCCAACCTGCTGAGCTTCTGGGGGACGAGCGACGCTGGCATCTTCTTTGGTATGTACGAACTGCCCGGCCACCCCTGGGATGACCCGACCACGCTCAAGTGGTATCTGGATCACTCACCGATCAGCTATCTCAAGCAGATGAAGACCCCGACCCTGATCATCCACAGCGAACAGGACTACCGCTGCATGATCGAGCAGGCCGAGCAACTGTTTGCTGGGCTGAAGCTACGCGGGGTGGAGACGCAGATGGTGCGCTTCCCCAACGAGTCGCACGGCCTCAACCGCGGCGGCCAGCCACGCCACCGCATCGAGAACCTTGAACGGATTGCGGGCTGGTTCGACACCCACCTTTAGAGGCTTGTAGCTCCGGTCGGTTGCTGGGGCATAGCAGACCTCAGCCAGCGGCCATCCACTGATCACCTGGAGATAAAATGGCAAGCAACCCAAAGCGACCTTTCGCCCCCGAAGATGTCTACCGCCTGCGAACGGCTGGCGACCCCCGCGTGTCACCCGACGGCAAGTGGGTGGCCTTTACCCTGCGTGTGGTTGACCGCGGCGAGAACCGCTACCGCAGCAACATCTGGGCGGCTAGCCTGGACGGCAACAATGTGCGGCGGCTGACCTCTGGCCCCAGCAGCGACAGCCAGCCACGCTGGTCGCTGGCGGGTCGCCTGGCTTTCCTCTCCGACCGGGGCAAGGAGGGCGAACGTGATGCAGTGGCAGGCGGTGGCAAGCCGCAGGTTTGGTTGCTAGAGATGGACGGCAGCGAGGCGCGCCAGCTAACCTACCTGCGCGAGGGGGTGAGCAGCTTCGAGTGGTCGCCGGATGGCACCCGCATCGCCCTGGTCAGCGAAGTGGAGGACGCAGAGTTGGTTGGCTACGAGGAGCGCATCCGCAAAATGGGCATCCGCGCCACCCGCGCCCCCGGCCAGCCCGAAGCCGAATTGCCGAGCGCGGCTGAGGAGGCGAAGGGGGTAGACGCACCCACCCCTAGCGACGGCGACAGTAGTGAGCAGCGCAGCAGCGCAAAGCCAGCCGAGGGCGAAACCGACAGCAGCGAGTACGATAAGAGCGAGGAGAACAAGCCGCTGGTGATCAGCCGCCTGCACTACAAGTTCGATGGCACTGGCTTCTACGACACCAAGCGCAGCCACATCTTCCTTGCAGATGTGCCAATACCCGCCACCGACATGGAGGATATTCTGGCCGCCTTCGACCTCGGCAGCAAGCCGAAGAAGAAGGACGAGGACGCTGATCAGGGAGGAGCTAAGAAGGACGAGAAGCTAAACCCGAAGCTGAAGCAGGCCCAGGAGCGCGACCCCCGCGACACCACTCGCCAGCTTACCAGTGGCAACTGGGACGATAGCGAACTCTGCTGGTCGCCCGACGGCAGCCTGCTCGCCTTCAGCAGCAGCCGCAGCCCAGAGCGTGACTACAACATTAGCATCAACGACATCTTTGTGGTGGAGACCAGTACTGCCACCTTGCCCCCCGCCAGTGGGGAGGCTACAGGCAGCTTCCCAGTGCCACGCCAGCTTACGCGCAGCCAGGGGCCAGCTAGTGCGCCTGCCTTCAGCCCAGACGGTAGCGTGATCGTCTATGCGGGCCACCTCGACCCTAACGACCATGCAGGCTGTAAGCCAGTGCGCCTGTACGCGCTCGACCCTGCGCGAGAGCAGCAGGAGGGCCGCTGCCTCATGGCAGACTTTGCGCGCTCGGTCGCAGCGGAGGGTGTACTGGCGACTAACGGCGACCACCGCTTCAGTGCGGACGGCAGCCAGCTCTACTTCTTCGCGGGCGACCGGGGCAACAGCAGCATCTTTAGCGTTCCTCTTGCTCCGCCCACCAGTGGTGAAGGTGCTGCTGGCGCAACCAGCAGTGGCACTGGGCCAGAAGCGGGCAGCAACGTGACTCGGCTGGTCAACGGCGACAACTTCCGCATGACGGGCTTTGACCTGCTGGGCGATGGGCAGCTAGTCTACACTATGAGCCAGACCTTCATCCCCTCCGACCTCTACGCCTGCGCCCTGGACGGCACCAACCGGCGGCGGCTGACCGACCTCAACGGCAAGCTGCTCTCTGAGCTTGCGCTAGGCACGGCAGAGAAGTTCACGGTGGAGAATGAGGGCTTGCAGATCGATGGTTGGCTGCACAAGCCTGCGGGCTTCGATGCGGGCAAGCAGTATCCTCTCGTCTTGCAGATACACGGCGGCCCGCAATCTAGCTTCGGCGACGGCTGGACGCTGCTCAACCACGTGCTAGCGGGCCGCGAGTACGTCGTCGTCTACCTCAACTGTCGTGGCAGCACCAGCTATGGTGAGGACTTCGCCCGAGGCTGCCTCAAAGACTGGGGCGGCGGCGACTACCGCGACCTGATGGCCGGGGTGGACTACGCCTGCACCCTACCCTACGTGGATAGCAGCCGCCTGGGCGTGACTGGCTATAGCTACGGTGGCTACATGACCAACTGGATCGTCGGCCAGACTACGCGCTTCAAGGCCGCCGTGACCCAGGCCAGCCTGAGCAATATGATGAGCGACTGGGGGACGTGCGATACTGGCGCACTGTTCGACGACATGGAGTTCGGCAACCCGCCCTTCGACGAAACCGCCCTCTACCTGGAACGGTCGCCGCTTATGCACGTGCGGAAGGTAGAGACTCCTCTGCTGATCCTGCACGGCGAGGTGGACTACCGCTGCATGATGGAGCAGGCCGAGCAGATGTACACCGCCCTCAAGTACCTACGCAAGGACGTGGAGTTCGTGCGCTTCCCCAACGAGCCGCACGCGCTCTTTCGGCGCGGTCAGCCCCGCCACCAGGTTGAGTGGCTGGGCCTGATGGCGGGTTGGTTTGCCGAGAAGCTCTAGCCTCAGAGCAGCCAGCCCAATCCCCGCACCCACTGGCCGATTACCCCAGTCAGCGGGGCTGGGTAGAGGCCGAGCGCGATGCTACTCGCCAGCAGCACCAGCAGCAGCAGAGTTACGCTGAGGTCGGGCCGCAAGTCACTTGCTGCTTGGCCCGTGCTGCTCGTCGTGGCAGTAGCAAACAGCAAGGGGGTGAAGTGGCGGGCAACCGCTGCTAGCATCAGCAGGCTGGCGAGCAGTAGGGCTGCCAGCCAACCCCAACCAAGCTGCGCTGCCGCTGCATACAACTGATAGCGGGCGGCGAAGCCGTAGAGCGGCACGAAGCCGACCAACGACAGGCCCGCCACCACCAGCCCGGCCCTCACCACCAGCGCACTAGCACCAGCCTCCACCAGGTTGAGGCTGACCAGAAAGAGCGGCACGCTCAGGCTATAGCCGAAGGCAGTCATCAACGCCCCACTCAGGCCGAGGGCGGTGCCGCTGCCGAGGCCAAATAGCACCACCCCTGCATCAGCCACGTAGAGGTAGGCGAGGATACGGGTTCGTCGCTCTGCCCCAGCATAGGCCAGGGTCGCCCCCAGGATCGCCCCGCCCATGCCCAACCCCTGGGTAGCGAGGCGGGCGAGGTCGTTCTGCAAGAGCAGCGGTGGTAGCCCCGCCAGGGTGTGGGCCGCGAACAGCACCGCAGCCCCAGAGAGGCTACCGACCGCCAGCAACCCTGTCAGCCCGCTGCCCCGACCGGGGTCGAACAGGGTGGCTAGCCAGTAGTGGAATGGTACCACGCCCAGGCGCAGGGCCAGGCCGCAGACCAGGAAGGCAAAGGCCGCCTTGAGCAGCCCACGTTGGTCAGGGTTGAGCCGATAGTAGTCAGCCAGGATTAGGGCCACCCCCAGCAATACACTGGCAAGCGTTGCCAGGCTAAGGTAGCGCAGGGCCGCCGCGAAGGGGCGCACTGGCAGCAGCGTCGTCACCGCCTCCCCAGCCCTCCTATTGCTGACCGCCACCAGGCCGAGCGAGAGGACGAGACTACTAGCCAGCAGGCTGATCGCGCTGGCGTAGGGGTTCTGGCTGAGGGCAACCAGGCTCGCGCCGCTGTTGACCGCCAGTGCGGTCGTCACTAGCGCGTTGCTCTCCTCTGCCACCCGTGCATGGTAGAGGATCGCGGTCAGCAGCGGCACCAGCGCGAATGCAAGGTAGAGCCGTTCTAGCGAACCAAGCTGCAAGTCGAGGCCGAGCAGCCCCCCCCTGCCGTCGGGGGTGAAGGCCAGCAAAGCCCCCTGCGCACCGATAGTCAGCACGGCGGTTGCCACCGCCAGCAGTTGCCGTCCACGGAGGATGAAGGCGACCGCAGCCCCGATAGCTGGCGCAAAGATGAGAGCTAGCAGGAGGCTACTCATCACGTAGTACTTCCAGGCTGAGACTGCGTCGCCGCTCATACATAGCCACCCACAGGTAGCTGAGAGCCGCCGCCAGCCCGATGGTGATGGCTGCCGTCAAGCCCTCTACCAACAGACCTCCCCGTGTCGCCAACGCTGCCAACAGCAGGCTGAGGCCGTTGAGCGTGACCAACAAGCCCTCACTGAGCTTGATGATGTCCCGCGCCAGTACCAGCACGAACACGCCGCAGAGGATCACCCAGTAGAAGCTGAAGTTGACCAGCCCCTCTCCACGTACGCTGACCGGGTAAGCTGCACTGAGCGCGTAGGCCGCAATGCCGCTGATCAGCAGCGCAGTACCAGGTAGCAGGTAGTCGAGGACGACGGCCCGGCGCGAAGTGTTCTCCGCTGCTGTCCGCACCGCCAGCCGTTGCCGCCGCCGCAGGGCCGCCAGCGCGAAATCGTCCAACTCTGCCTCGTAGTCGCTGACTATGCCTCGCGCTCTCTCCAGGCGCAGGCTGGTAGTGGCGAACAACCCAGCTACCGTCAGGCCGGTGACGACCTGCAAGAGGGTGCTGCTGCTGAGGTCGAAGCCCAGCAGCCGTGTGTCTGCTGGGACGCTGCCGCCAACCAGTAGCCCAACCAACAGGTACTGAGCCAGCAGCGCAGGCACAGTGAACCGCCAGTCGCGCAGCAGCACCAGCAGCACGCCAGTCAGGATTATGCCCCCTGGTATGCCAATCGCCGCCAAATCAATCATCAGCCTGCCTTCCCCTTGCCTTCAGTATAAACCCTCATTCGCTTGCCAGCGCAGCCTGTAGTATACACCAACTCCTCTGGCAAGCTGAAGCCACCGCCCCGCGCTGCCAGCCGTGTTGCTTAGGCCCCACGTCTTCTTCTGCGCTGTACAGCATAGCGGCTGGCAGCGCGAGGGCGGTAGTAGCTAGCTGGTGGGATCACAAATGGGCAGCTCACCTGCTGATCACCAACAGTGCGACCAAAAGGAGCAGGGCCGTCGCTAGCAAGTAGTAGCGGCCCTCGACCGCGTTGTTGGCATTGCCCAGCAGCCCTGCTACATAGCGCAGTAGGTTAGTAGCTGCTCCACCCCAGGCACGGGGGTGCAGCCAGTCGGCGAAGCGCAGGTACTCGCCAACTGGAGCAATCACGTCGGGCGCAGTCAGCCGTTCGCCAGCCGCCACTACCCCCCGCCTTCGAGCCGCCAGCCCAATGGTGACGAGGAACAGCAGCCCCAGCCCATAACCAGCCGCCGACCACTGCGGCAACGCGAGGGTTGGCAGGCGCAAGCCCGCCGCCTGGGCCAGGTAGGTCAGTGCGAGGTCGCCCAGGCCGCCTGCTGCCAGGCTAGCCAGGCTAAGCAGACCACCAGCCAGCCAAATCGCCAGTCCGCCGCCACCACTCCGCGCCTCGACCACCAGTGCGACGCTGGCAAAGAGGGTTAGTAGCAGCCAGCCGAGTGGCAACCAGAGCAGCAGACTGTTGACGCGCAGGCACTCGATGCAGAGCAGCCAGAAGGCAGGGGCGGCAGCGAAGGGGGGTAGGGCTGCCAGGCTCAACGCCCCCACCGGTGCGAGTAGTCGCTGGCTCATGCCAGCCGCTAGTGTAGCTCGACCGAGGGCAAAGGCGAAGATGAGCGCGAGGGCGGCCAGCGTCGCAGCGTCGCTGTGCAGGGCGAAGGCAAAAACCGCCAGCCCGTTGCCCGCCACCACCAGCCCATCGAAGATCGCTGCTGCCGAGCGACCACGCAAGGCGAAGACTGCTGCCAGGATCGCGTTCAGCCCACCCAATGCGGCCAACCAGCCGTACCACCAATCGGGTAGCGACCCGCCCGCCAGCCGCTCCACCCGCAGCAGCAAGTATACCTCTGGCAGGCCGCAGGTGATGGCTAGCACGAGGCCCCGCCCACGCCAGCCCGCTTCCTGCTCGCTCTCGCCCGAACTGAGCCAGTAGAGGGGGAACAGGCTGAGGCCGCCGACCAGGGCCAGCAGCAGCAAGCTGAGGACGACGGGGTTGGCGAAGACAGCAGCAGCCAGTCCGCTAAACTCACCAGTCAGGTTGAGCCGTACCAGGTAGACCGCGATGCCAAGCAAGGTTAGGCCGCCGAAGCTGGCCCCCAGCACGCGCCCACGCCCTTCGCCCGCAGCTCCGTCCGCAACGAATACCAGCCACGCAGCGGCCCCGCTGACCGCCCAGCCGAAGACCAGGGTCAGCCAACTAGCCGCCGCATAGTAGAGCAGCAACCCTGCCAGCAACAGCAGCCCAAAGATCACCCCCCGCTCACCGCCACTGCTGGGCTGCTGCTCGGTTAGCGGGGTGTTGGCGTGGGCCAGCAGCAGCAGCCCGGCCAGCGCAAGCGTCGCCAGGCTGAACAGGCGGCTGAGGCCGTCGCCCGCCAGTACCAGGCTGAGGTTGCCCCCTGGCAGGCGCAGCCACTCAACGGCTAGCCGCTGCTCACTCTGCACCAGGGCCAGGGCTGCCACCGCCACCGCCAGCCCCGCCAGCCAGCCACCCCAGCCAGCAGTGCGCTCCCCCAGCCCCGTCAGCCAGACCAGCCCCGCCCCTCCAAGCAGGACTAGGAGCGGGCTGAAAGCGATCAGTTGCAGATCAGGTATGCCCAAGCGTCCCCTTCGGCCAGCACCACGACTCGCTAGCGCGGGTTTCGCCCCGGCCCGTGCTGGTTCGCTTGTATCTTACCATCTTTTGCGCTAACCTGCACTGTAGCCGACTGGTGGGTAGCCTTGCGCCAGGTTCAGCGACCAGGCTGTTCGTGGGGAGTGCCTGGTTCTGACGGCTGGTTGGCGGGCGGTGAATCCTCGTCGGCTGTAGGAGTCGGGGTCAGGATTGGGTCGAGCGGCTCGGTGATCGGCGTTTGCCAGTCGCCCTTCTCCACACGGGTGCGCCCTTCCTCGGTTGGCAGCGGCGGGGTTGGGCTGTTGGGTCGTTCCATCTAGACCTCCTTTGTTAGTAGCCAGGGCAGCAACTCCTCGTCGCTCTGGTCTGCGTCCTGGTAGTCGCTGGCGGTGGGTCAAAAGCATGGTCGCTATTGTCGGCGGCGCGAGTCAAGTCAGCGTCAGGTTCACCAGCCTGGATCGGGAGTTCCGCGTCGTCAGGCAGCGGTTGCACTGCTGGGATAGCGGTCGTGGTCATTGCTCCTTGCACAAGGTTCTCTTAGTCAGATGTAAACTGATGGCTAGCAGCAGTAGAGCTAGCGGTCAGGTGCGCAGGCCAGCTAGCTCTGCCTGCGCGTCAAGGCTATTGTAGCAGAGCAACCTTACCAAACAGCTCACCAAATCAGACCAATTTTCGGTCATCTAGCACTTTCGTAAAGTTTGGTGCCGCCCTGCCCAGCTGCGCTTTTGGCTGGACAGTAGCGGGCTGGGCGTGGTAGAATAAGGCCGTTGCTGAGTGCTTCTGCCCAGCCAACCCCGCTACTCACTACATTAGGAAGGTCAGGGAACAGATTTCGATGTCTGAGAAGCCGATCCACGCCGAAGATTGCGGTTGCGAAGCCGCTGTTAGCCGCCGCCGCTTCCTGCGGGCTAGCCTGGTCGTAGCTGGGGCTACACTCACTGCGGGGCTACTGGCCGCCTGCGACAATAGCACTGCCACCGCTACCCCTCCTGCGGTTGCACCCACTAACTCGTCCACCGCCCTCGCCCAGGCTGCCCCAGCGACCGTCACTGCTGCCCCAGCTACGGCCACCGCTGCCCTACCAACGATCAGTCCGCTACCACCAACGGCCACTGCTGCCCCAGCAACAGCTACTGCTGTGCCAGCGACAACCAGTCCATTGCCGTCCACAAGCACACCTGGCGCGAGTGGAGCAGCCGCCGAAGCGACCTCAGTTGCCCTTGCCAATCGGCCTGACCTGCCAGTGATCTGCTACCACCGCATCCGCCCAGTCAACAGTGATGACAACGAGGGGACGCGCGAGATGGTAGCGACCATCTCGCAGTTTGAGGCTCAAATCAAGTGGCTGGTGGACAACAAGTACAGCTTCCTCAGCCCAGACGATGTGTACCGCTACTACACTGACCTTGCCTACACCCCCCCAGCCCAGGCTGTGCTGATCACCATTGACGACGGCTATGCAACTGCCTATGACAACGGCCTACCCGTGCTGAACAAGTACGGCATCAAGGCCGCCTGGTTCATCATGACCATCCCACTGGACAAGGATGGCTTCTTGACCAAAGAGCAGGTGCGGGGGCTGGACAAGGCAGGCCACTACATCTGCGCGCATACCTACTCGCACCAGAACCTGCCCACCCAGACCGACGAGCAACTGGCAACTGAGATTGCGGGTGGCCTCAAGGAGTTGGAGGAGATTGTCGGCCACAAGATATCCTACTTTGCCTATCCCTTTGGTGCCTGGGATCGTCATGTAGTGGACAAGGTGCGCGAGTATGGCCTGAAGATGGCCTTCCAACTGAAAGACCCGACTGACCCGCAAGTGCCGCTTTACACCGTGCGCCGCGAACTGATCACTAGCTACGACCCGCTGGACACCTTCATCGGCAAGGTACGCGACCCGCAGACTTGGTGAACAGGTATGGGTTGGCACGTAATGTGATATGATACTTGGATCAAACTCTTATCTAGATAAAGGAGCAACCATGAGCGACGAGAAGCACCAGCGGCACATCAACGACACTGAGGCTAGCACCGAAGATGTGGCCGCCGAGATGGACAACACCGAGGGCGGCAACCAGCAAGCCGAAGTCAATCTTGCTGACGCAGTTGATCAGTATGGCGAACCGCTGTACGATGATGATGGCGACCCGATCTACCATGACCGCACTGCGAAGGGCGACCCTGGCAGCGACGATGCGCCCCGCGCCCGCCTACTGGTCGCCGACTATATCGAGCGCGCCTACGCCTTCTATCCAAGCGGCGCAACCTACCTCGGTTTGCACCAGTACGACGGCAAGGCTCCCGACTTCAGCCGCGAGTCGCTGGATCGGCGCATAGCAGAGTTGGGCGGCTTCCTCTCCACCATCGAGTCGATCAACCGTGACCACCTGCACGCCGGGGCTGAGAGCTTCGATTTTGACCTGGTGCGCTACGATGCAGAGTTCGAACTGTTCCGCCTGACCGAGCAGCGCACCTACGAGGAGTCGCCCATTGCCTACGATACCTTCGACGTAAGCAGCTACCTCAAGCGCGACTATGCCCCCCTGCAAGCCCGTGTGCGCCTGGCCCTTGAGTACCTGAGGGCGGGCCAAGCCAACCTTGATCACGCTGAGGCCAACCTGGACGAGCAGCTATCCGCCTCCCTGCTTCAGGTCGCCTTGCTGGTCTACGGTGGCTATCTCACCTACTATGCAGAGGACGGCGAGTTCTTCCAGGCGATCAAGCCAGTGGGCAATACCGCGCTGATTGAGGAGGCCCATGAGGTGGCCGCCCAGCTCCGCGCCCGCCTGGAGCGGCTGGTTGAGTGGCTCAAGGGCAAGCAGGCCACCGCCAGCACCGACTTCGCCCTCGGTGCTGACCGCTACCGCCAACTGGTGCGCCGTCAGGAGTTGCTGGACATTCCACTGGCCGATATGCTGCGCGTTGGCGAGGAGAACCTGCAAAAGAACAAGAGCCGCCTGCAAGAACTGGTTGCCCAAAAGATGCCCGGCCTCAGCGTCCCTGCCGCGATCAAGGAGCTGGCGAAGAACCGACCCACCAGCGAGTCGCTGATCGAGGATGGGCAGCAGACGTTGGAAGCGATCCGCAAGTATATCGTGCAGCACGACCTGATCACCATCCCCTCTGAGGTGCGCTGCGTGGTCGAGGAGACCCCTGCCTTCCACTCGTGGAGCTTCGCTTCGATGGACACGCCCGGCCCCTTCGAGGCGGTGGCAACCCAGGCTTACTACTACATCACCCGCCCTGCTGCCGACCTGCCAGAGGAGAAGAAGGAGGAGTGGCTGTCGCAGTTCGCTTACCCCATCCTGGAAGACATTTCGATCCACGAGGCCTACCCCGGCCACTACGTCCAGTTCTTGCATATGCAGAACGCCCCCAGCAATGCGGCCAAGAGTATCTTCAACTACGCCTTTATAGAAGGCTGGGCGCACTATTGTGAGCAGATGCTGGTTGAGGCGGGTTATGGCAAAGACCAGGTGGTAGCCGAGATCGCCCAACTGTTGGAAGCCCTCGTCCGCAACGTGCGCTTTGTCTGCTCGATCAGGATGCACACCCAGGGCATGACAGTGGAGGAGGCAACCGACCGCTTCATCAATGACGCGTTCATGGAGCATGAGAGTGGCGCGTCGGAGGCTCGGCGTGGCACCTTCGACCCTGGCTACTTTGCCTACACCCTCGGCAAGCTGCAAATCCTCAAGCTGCGTGAGGACTACAAGGCCGAGCAGGAGCTTGACGGCGTAGAGTTCAGCCTCAAGCAGTTCCACAACAAGCTACTATCCTTCGGTAGCCCACCAGTAGCCTTGTTGCGCCGCCAACTGCTGCTGCTGGACGATGGCGCAACCCTGTTAGCATATGATAGCTGCGTAGGGGCGGGCTGATCCGCTCTGCCTAAGGCTGTACCTGCGAAGGTGCAGCCCCTTCTTTTTGCCACTGGGCTGTTACGTTTGCAGCGAAGATCATCAGATGCACTAAAGTGGCACGATTTGGTAAGGTGTTTGGTAAGGTTGACGATCTATAATGAGCGCGCAGTTATCTGTGTTGATCATCAACCAAAGCCAGCCAGGGGAGAAGAAAAAAGATGAGAAGAAGCAATCGCGTCCTTAGCGGAGTAATCACCCTGCTGCTGTTGAGTGGGGTGGGCTTGCTGCCAGCCACACAAGGCTACACCGCTGGGGTGCATCTTGCGCCAGCCCGCCAGCCTGGGACAGCCCCAGCAGTGCGCCCACCGCCTTACCAGCTTGCCAGCAGCTTTACCGCCTACCAGCCTACCCCCACGAGCGGCAGCAAGGGCGGCCCCAACCCGGTCAAAGCTGACTCTGCCGAGACCGCCAACTACGTCTACCACGAGCAGACGCTCAACCTGACTGGCGGCACCTGCGGCAACTACCTGGACACCGCTAACCCTACTGGCGGCCAGCCCTACCCTCTGCGTTTCAAAATCGAGTACCAGTTCTTCACCGACCGGGCGCGGGTCTACTACACGACTGATGGTACGCAGCCGAACGGTACGTTGGGCAGCGGCAGCGGTAGCACGCAGGTACTTGTCGCCAACTATGGCTGCACCTTCAGCAGCGGTGGCACGGTTGACGTTGCTAACGCGACGATCCCCGGCCAGCCCCCAGGCACAACAGTGCGCTACATCATCGCTGCCTGGAACAGTGGCGGTGGCCCAGAGATTTTCGCCAACAGTGGCTCCAACTCAGACCCAACCACCGCTACCAACTTCAGCTACACCGTCCCCAACGTGGTGATCAGCCAGTTCTACGGTGGCGGCGGGAACGGCGGCGCACAATATCTGAACGACTTTGTTGAACTTTTCAACCGTGGTAGTACCACCGTCAGTCTCTCTGGCTGGTCACTGCAATACACTGGGGGGAGTAGCCAGTTTCAGACTGGTAGCACAGGTTTCACTGGCCTAAGTGGTTCTATAGCACCGGGTCGCTACTTCCTGATCAAGCTGGCTAGTGGTGGCGGTAGTGGCTCTGCCCTCCCCACTGCCGATATCACCAACACGAATGTGAATATGTTTGTTGCCAATGCCAAGATAGCCCTCGTCAGCAACGCCAGCGTCCTCGGTTGTGGCGGCAGCGATAATGATTGCTTTCCCAGTCTCATCCCGCTGGCTGGCATCGTTGACTTTGTAGGCTACGGTAGTAATGCCAACAACGCAGAGTTGGTCAAGACCAGTGCCGCCCCTCCCCACATTAACACCACTGCCGCCTTCCGGCTGCTTGGTGGCTGCACCGACACCAACAACAATCTCAACAACTTTAGCGTGGCCGCTCCTGCTCCGCGCAACAGCGCATCACCTGCCAACATCTGCGCTGTCGCCACTAGCACCCCAACGCGTACGCCAACAGTAACTCTCACCCCCACGAACACGCCAACCCCCACGAACACCCCCACGAACACGCCAACTCCGACGAGTACGCCCACCAGCACGCCAACCCTGACCAATACGCTGACTGCAACACATACACCAACGAACACGCCGACCGCCACTAGCACCCCAACGCGTACGCCGACTGCCACAGATACGTCCACCAGCACGCCCACGGTGACGCTCACCCCTACCAGCACGCCAACCCTGACCATTACGCCGACTGCCACAGATACTTCCACCAGCACGCCAACAGTAACTCTCACTCCCACGAACACGCCCACGGTGACGCTCACCCCAACGAACACCCCAACCCTGACGAGTACGCCGACCGCCACAGATACCCTCACGAACACGCCCACGGTGAC